>ERZ1034984.3386-NODE-3386-length-11607-cov-7.783674_pt1 | contig 11607 bp, 6 predicted proteins | sample MGYA00520589_ERZ1034984 | MGnify/ENA primary metagenome ERZ1034984 (study PRJEB33766, sample SAMN09781790) | gut metagenome | biome: gut microbiome | host: Homo sapiens | place: Madagascar | study: EMG produced TPA metagenomics assembly of the PRJNA485056 data... | reverse complement strand
TTTTTTCGCTAGCTGTTTATAGATTGAGGGGGGATTGCAAATCCCCCGGTTTCATAGGTCGAACATTTTTTTACAGCGGATTGCAAATCCGCTGGGACGCCTGACGGTTGCAAATCCGCTGGGACGCCTCACGGAAGATAGACGCCTGACGGAATCCGTGCGTAATCCGTGGAGCAAGAATGTTCTGTTAATTCAGCGTAATCCGATGAAAAAATATCCAGGTGAAGAGTGGTGAAGAGTGGTGCGCCACTCTTCACCTCTCGCAACCCCAGTGTTTATCGGGGTTTCAGGCGATTTGGTGAAGAGTGAAGAGTAAAAAAGAGAGTGGGGATTTTCTCTCCCGACGTATCGTTTTGTGCCTGGCGATGGCAAGATATTGCCCTGGTAAAGGGCAATATAATGCCGTAGTGAGGCAATAAGCGATGGAAGCGTCTTTACCATCCGTCAGTACTATCATGATGACCTCTCAGTGACGTCTTGACCCCTTGTCAGGAGTATCCTGACAAAAAGAAGGGCTGGACTTTCTCACGAAAACCCAACCCTTCTTTTTAAAACAGCTGTTTTTGAACTTTATTATAAGTAAAAGATGTTATTGTATTTATCACTTATCTTATGTTTATTACAGAACATGTACCAGGCGGATTGGCATGGCCCTGTAAGTCCCGGTGTTTTTACCTGCACTACCGCTTACGAAGCGGAGATTCGACATGGTGCAAATCTTACCATATACATCCAAATAGCGATACCAGAAACCATACTCAGTACTCGTAGGGCTGAAGCCCTGACTGCCAGCGAGCAGCGTGCGTGTCCACAGGCTGACATGAGTAACATTTCTGAAAGCCTCACCCTCCACATATCCTGTGGCTGGCAAATAGATTACGGGCAGCTCCGAATTGACTGTTGTTATCTCAACACTGTTGTACGCCTCGCCCGACAAGGTGTAGCGGGTCTCCTCTTTCAGATTACCGCCGTCTATGATGTCTTGGAACACACTATTCTCGGGAATAGTGAAACCTTGAGGCAGATTGCCGATAAGATTACCTGCATTTGCCTGATCCTGTTTCGCTTTAGCAATATGGAAGTATCCGCCAATAGCACCCTTGTTAGCTTCCAACGCCTTGGTGCCCGGAGCATAACATCTGTCGCTTGAAGCTCCGAGGTTGCGGTCGAGCATGACGTATGTTTTACCACTCTTTCCTTGCACCTTTACCACACCATAATAGAAACGACCGCTTACTTTTGCTTGCTGAGCACCATTCTCGTCATAAGGTGGCTGCTGGTTGCTGCCGTCAATCTGGTGGAATAGTCCACAGTGATAGACGGAATACTTAATGGTTATTTCAGGACCAGCGTCTGTATATTTGATGGAGAAGTCACCTTTCCAAACTTCATAGTTTTTGTCTTCAGTGTTGTTCAGCGTTACTTTCCAGTTTCCATCTCCATTATCTGTTATATTAAATCTGCCACCGTTGATTCCTTTAGTCACAGCATCACCCGTTTTCTTTGGAATCAAATAACTGAACTCGTTAGTTCCCACACCGAAGTGCAGACCATCATTTCTTACTTTTTCTTTCTGCATATCCTCAGGCTTAATGCCCAAGGTATTAGGCAGAAATTTGTTGAAATAGTCATTATATTCTTCCGGTGTGCCCACAGTGCTTGTTGTCACCAGCTTTACTTTCCTATCTTCCGCAAGTTTGAAGTCCTTACCTGTCTGTGTCACGGTGATGGTACGGGTCAAGTCGCCCGACTTCACGATTACCGTTCCTGTGCGTGGTTCCTCAGAGTATTCATTTTTTTCTACCGCAATCGAAATCTCATATTTCTTACCTGTAGTAGAGTTTGGACCGTCCGGCACAGTGCCAGTCTTATTGATCGTAACATCTTTTTTTATCCAGTCATCGGACGTAGAGAAAGTCGGCGTCTCGCCGTTTTTGATAGTTGTAACGACAGTGGCGTTAATATTCTCATCATACCATGCGCCGCTTACTTGGTCGCTTACTCCCAGATGATAGTCCTTGCAGGCTATCATGTCTGTCACTAATGGGTTGTCATCCTTTACGTCCACCCTCATTCGGTTCTCGGGATATGGGTCTTTAATAGCCTCTGCTTCTGTGGGCCAGCCATTGGTGTTCACGTGAGTGATTTTTACTGTATAGGCATGGTTGCGCAGCAGATTGACAAAAGTCTCACTATTCGTATCACCGTAGAATGCCACTTTGTAGTAACCAGTTACACCCTTATACTTACCCTTTATGATAAGGAAAGCCTGGCCTGCCTTTGTTTCCGACTCATAGAAAGCTATATTGCCTGTCGTAAATTCGCCACTGGTGTTGTCATAACTGACACCTGAAGGCAACGTCGGAGCTGTGACTTCCCATGTTGAAGCGTTCCAGTTTTCCTCTGCAGGAGCAATGGTTCCGCTGCCTGCAGCCTTGTAAAGTTTATAGCCTTCCACGGTAAAAGCCTCTTTTTTTTCGACAAACTCAGAACTGCTGTTGGTGGCAGGTCCTTGAACACTCACCTTACCAAACTGGCGCAGGAGAGTGATAGAAGGATTCGTTCCCATCAATGCAGACACACTAATCTTACCCCAGCAGAGAGGATTCTCCATGCTGATGGGGCCGTTGACCGCTGCCTTGTCCAAGCCGTTCTGACATTGCTCATCGGTTAAAGAACCGGCATTGGCAACCAGATGAATCTTTGTAGCCTTGGCCGTGACAGGCACTTTCACTTTGTAAGTGTTGTCGGTGCCCGACACAAGTTCGTAATCGGAAACGCTTTGGTTCGACAGGAACACTCCTTTATCATCGTAAGCCACTACGTTCAGACTCTTCAATCCCGTATCGCCAGCCCTTGTCAGTTCCTCTTTTGAAAAGTCGGGAAGTGTGATGGTGAGCGTGATGCCACCATCTTCCAGTCGGCTCCCATCTGAAGGTGCCGAGCCTCCGTCCTCGTTCAGAGAGTCACTGCAACTGCTCAATACTAACAGTGTCAGCAAAAGTGATAATATCTTTTTCATATTAATTCTCATTGTTTATTTCCGTTATCATCAGTCCAATCACCACTGTTAGGTACTCCAGGATGCCATGCAACAATTCCGCCACCTTTTCTTTCAATCCATCCTGTATCGCCATTTTTCTCATAACTTCTACCTCCGAAAAGGACTTTGGACTCATTTGTATCACCAGAGTTGTTCTGAATCAAAATGGTTTTCTCGTGATAGCCTTTCACGGCTTTCAACTTAATCTTTGTCACATACCATTTTTTACCACCAATTATTTTTTCAGAAAAAGTCATGGAGCCGTTCGATTCTGTACGACTACTTACTTCATCGTAAAGTGTCCATTGTCCTTTCAATTCGTTATTAGAAATTCCAAAGTTACAAGACCATCTCTTGATTTCATATGGAGAATACACTGTATATGTCACATCCTCTACTTTCGGTCTTTCGTCGAAGATGCGGTATGTAGGGTCTGATGTCGGGTCATAGAGTATCCATCCCTCATGGTCTTCGTAGTTGAAAAGAGGAATACCTGGTTCCATGTGGTGAGGACAGCGGTGGTACTCTGGACCATCATTGTTGTAACTGTAGAAAATCATCAAAGTCTCACCTGGCTTGATTTCCCTATCTGCTTTGTTATGATTATTATGTCCCTTAGCATCTTTTGGTATTTTGTAATAATACCATCCCGGATTATTTGCGGCCCCAGTCATACGGCTGTTTCGCCCAGCAGGACCGTTCCCTCCTGGAGTCTTATAATAGCCGGTAAAATACCATACATTCTCCTCAGGTATATTATCAGTACCATTACTTTCACCATATTGATAATACATATATAAATTATGGTGATTTACATTAATGGCATTGCTCCCTTTATCCTGTGACCAACCGTCATTCCAATTATTGTTATCTCCCGACACATTTACATTTTCGTCAAGAGTATAATCATATTTAGCAGCATTGTATGTTCTGTCATTGATAGCACGGAAATAGATATAGTAATCACCGAATGGAGGTTTTACAACCACCTTGATAGTACGCTCTATATACTTACCGTCAACCGGCTTTTTAGAATAAGCCTTAAAGTAATGCTCGACAGTGGTTGTAGGGTTATTTTCTGCCTTCACAGAGATTGTACCCTTTGCATCAGTATCAGAATTTTCCAGCTTGATGGTGATATTTGAAGAACCGACAGTTGGTTTGTACTCATCAATCACAATACCTCCCAAGTTGGTAACCCATGTAAACTTCTTTGTGTTAGTTTCAGCACCAGCCTCATAAAAAATGGTTGTCTCCAAGGGATCAACCTCGAAAAGAGGCTGAATATTGTATTCCACTTCCAGATACTTTATCAAGTTGTTGGCTTTTACCCAAATCTTAGCCTTGCCTTCCCTTTCTTTTGCCGAATAAGCGGTATAAGGAATCGCAGGATTGATGGTGAATATGATACGGTCATTATACGTCTTTGTGGCAATGATAAAGTCCTTGTCCTCTCCATCGACACTGATTTTCTTGTCGCAGCCAAACACCACGGCGGCAGCGTTGGTCTTGTAGAAGATTGAGTCGTTGGTGAGCGAAGTTAACTTGGCTTTTGTCTTGTCTAACCACAGCGTGGTGTGGCTGAAGTCGGCATCAATGCTCATTGGCTCCCATGGCTTGATGAAGGTCTTGCCGTCGAGAGTGATATTGCCCAGACTCTTGATCTTGCCGATAATCTCGTAGTAGGTGCCACGAGGGAAGGTTGGAAGCTCTGTAGTAGAGCTTTCATTCTGCTTGTGACCTAACGGAATGATATACTTGTTGTCGATACTTTCATCGATGCTTCCTTTAATAGCCAGTCGTGACTGCTGGGATGCATTGGCGATGTATCTCTCCGGCAAATAGTATGTGCCCTGGAAAAGCCATTTGGCTGTGGCATCTGTTGGATTGGCAGAGCCTTTGGCTCCTTCGTTGAGGGTGATTACATCTTTGTCGTTTATATTTGCATTAGCATCATTTCGTTCCCACGCATCCCCTTGATAGTAAAGGCCATTTTTGTTATTGGCAGCATCATATTGATTACTCTCAAAGCCTTCTGCATATTCTTTACTAACTTCAGACTGGCTGAATTTTCCATTCCAACAGAGGGATGTTTTTGGGGTTAACTGCTGCGCAAGAATATTCTTGATCGAAAAACTTTTGCCGCTGAATACAGTTGCTTCAGCAGGATCGAATATGAGATTCAACTTTACCTTGACACAGGTGAACTTCAGATTTGCGATAACAGTTGCTGATTTATCTGTCGCCTTGATTTCTGTTTCTGTAGTTTTGCCGTTGATATCCTTTGGCTCATATATCATCGGAATATTCGTGCAGACAGGCATACCTGGCTGAGCACCTAAAGGAGAATAATTCAGCACGATATTTTTGAGTTTTTCTTCCGAATTAATATCCTGATCCTGGGCTTTCAACACATCACTCATATTGGCAACCACATAGATATGGTAAGTGCCCGGCTCGATTTTGAGCTGATAGTTAGCTACATTCGGCTCTACCATCATCGTAGCCAGTGGGGCAGGGAGCGTCTCTACCAGGAGCTTGCCATCATTTCCATTTCCTGTAGGGACAGGGAAAGCATAGAGGGTCAGGTCGTTGATCTGGCATTCATCTACCGTAGCATTATAGGTAGGAAGGCCGGAAGCATCGTCGGCACGGGTGCCGTTCGCACTGAGCACGGTTGGTACCAGCACGTGCAGGTTGCTTGACGAGTTGGGGGTATATCCGTTACCCTCCAACTCGTCGGTACAACTAACTGCAAATAAACTAGTCAACAACCAAACTATGAAACCTATATAGATATGAAATCTTCTCATGATAACTTTGTCTTTTACTTTACTAATATCAATAGTTTAATTTCGACAAAGTGGAATCAGATTATAAGTCGGCTCGCTGTATGCGCTTGCTCCAATCGAGGATGGAGATGCCCAACTTAACGTATTGCCACTTGTCGCCTTTCAGGAAAAAGTCCAGCTTGTAGTCGTATTCTCTGTCCAGGAACTCCTGTGCCGAATAATTTAATGCTTCGAATGCTCCACGGCCCTGTGCCAGAAAATCGGCTAGATTGATGCGGACCACCTCTTCGCCCGTCTTCTTGTTCCAGATGCTCAGTATCGCATTCTTGTCGTTCTCGGTTGCTGGATGCAACACGAGGCGGGAGAACATCATGGCGGCGTGAGCGGTACGCTCCTGTACGGTACCCTCCGGAGTGGTGAACTCGGTGGTCCAGGTCTTGTATGGGGTGTATGTCAACTCCTCGTCTGGGAGGAGAGAATTGTCGTAATTGATGTAGCCATTGGCATCAGTTATCTGATAACTGAAGTCTTCGGCGTGGATGTCGGCTGGTTCGTCCAGCTGATGCAGACTGATGGTGAGCTGCTTGGTGTCTCTGATGAGACTGATGGTATGGTGGGTAATCTGAAGATCCTTCACCTCTACCGTTTCGTTGCTCAATCCCTGCCAGAGGGTATCGAGCGGAAGTGCCTGGTTTTCTACCTTTCCGGCATTTCTGTCGAGTCGGGTACGGAGTTTTTCGATGCTTTCTCCTGCTGCTGGAGCTTCGATGTGGAATTTGGCACCAGCCTGTGACAGTGCCTCTTCGTATTTCTTCTGGAAGGCGAAGGTGGCGAAGCGGTATTTGCCAGGTTGCAAGTCTATGCGCATGGCATAGTTAGGGTCTTTGAGGGGACGGGATTTTCCCTCGTTGGCTGCATCCTGGCGAGCCACTAGGTTGCCCTGCTCATCGAAGACGAACACGCAGACACCGCCTACATGATCGTTGAACATATCAGCGCGCTGGACGTTGTAGTCGTACTTGAACTGCAAGTCGACTCCCATATCGCAAGGAGGGAGGTCGTCGTGCATCAAGTCGTTGCAGCTGCTGAGCATGCTGCCGAGAGCGACGATGGTTCCGAAAGCAGCGGTACGGCTGATAGCTGCCAAGCTGTCGAATCCCCATTCCATGCGTATATTCTTGATCCAACTATGTAACTTTTTGTTTGCCATGATGCTTTTTGGTTATTATCAATATAATGTTTCAGAATATCAGGTTGTGTTTCTAGCTTCCACTATGGTGAAGCTGAAAACACAACTCGTATGTTTTAACGAAGGCGGGAGCCTAAGCTCCGCCTTTCGTTGTTATACTCGATTACAAATCCCAGCTCTGTGAACGCTTAGCCCAGTCGAGGATCTTAACGCTGACGTTGATGTACTTGGTATCTTCATCGTCTGGGGTTTCAGGCTTAACTTCTGGAACGTCTGGATAACCAGGACCGCTAATTTTCTCGATTGTGAGGTCGTACCAGTTGTTGCGGAGCACACCGTAACGGCCGAGCCAATTCAGGTTATTTTCACCATATGTATCATTACCAGCATTCCAAGGCGTCAAGTCGTCACCGAAGTGCTTGATGCGTGCTATATAATAGCTTTCACCATTCTTGTAGGTCTTGATACCTACACCATTAGTCTCGTCAAGACCGAGTTTGGTGTTGAGCTTGGCTACTAAATCAGCATCAACCTTTTCTGTTGCTGTTTCTCCTTCTCCTTCCTTAATCGATACATTTGATACAGTCAATACATGTGTACCGGCAGTCAATAAATCGCCCTTAAGTACTACAGTAGGGGCGGTAGTAAGACTCAGAGCATCTTTTGCTTTACTGGCAATTTGAGCTTTAAGAGTTGTCGTTGTCCAAATGTCAGAACTGTTACCAATCATAAAGAAGGTCTTATCTGTCTCTGTCTCTGATGCCAAAGCATTTGGAGTATAAGTTGCCTTTAGAAGAACACGAGTGGTCTGACCTTGAAGCATATTTTTGATGTCGAAGGTGTTCTCCAGGCAATACAATGGCTTAGATGATTCCGTCCAATTAGCATCCGTACCATCGGCTTTTGCTATTGTGAATTGTTCTTTGCATTTGGCAACGTCTGATAAGCCCATGCTGTAGTTAGGGTCGATTCCCCAATATACACGCTTGAAAGCACCTGTAGCAGAAAGTTGACTAACGAAGCGAGATGTAGCAGCAATTGTACCAGGAGTAGCTACTGCATTCTCCCAAATATTTGCATAAGCAGGAATTCCCGCTGATGTTACGCCATCTTTCAAACCTGCTGTAACGTGTACTGGGAATGAACTCTTGTTGGTAACATCCAATGCCCAGTTTGTGATTTTTACGACATCGTTACTATATTTAGATCCTGAAGCCTTGGCACCTGTAAAGTAATCCTTTCCAGTACCTTTACCTACAGTAACTTTAGCCAAGCCACGCTCTACATGAACAGTTGTACCTGGTTGACTATGAGCCTCTTCCTTAGTTCTATAGATACCCTTTATTGGAACGAGGGTTGTTGGCTCTTGATCAGCAGCTTTGAATTCTGGAGCATTAGCCATATAGAAACCTTTAGTATTATCTACAAGTTTTGCCGCAGTTGCACTTGCTGCAACATTCCAAGCTCCATAGGTAGTGGTACCTGTAGGAAGGGTAACCTTTTCATCATCGTTCTTATCTTTATTGTTAAGGATAACCAATGCATAGTAATCGCCATTCGTACCAACCGTAGCCTTCTCGAGCTTTGCTGTGATAGTGGCTTCAGTAGTGATACCATTATCATCTGTATTGTCCTTCTTCCAAGGCTCCAAATTTCCGAGTGATGCTGTCTCAACGTACTCAAATTCGTTTTCAGATGTTCCAGCCTTCTTGAAAATAAGGAGTGTAGCATCGTTTACAGTATACTCAGAAGCTGTACCGCCATCAAACTTGTCGTTTGCGGCACGTGTACCACTTGTTGTAGGCAAGTCGATAGTGATAGATGCATAGCTTGTACCTGATTCATTCTCACCTGAACCATTACCCCCATTTACTAACTCGTTGTTGCTAGAGCAACTTGCTGTCATGGCAGCTATCACTGCCAATCCAAAGAAATGTTTAATTCTCATAATCTATGTGATTTTATTGTTAGTTATATCTTTTATTGTTCCGCCTTCATTTCCTCGTAGATCTTTCTGATGCGCTCAGCCTCCTTTGAGTTTCCTGCCTTGGCAAGATGCTTTTCGGCAGTTACGAGGTCGCCCTTCTGCAAATCTGTGTAGGCGGCATTGAGATTGGCTGTCTCATCATCAGGGAAGAGACGGACGGCAATATCAAATACCTCGTTGAACTCTGGAGAACCAGGCTCATAGGTCTGTGCCACCAGATACATCTCCTGTAATGACAACTGCTGAGGCTTGGTCTTCAAGATTACCTTTGCCTCCTCAATGTCGAAAGGACGAACGGTATAGGTTACCGTATAGTCGCTGTGGCGCAAACGAGGATAAATCTCACTCATAATGTAGCGATAGCTAGCCGGATAAAGCTTCTTGATTTTCTGGTCCTTTGCATCGGGTGCCAAGGATGAGTTGGCAACGGCAAGGATGGCAGACTTATCGGCTAAGTTGCTGGCTTCCACCTTCTTCTTGAATCCTTCCCAGTCTTCCGGGGTGGCGTGATAGGTGAAGAGCTTTTTATCGATGGTGTAGAGATTGCATACATAATTGCGCAGGGCAGCCGCACGGTTGTTGGCGAGTCGCACATTGTTGTCGTAAGGACCATCCGGCGACGCATAGCCATGAATATCAATGTTGGTGATGCTCACATCCTTGTCGTTCTTTACGAGGTCGATGGTGGATGTAATCTTTCTCAGCTCTGTGGCATTCTCACGGAAGTCGGCGAGGATATCGCTCTTGTTGAGCTTGAAGCTCAGGTAAGCTTCACCCTTTTCGGCTCTCACCTTGATGGCTTCAGCCTTTGGCTTCACGTAATGGTCGCGACAGATTCTCGGTCTCGGCTGGATGTTAGCCATCAGAGTGGTATCCTGATCCATCAGGTTGCCGCATCCGCAGAGGTCTTCCGTCATGGAGAGGTTGAAAGCCTTCATCCACTTCCTGTAGGGAAGGGTCTGTGAGAAGAGCACCTGCTGTTCGGTATCATTCCTGCGTCTCACTACCACTGCCTGACTGTTTTTCAGTCTGCTGCTTTTGCGCAGGTATCTGATGCTCTGGTTTTTGCCATTGATGATAATGGGATTCAGGGCGATGGTATCTTCTCCGGCGATAAGCGGAGTGAAAACCAGCTGTTGCTCTGATTTGAGCTGCAGACTATCGAGATGGAGGCGGAAAGCAACCTTCAGACTGTCGCTCTTCTTCTGCGTCAAGACGCTGTCTATCAGAATCTTGCCTCCAGCCAACCGTAGCTGCGAATCATCTATCTTCTGGGCTTGGACAGTCAGTGCGCTCTGTGCAAACAGAATGCAAAGGGGCGAAATGACCGCATAAAGCTTCATTTTCTTCATATTCTTCATCTTAAATAAAAGAGGGGTTGATTTGGTTTTTGCTATCTCGGTGATACAGTTTCTAGAATGCGTATATCAGGGAGAGGGCGGCTTTCGTAGGACCTACATAGTTGCGGTGGTCCTTGTCAAGACATTTTTCACATCTTCCGTAGAGCTTGTATGGGCTGTAGATGTATCCTAATCCGATGGATCCTTCGAGATTGAGATGCTCAGACAGCAGCCATTGGTATCCGTAGGTGAGACCACCACCGACATACCAGCCTTCGTAATGTCTTCCTTTCTCTGTCTTTGGCAAGATGCCGAAAGGCAGGTCCACATTTTTGATGTTGTATTCACCTCCTAGGGCATGGATGCCGAAGAAGTGGCCTCCAAATTTCTGGCAGGTGTACCAGCGGTACTCTGGCATTACGTTCCAGTAGCGCAATTTCTTGTCGCCTGAGAACTTCCAGGGATTCAGGGCACCGAAAAGCTGAAAAGTGCTCTTCCTGCCCGTGCCTATTTCTAGACCAGCATTGAGCGAGGTGGTTGCCAAACCAAGCAGGTTGGTCTTCAGTGCTACCTCTTGCGCTCGGGTTATTACTGATGAGAGAATCAGCAGTAACAACATCGGTGTTCGTTTGAACGATCTCTGCTTCATCATCATATTTTTACTCTGTTGATTTTCTTTCTTAAGGATACTGTTAGCTGTCCTATTCTTTATTGTCATTTACTTATCATCACAGGCTTACCCTTGTAACATGATAGATGTCACCGGGTTTCCTTTTCGGTTGCAAAGATAGAATAATTTTCTCAAAGGAGCTGCAAAAAAGTGATGAAAATCAAGGGAAATGAAATGCAAACGTTTGCATTGTCGTGCAAAATGTGTGGGAGCACAAAACTGGTGGGTATGATATAAGTGCCTGATATATAGAAAATAAAAAGCGAGGGTGTAAGTTGCACACCTTCGCTTTAGAAACATTGTGTTTTGATGAATTTCTTTCGAGCTGTACGGTTGAAACGGGCTGAAAGTCTATAAGCTCCTAAGCTCCACACGCCCTGAAAGGGCAGAAGCTCCTAGCCCAGGGCAACGCCCTGGGTATAGTAGCAGTCAGTAAAGCGCCCTGTAAGGGCAAAAGCTTTGTTTATTGCCTGGTTCTTTAAAGCTTTTGCCCTTACAGGGCGACTGGTTTGCGTCCAAAATAACCCAGGGCGTTGCCCTGGGCTAGGAGCTTCTGCCCTTTACCTTTCCCTTCGGCCGGTGACCG
>ERZ1034984.3385-NODE-3385-length-11607-cov-13.442780_pt1 | contig 11607 bp, 6 predicted proteins | sample MGYA00520589_ERZ1034984 | MGnify/ENA primary metagenome ERZ1034984 (study PRJEB33766, sample SAMN09781790) | gut metagenome | biome: gut microbiome | host: Homo sapiens | place: Madagascar | study: EMG produced TPA metagenomics assembly of the PRJNA485056 data... | reverse complement strand
AGTCCAGCACCGCGTGCAGCACGGCCAGCGCTTCGTTTTTGGCCATGTTGATCTCATCCAGCACACCAAAGCCGCCGCACTGGGCGCAGCGGTATACCGGGCCGGGCCGGAACACCACCTGACCGTCCGCAAAAGTGTCCATACCGATGAGGGATGCTGCATCCATGTTCACATGGAAGGAGATGTCCCACGCAGGACGGCCAAAGGCGGCGGCAAGATTCTCGGCCAGCACGTTTTTGCCGGTGGCTTTTCCGCCTGCCAGCAGCAGGTTTTCGCCGCAGAGCAGCGCCGCCAGCGCCTGCTCCCACACATCCTTTCCATAATAAGTAAAGGCAGGGGAGGGAATGCGTGGGCGCAGTGCGTCCGGCAGGGCATGGGCAGCGCGGTACTGTTGGACTGCTTCCAGCAGAGCGGGGTCTACCCCTTCCTGCTGCAGAGTTTCAAGGAGATCAGACATTTGTACAAACACCTCGATTTTGCCGGTTGTCTGGCACAAACCGGCTGTTCAGCTTTATCATAGCACAATCGTGGGGATTTGTGTAGGGGGCGGGTGGCGAAAAAATGGCAAAGAGAGGCGGCCCCAAACAGGGACCGCCTCTCTTCATGAAGAAAGAAGAAATGGAAAAACGCTTAAGTTGTGCCGGAAAACCGCGCTGAATCAGGCGTTATCCAGACCCGCCATCTGCTTGACGGCCTTCATGGCGAAGGTCAGGGTGCGGCCCATGGCTACACCGGCCATCAGGCAGGGGTAGTTGTTGGCAAAGAAGCTGCCGGACATATCACCGGTGATATACAGGCCCTCCATGGGCTGGTTATTGGTGTCCAGCGCCTGACCCTTTTCGTTGATGGCAATGCCCTGCTCGGTGGTCAGCAGAGAGGCACCCAGCCAGCAGCCATAGAAGGGCGCAGTGCGGATGGCACTCAGGCGGTAAGCGGGCTTGCCGAAATCCTCATCGTTCTGCTTGTCGTACAGCTCATTGTAACGTTCCACGGTAGCAAGGAAGGTGTCCTTGGCAGCACCGGTAAAGCCCATCTTGTCAGCCAGCTCGTCCAGCGTATCGCACTTGAACAATGCACCGGCCTCAATAGCCTCGTCCATCTTACCCTGAATGTACTTCTCGCCGCCGTTGCGGGTCTGGGCAGAGCAGCCGATGGTGTGGAAACGTTTTGCGTCCTCCAGAATGTTGGCATCGCAGATCTGTGCGTAGACGCGGCCCGGCTGGTGGGCAGCAGCGTAGACGATATCGTTGTAGGGGCTGCTCTCGTTGGCAAAGCGCTCGCCGTTGCGGTTCACCTTCAGGAAGGGCTGGGTACCGGGGTTGTACTGGCGGATCTTGCCGGGGAAGGCCTTGCCGCCAAAGGCAGTGTCGCTGTCCACATAGCCGCCATCCACGCCGGGGGCAACAACGCCGCGGTCAAACAGCATGGGAGCGGCTTCCTTGTCCAGATTGGCACCGGCCCACACGGCAGCGCGGATGCCGTAGCCCTTGTCGGCAGGAGAGTAGGAGCAGGCGGTGGTGACGCTGGTGCCCAGCGGGTCCAGCTGCTCCATCATGTAGGGGTTGCCGGGGAAGCCGCCGCAGGCCAGCAGAACGCCCTTGTTGGCGTTGTAGCGGATGAAGTGGTCATCCTCGGTGCTCTGGGCGATGATGCCGGTAATGCGGCCCTCGCTGTTCTTTTCCAGCTTGGCCAGACTGGTCTTGAAGTCTACATCGTAGCCCAGCTCCTGAATGTACTGCAGCAGCAGCTCATTACGAGCCAGACCAGACTCGCGTTCGCTTGCCATGTAGTTGTGCTCCTGCACAGGGAAGAGGTAGTCGGTGTTGTGCTCCGCGTTCTCTGCGGGCCATGCAGCCTCGCTGCCAGAGGTGAAATCGCACACCCAGCCGTACTTGTCTTCCAGAATGCTGCGCATGAAATCGTGCATAGCGGCAGACTCGTTGATCCAGGTCTTGACGACGCGCTGGTCGCACTTGCCGGAGGCATAGCGGGAGATCTCGCTCAGCAGCTTGGCGCGGTCGGCGGGCTGCTCACCGGCAGCCTTGGCAGCAGCGGAGTCGATCGCGCCGTACCAGTGACGGGTGTCCTGTACGTTGGCATTCTGCTCAATAACGCGGAAATTCAGGCCGTTTGCAGCTGCATAGGCGGCAGCAAACATACCGCCGTTGCCTGCACCCACAATGAGAATGTCGGTGTCTACGGTCTCGGTGATGGCAGCCTCATCGATCTCAGGCTCTTTGCCCAGCCAGTCGTTTGCGTCGCCTGTGGGCAGCTGCACGCTGGACACCACAGCCTCACCCTTTGCCTGTGCGTAGCAGCTCTTGGCAGCTTTCATCACGGCGTCGGAGGTGATGGTAGAGCCGGAAACGCCGTCGATCTCGGCAGAACCCGCAGAAAGCAGCTGCTCACGCAGCTCATCGGCAGCGGCAGCGCCGAAAGAAGCGGTCTCGCCGGAGGTGTCCACCACCACGTCGGTGACAGCGCTGTCGGAGAAGGTCATGGTGACCTTGACGGTGGAGGAGATGCCCTCGGCAGTGCCCTCGTAGGTGCCGGGGATGTACTGACCGGCAGCACCGGAGGCAGTGGAGCTGGAGGCGGAATTGCAGGCAGCCAGTGCGCCGGCAGTGACACCGCTCATGGCGGCGGCAGCAGCGATCTTCAGAAAGCCTTTGCGGGAGATCTTGTTCATAGGTACGCTCTCTTTCTCTTTTCTCTTCTTGTTTTCTTCTCATCACGCAGCAAGGTAAAAACCACTTTGCTGAATCTTTAACAATTGTATCGTAGAGCGGCACACTTTACAATTCAAATTTGTTATATTATAATTTAGCAAACCCTAATGTGAGAAGGTGAGGATGCACAGATGAACCAGAGTGCACTGGAAGGATTTGTGAAGATCGTAGAGATGGACAGCTTTTCGGCAGCGGCAGAGGCGCTGTATCTTTCGCAGTCGGCACTTTCGCAGCAGATCCGCACATTGGAAGGACAGCTGCAATTTGAACTGTTTCAGCATGTGCCGCGTCGGGTGATCCTTACCCCGGCAGGCCGGGACTTTTACCCCAAGGCAAAGCAGTTGACGGCCCTGTATCAGGAGGCAGTGCGCCATGCCCGTGCGGTGCAGCAGCAGGCAAACCCACCGGAAAGGCATCTGCAGATCGCCGGTTGTCACGAGGCGATGCGGATGTTCGTGTATGATGTGTTTTCCCTCACCAGTGACCTGTGCCTGCAATACACGCCCATTCTGGGGAAGTGCGCCAACCGCAGCGAAATCTGGCGCAGCCTGAAAAAAGGGGAGATGGATCTTTCCTTTCAGCTGGAAAGCGCAGAGTTCTACGCGCAGGGGCTTACCTTTGTGCCGCTGTTCTATGTGCCGGAGCTTTGCATCCCCATCCACCCGCCTGCCGATATGCCGGTGGGCAGGCTGACCTTGGAGCAGGCGCTGCAATACCGCTGGCTGCCCATCAAGGAGATGTACCAGACTGTCTATGAGACAAGTCTGCTGCAGGAGGGGATGGAACGCGGGGTGGAGTTTACGCCGGTGGGCGGTATCCGCAGTGCGCCTTATGGGGACCCGGCGCTCAAGATGGTCCCGGCGGTCTATTACCGCAGACCCGATCTCAGCTTTGTGCGGGTGCTGGACTGGGGCAGGGGACACCGCTTTGGCATCGTGCTGGGGCAAAAACGCGAAGATCCGGTGGTAATGGCCTATGCCCGCGCGTTGCAGCAGCAGCTGCCGTCCTTCTCGGAAAAGCTGTTCGGCCTGAAGCTGGAAGCGATTCAGGAATAAAAAAGAAACACCGCCCGGCGGTTCTCAGTTCGGAGAACTGCCGGGCGGTGTTGATAAGGGAATCATTCAAAAAGGGAAAAGTTCTTTACTCCACCACGTCCTCGAACTGGCTGTTGTACAGGTCGGCGTAGAAGCCGCCTGCTTCGATCAGCTGGTCGTGGGTGCCCTGCTCCACAATGTCGCCATCTCGCATCACAAGGATGAGGTCGGCATCCCGGATGGTGGAAAGACGGTGTGCGATCACAAAGCTGGTGCGACCCTCCATCAGGCGGTCCATGGCGGTCTGGATGCGCTGCTCGGTACGGGTATCCACGCTGCTGGTGGCCTCGTCCAAAATCAGGATGCGGTTGTCGGCCAGAATGGTGCGGGCGATGGTGAGCAGCTGCTTCTGGCCCTGACTCACGTTGGAAGCGTCCTCGTTCAGCTCCATCTGGTAGCCGCCGGGCAGGGTGCGGATGAAGTGGTCGGCGTTGGCAGCCTTGGCGGCGGCGATCACTTCTTCGTCGGTGGCATCCAGTCGGCCATAGCGGATGTTCTCCATGATGGTGCCCTTGAACAGCCATGTGTCCTGCAGCACCATGCCGAAGCCCTCGCGCAGAGCGCTGCGGTCAAAGTCCCGCACATCGTGACCATTCAGGGTGATGGAACCGAAATCCACATCATAGAAGCGCATGAGCAGCTTGACCATGGTAGTTTTGCCCGCGCCGGTAGGGCCGACGATAGCCACCTTCTGGCCGGGCTTGACCTCACAGCTGAAATCGTGGATGACGGTCTTGTCCGGGGTGTAGCCGAAGCGGACATGGCTGAATGTCACCTGACCGTTGATGCAGCCGGGGTCGGCCCGGCGGGCCGGGTCTGCCTGCTGATCCTCTTCCGGCTCGTTCAGAAACTCGAACACCCGCTCAGCGGCAGCGGCCATGCTCTGCAGCATGTTGGACACCTGAGAAAGCTGCTGGATGGGCTGGGTGAAGTTCTTGACGTACTGGATGAAGGCCTGAATGTCACCGATGGTAATGGTGCCGTTTGCCGCAAAAATGCTGCCCACGATGGCCACTGCCACATAGCCCAGATTGCCCACAAAGTTCATAATGGGCATCATCAGGCCGGAGAGAAACTGGCTTTTCCACGCAGATTCATACAGCTTGTCGTTGGCGGCGTTGAAGTCGTTCAGCACCACGGCCTCACGGTTGAAGGCTTTGACCACGTTGTGGCCGGAGTAGACTTCTTCCACCTGACCGTTCACAACGCCCAGAATGGCCTGCTGTGCCTTGAAGTATTTCTGGCTGAACTTGACCACGATGAGCACCAGCACCAGCGAGACCGGCAGGATCAGCAGGGCGATCAGGGTCATCTTCGGGCTGATGGACAGCATCATGACCAGCACGCCGATCATGGTGGTCACACTGGTGATGAGCTGGGTGATGCTCTGGTTCAGGCTCTGGCCCAGCGTGTCCACATCGTTGGTGATGCGGGAGAGCACTTCGCCCACGGTGCGCTTTTCAAAGTAAGCGAGGGGCAGGCGGTTGATCTTTTCGCTGATCTGCTTGCGGAAGTCGTAGCAGACTTTCTGGGAAAGGCCGGTCATGAGCCAGCCCTGAATAAAGCTGAAGGCGCTGCTCAGCAGGTACATGCCCAGCAAAAACAGCAGGATGCGGCCGATATACACAAAGTCGATGCTGCCGGTGCCGCGCAGCTTGGCGATCCAGCCGGTGGCAAGAGCCGTGGTGGCCTTTGCCAGCACCTTGGGGCCTGCAATGTTGAAGATGGTAGAAAGAATGGCAAATACAATGGCGGTAACGAGCGAAAGGCGGTAGCGGCCAAGGGTGCGCACAAGCTGCAGCAGGGTGCCCTTGAAGTCCTTGGCGCGTTCGGTCGTCATGCGTCCGGGTCTTGGCATATCACTCACCCTCCTTTTCGGTATTCAGAGATTCGAGGTCCAGCTCCTTCTGGCTCAGCTGGCTGCGGGCGATCTCCTGATACTCCGGGCAGGAAGCCATCAGCTGGGCATGGGTGCCCTTGCCCACCAGACGGCCTTCGTCCAGCACCAGGATCTGGTTTGCGTGCAGCACAGTGGAGATGCGCTGTGCCACAATGATAACGGTAGCGTTATCGGTCTGGGCTTTCAGTGCACGGCGCAGGGCAACATCGGTCTTAAAGTCGAGGGCAGAAAAGCTGTCGTCGAACAGATAAATTTTGGGGTCCTTGGCAATGGCGCGTGCAATGGAAAGGCGCTGCTTCTGGCCGCCGGACACATTGGAGCCGCCCTGTGCAATGGGGCTTTGGTAGCCCTCGGGCTTTGCGTCGATGAACTCGGTGGCCTGCGCAATGGCAGCAGCCTTTTTCACATCGGCATCGGTGATGTGCTCCCCGCCGAACTTCAGGTTCGAGTCGATGGTGCCGCTGAACAGCACGCCCTTCTGGGGCACATAGCCCAGCAGGTCGTGCAGCTGTGCCTGCGGCATATTGCGCACATCGATGCCATCCACGGTCACGCTGCCGCCGGTGACATCATAAAAGCGGGGGATGAGGTTGAGCAGGGTGGATTTGCCACAGCCGGTGGAGCCGATGATGGCGGTGGTCTCGCCGGGCTTTGCGGTAAAGCTGATGTGCTCCAGCGCATCGCTGTCCGCACCCGGGAAGCGGAAGCTCACATCGTGGAACTCTACCTCACCCTGCCAGTTTTCGTGCTCCTGCGCGGGCTTTGCAACAGCTTCGTCCGGGTCGTTGATGGTGGCCCTGGTGCGGATCACCTCGTCGATGCGCTCCGCAGCCACACCGGCGCGGGGCAGCATGACGGCCACCATGGCCAGCATCAGGAAGGACATGACGATCTGCATGGTGTAGGTGATGAAGGCGATCATCTCGCCCACCTGCATGGTGCCGTTGTCCATGGCCTTGCCGCCGAACCAGACGATGAGCAGGCTGGTGCCGTTCATGATCAGGGTCATAAAGGGCATCATGGCCACCATGGCGCGGTTGGTGAACAGCTGGGTGCCCATCAGGTCCTTGTTGGCCTTATCGAAGCGCTGCTCCTCAAAGGCTTCGCGGCTGAAGGCACGCACCGGCATGATGCCGGTCAGAATCTCGCGGCTGACGAGGTTCAACCGGTCCACCAGCTTTTGCATGATCTTGAACTTGGGCATGGCCACACTCATCAGGAAGATGATGAGCAACAGCAGAACGGCCACATCCAGCACGATGATCCAGGAAAGGCCGGTGCTGCTGTTCAGCACATGCAGCACGCCGCCAATGCCCAGAATGGGCGCATAGGCCACCATGCGCAGCAGCATGACGCAGACGAACTGCACCTGCTGGATGTCGTTGGTGGTGCGGGTGATGAGAGATGCGGTGGAAAAATTCTCGATCTCTGCATTGGAGAACCCGATGACGCTGGCAAAGGTCTCACGGCGCAGGTCGCGGCCAATGGCGGCGGACACACGAGAGGCGAGGAAGCCCACCGCAATGGACACAGCCACCATCAGCAAAGTCAGGCCCAGCATCTGGCCGCCTACGCGGTAAAGGTAGCGCATCTGCACACCGTGGGCAATGCCCTGTGCCTCGTATTCCAGCTGCACCAGCAGCATGGACTGGCTTTTGAGATTCTCCATCAGGGTATCATCCAGACTGGCAAAAGCACCGGTCAGCTGCTGCTGGACAGCTTCGCGGGTGAAGCCGGGCATCTGGCTCATAGCGGCAAACTGGGCGCATACGGTGTCCAGATCTTCGGCAGTGGGGGTGACGGTCTCGCTATCCGTGGTGGTGCTCTCAGAGGATGCCGCCTGCATGTCAGCAAGGCCGGTCATGCCCATGGTGTCCTGCCCGGCGGGGGCGTTCGCTGCCTGCGCGGCGGCCATATACAGCACGATGTCCGGCGTGGTGACGGCATCCTCCAGCGCGGTGCGCTCGTCATCGGTCAGGTCGGTGCGCAGCTTCAGCACGCCGTCGTCCTGAAGATAATACCCGTAGGCGTTCTGGAGCGCATCGGCGTCCTCTTCGCTCATCAAAGGCGTGAGGGCGTCCAGCGTGCTCTGGCGTATCGTTTCCGGCAGAGGGCTTTCAATGCCGCCCTGCTGGATGCCGGTGTCCACGATCCTGCTGGTGTAGTCCGGCAGCGAAAGATCGCAGTACGCCTGCACGAACAGCAGCGCGAACACCACAAGACAGACGGCCCAGTGCCGGGCCAGCTGCTTGAAAATTTTCGTCATAGTTCGGTTCTCCCTTCGTTGTTTTTTGCTTCACGGGAAGCGTTTTCCGCAAGAATGGCATCCATCAGTGCGCCGCGCAAAACGTTCATCTGCTGCACCTGCTCCGGTGTCAGCCGGGCCATCACGCAGGCAAAATAATCGCTGAGGGCATCTTCACACCGGGCACAGGCGGCGTAGCCTTCCGGCGTGATGCGCACCAGCGTTTTGCGCCGGTCAGCCGGGTCCGCTTCGCGCAGAACAAGGCCGTCCTGTTCCAGCTGGCGCAGGCTGCGGCTGATGGCCGGCAGCGGCTGGTGTGCCTCCCGGGCAAAATCGGAAACATACACCGCTCCGTTCTGCCCGCGGGTACTGATCGTGTGAGCCAGACCCTCCAGCATGGGAAAGTGGCACTTGGGACAGCCCCGCAGAGCCGCCTTCATGCCGGCCCGGGATGCCTTGCTCAGCCGTCCAAAAAAATGGCACAGACCGTGAAAGCTCGCGGCGGCTTCGGTCTCGTTCAACATTCTATCCCTCCTCATTGCAAAATGCTTAACAGCTGTTAACTATTAACGCCTGACAATAATATTCCTCCGGCACCCAGAATGCAAGGGCAGTTTAGGATAATTTTAAAAAAGTTCACAAAAAGGGGAGGGCGGCAGAAAGCCTGAACCGCCCGGCAGCAGCATAAATAGAATAAGAAACATTTCTGCGGGAGGGGCGGCGGCAGTGGAACAGAACCTGACAAGAATTTTTACACTTTTTGGCGGCTTGGCACTGTTTTTATACGGCATGGATGCGCTCAGCCACAGTCTGGAAACAGCGGCAGGCAGCCGCCTGAAAAGCCTGCTGGCCGCTGTGACCGGCAGCCCGGTGCGGGGCGTGCTGGCGGGGGCTGCGGTCACGGCGGTGCTGCAAAGCAGCTCGGCAGTCACGGTGATGGTGCTGGGCTTTGTAAGTGCGGGCCTGCTGACCCTGCGGCAGGCGGTCCCGGTGATCTTTGGCTGCAACATCGGAACCACCGTTACCGCACAGCTGCTGGCTTTCCGGCTGGAAGATGTGCGCGGCCTTGTGCTGCTGGCCGGGCTGCTGCTCTGCTTTGCCTGTGCAGGGCAGAAGGCCCGGGCCATTGGCCGGGCGGTGTTCGCCTTTGGCCTGCTGTTCGAGGGCATTGCCGATATGGGCACTGCCATGGAACCGCTGGCGCAAAGCCCGGTGTTTGTGCACTGGCTGGGTCGGGTGCGGCAGCACCCATGGCTGGGGCTGCTGGCGGGGCTTGGCATGACCCTGACAGTGCAGAGCAGCTCGGCTACCATTGCCCTGCTGCAGAACTTCGCAGCCCGCCCCGGGCTGGACGGCAGCAGTCTGTTGGGTCTTGCGGGTGCGCTGCCGGTGCTGCTGGGCGATAACATCGGCACCACCATCACGGCAGTGCTGGCATCCTTGAGCGCAAACCGGGACGCAAAGCGGGTGGCTGCGGCCCATGCAGTGTTCAATCTGACCGGCGCGGCGGTGTTCTGCGCCGGTCTGCCGTTGTATGTGCGGCTGACGGCTGCACTTTCGCCCAAAGGGCCGGAGCTTGCCGTGATCGCCCGGCAGATCGCGAATGCGCACACCTTGTTCAATGTGGTGTGCACGCTGGTGTGGCTGCCGCTGACCCCGCTGATGGTGCGGTTTGTGTGCCGCCTTGTGCCGGACCGGGCAGTGCGGTAAGTTTTTACTGGACAAACATACCAATTGCGCATATACTGAAAGGGATGAAACCTACTGCGGAACAAAAAGGAAACATTGCTATGCGACAGAAAATCGGAAGAGCGTGTATGGTGCTGGGCGCGCTGCTGATCCTTGCGGCAGCAGCCCTGCTGGCCTATAACAAGTGGGATGCATCCCGTGCAGACAAGGCCTCGCAGGAGGTGCTGGGCGAGCTGGAGCAGACCCTGAACGCTGCCATTGAGGAAAAGGCAAAATCGGATACCGTGGCGCTGCAGCCGGAGCTGGACCCCACGCAGGAAATGACCGTGACCGAACTGAACGGCTGGGATTACATCGGCTATCTGTCCATTCCGTCCATCGGGCTGGAACTGCCGGTGATGAGCCAGTGGAGCTATGCGGGCCTGAAAATCGCACCGGGCCGTTACTCCGGTTCCACCTATGCGGATAACATGGTGGTCTGCGCCCACAACTATACAAAGCATTTCAGCCCCATCAAGTGGCTGACCGAGGGCGCGCAGGTCTATTTTACGGATATGGACGGTATGCGCTGGACCTACGAGGTCTCCTATGTGGAAAACCTGCAGCCCACGCAAATTGAGGAAATGACCGAAAAGACGGAGGAGTCCGATGAATGGGATCTGACCCTCTTTACCTGCACCACCGGCGGCAGCGCCCGGTGCGCTGTGCGGTGCGTGCGGACGGGCTACCCGGCGCTCACAACGGAGACCGCAGAATAAGATGCAAAAAATCCCCTGTGCGCTGGCACAGGGGATTTTTCATATCCGGTATTCAGTGGGCGGTGCCCACCTTCACAGGGGATTACTTGCTCTGGATGTACTCGTCAATGGCCTTTGCAGCAGCCTTGCCTGCGCCCATGGCCTTGATGACGGTGGCTGCGCCGGTCACGGCATCGCCGCCGGCGTACACACCATCGCGGCTGGTTTTGCCGTCGTCGCCGTCGGTAACGATGCAGCCGTGCTTGTTGGTTTCCAGACCCGGGGTGGTGGAGCGGATCAGCGGGTTGGGGCTGGTGCCCAGACTCATGATGACCGTGTCCACATCCAGCTCGAACTCGCTGCCCTTCTTCTCAATGGGGCGGCGGCGGCCGGAAGCATCCGGCTCGCCCAGCTCCATCTCAATGCAGGTGATGGACTTGACAAAGCCCTCGTCGTTGGGGTGGATCTCCACGGGGTTGCACAGGGTCTTGAAGATGATGCCCTCTTCCTCGGCGTGCTCCACCTCTTCCTTACGGGCGGGCAGCTCAGCCATGCCGCGGCGGTAGACGATGTACACGGTCTCGGCACCCAGACGCAGGGCGCTGCGGGCAGCGTCCATGGCCACGTTGCCGCCGCCCACAACGGCGACCTTCTTGCCGGTGCGGATGGGGGTCTTGCTGGTGGGCAGGTAAGCCTTCATCAGGTTGGAGCGGGTCAGGAACTCGTTGGCGGAGTAGACGCCCTTCAGGCTCTCGCCGGGGATGCCCATGAAGCGGGGCAGACCGGCACCGGAGCCTACGAACACGGCCTCGTAGCCGTACTCGTCCATCAGCTCGTCGATGGTGAGCACCTTGCCAATGACCATATTGCACTCAAAATCAACGCCCATCTTCTTCAGGCCGTCGATCTCCTGCTGCACGATGGCCTTGGGCAGACGGAACTCAGGGATGCCGTACATCAGCACGCCGCCGGCCACATGCAGGGCCTCGTAAACGGTGACCTTGTAGCCAAGCTTTGCCAGATCGCCTGCGGCGGTCAGGCCGGCAGGGCCTGCGCCGATGATGGCCACCTTGTGGCCGTTCCATTCGGGCACGATGGGGGCGGTGTGCACATTCTCACGGTGCCAGTCGGCAACAAAGCGCTCCAGGCGGCCGATGCCCACCGGCTCGTTCTTGATGCCGCGGGTGCACTTGCCCTCGCACTGGCTCTCCTG
>ERZ1034984.3383-NODE-3383-length-11612-cov-5.494505_pt1 | contig 11612 bp, 7 predicted proteins | sample MGYA00520589_ERZ1034984 | MGnify/ENA primary metagenome ERZ1034984 (study PRJEB33766, sample SAMN09781790) | gut metagenome | biome: gut microbiome | host: Homo sapiens | place: Madagascar | study: EMG produced TPA metagenomics assembly of the PRJNA485056 data... | reverse complement strand
CATTCTCCTTTTTTGATACTTTTTCCTTTTTTGGGGCTTTTTCCTTCCTGGAAACAGTCTCTTTCTTTGGAGCATTCTGCTTTTTCGCGGCGGTACGCTCCTGTCCTGCTGCCCCCTTCTGCGCAGCCACACCGGACGCACTCTTCACCGCAGCGGTATTTTCCTGTGTCGAGGTGTTCTCCTTTTTGCGGCCTCCGAGTCCCAGCCAGCCAAACAGGCCCCCCCTGCTGCTCTGTGCCTTGTCTTCGGCACCGGCCGTTTCATCGCGGCCTGTCATGTCTGCGGATGTCATGTCGCGGCTCTGTTTTTTCTGCGCCGCGGCAACCGCTTTCTCCTGTCTCTGTGCCAGTTTCTGGCACTCCGCGCCCTTGAGTCTGGAAATATTCATGCCCTCGCGGAGCCAGTATTTGACCACCGCATCAAATCCCGTGTCATTGGTCACGATCACATATTCGCACTCCGGCTCCCTGGCGATCGAAGCGCCAAGTTCTGTGACAAGCTGGAAGTCCAGTGCATTGTGACCCTGGTAACACTTGATAAACCGGATGCGGTCCTCTCCCAGCTTCATCAGATCCATGATATGTTCGTACTTCATATTTGGAGAATTATCCGTATAAAATACCATGATCTGATCTTCCTCGGCTATGATCATCTGCAGATTCAGCCAGAGGCTGTGGACATTTTCGCTGTCAATAAAATAGCGCCTGCCCGTCTTCGTCTTCTTCATCATATCTGTTCAAATGCCTCTCTGATACTTTGATAGTGTAAAAACACTCCCTCCTGTGCGTAACGCTGTATCTGATCCAGTGTTACGATGGCATATTCTGTGGTCTCCTCACGCTGGAGTCTGATATCCTTCTCCTCAAAATCCATCGTAAAGCGGTACACATCCACAAAATAATTGTCTCCCTCCTGTGGATTCTCCCGGGAATAAGTAAATAAAAGGCCACCCTGTGCCTCTGAGACATCCAGTCCGGTCTCCTCGCGCACTTCCCGGAGCACGGCCTGTCTGGAATCCTCCCCAGCCTGTGCAGCGCCTCCGGATACTTCCCACCAGCCCGGAGCCCAGGCTTTATCCATGGCCCTTCTGGTGATCAGAAATCTGCCATCGGATCTCCGGATCACCGCCAGTACGGTCAGATGATAGTCGCCCGGCTGCATATGCCAGTCATTGCGTGCCATCGTCCGTCCCGTCACATGTCTGTCTGCATCATAAATATCCCAACGTTCCATATCTGTCCTCTTTTTCTTATGTCCTCATCGACGTCCTGATCAACGCTAAAATGACCACTCGCCCCATATATCATGGGGGACTGGCCCGTGATAGGGTGCCCTGTCGGCCATGGATCCCACGGCCGTCACAGACGCCCTGCTGTTATTTTACTTTGACTTTAATGCTCTTGCTATAGTCCCCTGAAGTCACCTTGATCTTGCAGGAATACTTCTTCGCATACTTATTCGCCTTGATGACGATCTTCTTACCGGATACCCTGGCGGTAGCCACATAACTCTTGTTCGTGGTTACAGTCACCTTCTCCGGATTCCTGCAGTCGCTGGAAGGAATCGCCGTAAATCCAATCTTTACCTTTTTACCGTGACGGATCTTCACCGATGTCTTTGTGACGGAAAGATATGCCGTCTCGCGGTTCGTCTCATATTCGCTCTGGAATACACTCTCCAGCCGGCTCTTATTGATCGTAAAATCACTCAGGCTGATAGATCCACCGGTATTGCAATACCCGGTCAGATTGCCTGTCTGTCTGATGTTGCTGAGCACATAGCGGCGAAGCTGCTTTGCAGACATATCCGGTGCTACCGCCGCCAGCAATGCCACAGTACCGGTTACCACAGGTGTCGCCATAGAGGTTCCGCTCATATAGTCATATTTGCCGTAGGAAGTGCTCTGGGATCCGTCTGTGATCGCAATATCATCCAGACTGATAACAATCTTGTTGTTGAAGGTAAATGGGCTGTAACTTCCATACTCTTCCTTCATGATGACAAGATATTTCTTGGAATTGATCGTGCGTACCCTGGCCGGGAAAGAGTAATGCTGCCACTCTCCGGCATAGTCGGTATCCACCATACACTCAAAATAGTAGGTCTTGGAGGTACTGTACTTGGACAGATCCTCCTCCGGAATCTCGTATCCGACTTCGATTCCATTGTAATATCTGGAAGAACCGTCTGAAACCGTCAGAGAACCGCTCTTTAAGTTTGTTACCGTAAAGTTGACACGGTCACTCCAGTTCGATGTGGTAATCTCCTTCTCATAAGGATAATCGAACAGATGGAACGCTGAAGCATCCGCAGAAGTGTCAAAGGTATGGTAATCGCTGGTATACCTGGCCAGTGTCGCACTGTCCTGGATGCCCGGGATCAGCGCCGGTTCGTTATAGGTAGACAGGATCGATGTTCCCGGTGCCATCACATCCACTACAGAACTGCTGTAATTGGTATAAGATGCAGGCTGGCCGTCTTCGTTGATCGCACCTACCGTGATCGCATACTTGTCACGGACGGATTTCTTGCAGTCAAAATATCCATCGGTAATGTTGTAGCTGTCATTGCCCGCTGCCATGCAGAACACTGCGCCCATCTTTCCCACCTTGGCTACCGCGGAAGAATACTTTTCATTGGTATTCCTGCTGGAGGGATCCTCAGGCCCAAGGGAGACATTGATGGCCTTTACCGGAACCCCGGCGCACTGTGCCTTGTAGATATACTGATATGCATTCAGGATATAACTGTCCAGGATCATTCCGGAAGAATCCACAACCTTGAGTGCCATGATCTTGATCTTCTGGTTTACACCGGACACACCCTTGCCGTTGTTCCCCACAGCACCGATAATACCGGCCACATGTGTTCCGTGTCCCACGGTATCCATCGGATCGGCATCCCCGTCTCCAAAATCATAACCATACATACCTCTCAGGCCGGTCAACGCGGTATTGTTGATCCACATATTGGAAGAGAGATCTTCATTCTGATAATCCACGCCGGAATCGATCACAGCCACGACATTGTCGCTTCCGGTCACACCGGTATTCCAGACACTTTCCACATCGATGTCATAGCCACGGTTTCCGTTTCCCTTGTAGATACCGCTGCTCTTGAGATGCCACTGATATTTGTAGTATGGATCATTGACCTCCTGCAGTTTCTTCTGATGATCCTCTGTCACAGAAACCACACCGGACTGGTTTCTGACATAGTCCATCAGTTCTTCCGTATCACAGCCCTGTGCCATGATGCTGCCATAAGCCAGCGACTCATCAAAGTCAATGAGCTTCTGCGTCACCTTCTGCGCTCCCAGCACCTTGCTGGAGGACAGGCTGGCTGTCAGGCTCTTCTGCGCTTTCTGCGCTGCGGCACGGTTCTCATACTGCACGATCACGCGCGCGGTCTGATCCTTCTTCTGGCCGTCCTGATCAGCCGCGATCGATGCCGCGTCTGCTGCCGGAACTGCCATGGATGCTGCCATCGCAGCGATCAATGCCGCACTCAATGTTCTCTTCCATATATTTCTCATGATCTTCCCATACCTTTCTTCCTTGAATACACACAGATACTTTATTTTATCATGAAAAACATATTCTGTAAAACCCTATCTTTGCGCATACTGTGACATATAGAGCTGATAATACAGTCCTTTTTTCGCCAGAAGCTCGTCATGTGTCCCCGCCTCCATGATCTTACCGTGGTCTACATACATAATACAGTCGCTGTTCCGGATCGTGGACAGACGGTGGGCGATCAGGAACGACGTTCTTCCTTTGAGCAGTCTGCCAAGCCCCTTCTGCAGGGCGATCTCTGTCTCCGTATCAATGCTTGAGGTGGCCTCATCCAGGATCAGGATCGCCGGATCATTGAGCAGTGCCCTGGCAAAGGAGATGAGCTGGCGCTGTCCCACGGACAGACGGTTTCCGCGCTCATTGACCTGGGTCTCATAGCCCTTCTCCATATTCTTGATGAAATCATGGGCACAGACCGTCTTCGCCGCCTCGATGACCTCCTCATCGGTGGCCGTCTTATTGCCATAACGGATATTGTCCATGATCGTGCCGGAGAAGATAAAGCTGTCCTGCATCATCACGCCCATCTGGCGGCGCAGGGAATGGATCGTCACCCCGGAAATGTCCTGTCCGTCAATGAGCACCTCCCCTCCGCTGACATTGTAAAAGCGTGAGAGCAGATTGACGATCGTCGTCTTGCCCGCACCGGTAGGCCCTACGAAGGCAACGCTCTGTCCCGGTTTCACGGTAAAGTTCACATCGTGGAGCACCTCCACACCGTCCTCGTAGCAGAAATTCACATGGGAAAACTCCACTTCTCCACGGATCTTCGGCATCTCCACCGCTCCCGGAACATCTTTTACTTCCACTTCCTCGTCAATGGTCTCAAAGATACGTTCCAGATAGGACACGGCCGTCAGGACGTTGTTGTATACGCCGGCCAGCGTATTGACCGGCGCCCAGAAGCGGCTGATATACGCGGTAAATGCCACCATGACACCCACCGTCACGCCGCCGTCCCCTCCGGCAATGCAGGAAACACCGACCACATAGACAAACGCGGTCGTGATCGTCGAGATCAGATCCACCATCGGCGACATCAGAAACTGATAGTAGCAGGCGCGCAGCCATGCACGCCGGTACTCCATGCTCAGTCTGTTAAACTCTGCCATATTGCGCTGCTCCCTGGCAAACGCCTGGGTCACGCGGATGCCGGTGATCCCCTCTGCGATATAGGCGTTGAGGTTGGACTGCTTATTGCTCTGGATCTGCCAGGATGTGTACTGCTTGCGTTTCAAAAGCACCACATAGGTCAGCAGAACCGGCAGGCCGCACAGACAGATCAGTGTCAGCCGCGGACTCATATAGAACATAAACGCAATGATAAAGATCAGGTTGCAAAGCTCTGACAGGGTATTGACAATACCATTGGAGAGCAGATCACTCAGGTTATTGACATAGTTGACCACCCGCACCTGGATCTTTCCGTGAGGGGCATTGTCATAAAACGAGAATGGCAGTTCCTGTAAATGTTCGAAAATATCCTGTCTTATCTGATGGATAATGTCCTGCCCGATCTGGTTCATCACGGTGATCTTGACGCGGGTCACCAATGCCGCAAACACCGCGATCACAAAGCAAAGTCCAGAATACAGAAAAATGCTGTTCATATCCTTTTGCGGGATAAACGTGTCCATCTCCATCTGAAAAAATTTGGGGATCAGCATCGTAGCAGCGCTGGCCGCCAGCACCAGCAGCAATATCCCCGACATCTTCCACCGGTACGGATGTACATAGCCGAGTACGCGGCGCATCTGCCGGCTGTCGAATTTACGTTTTATCTGTTCATCCTGGTCCACTCGATTTCTGGCCATGGCTATTCCTCCTCTCCGGTCATATACTGGTGTGCGTAGACGGATGCATAATAGCCTCCCGCCTGACACAGTTCTTCGTGGGTTCCGTGTTCAATGATCCTTCCCTCGTCCACGACCAGGATCTGATCTGCATGGCGCAGGGAAGAGATGCGGTATGCGATCACAAAGGTCGTATACCGGTGTGCGATCTTATTCAGTTCCTCCTGAATATATGCCTCCGTCTCCATATCTACCGCCGAAGTGGTGTCGTCAAGGATCAGGATCGACGGGTCTTTGATGAGTGCCCGGGCCAGTGATATCCTCTGTTTCTGTCCACCCGACAGACCTACGCCGCGTTCTCCGACCACGGTCTCATAGCCCTGCGGCATATTGCGGATAAATCCGTCCGCATCGGCCATCACTGCCACTCTGCGGATATCCTCCATCGTCTTATCCGGCGCTCCGTAAGAGATATTGCCGGCGATCGTGTCCGAAAAAAGGAACACATCCTGCATGGCCACACCGATGCCACTGCGAAGCTGCTGCAGATTCCATTGTCTGACATCGGTGCCGTCCACCAGCACCTCGCCCTCCGTCACATCATAAAAACGACATAACAGGTTCATCAGGGTCGTCTTTCCGGATCCGGTCGTTCCGAGGATTCCCACAGTCTGTCCCGGCTCCACCCGGAACGAAACGTCCTTTAAGACCTGTTCTCCATCTACTTTATAGGAGACGTGGCGAAATTCCACGCCTCCTTCTACGCGGGAATGATCCACCGGCTGCACTGGGTTCGCAACCTGTGGCTCTGCGGAATAGGTATCGTATATTTTTTCTACAGAAGTAGTAAACCGCTGAATATCATTGATCCACCATCCGGCCATGCGAAGGGGCATGGTCAGCATCCAGAGATAGCCGTTGATCTCCACCAGGCCTCCAAGGGTCATCTCTCCCCGGATCACCATAATTCCACCAAAGATCATCAGCACCACATTCAGAAGCTGGGAAAGCACCTCAAAAACCGGTACAAAACGCCGCCAGATCCGGGTTGCCCCAAGTTCCGCCTCGCGGTAGTTATCATTTTCCACCGCAAACTTTTCCATCTCGTAGTCTTCCTTGGCAAATGCCTTGACCACACGGTTTCCACTGATATTTTCCTGCACCAGCGTATTCAGTCTGGAGAACGCACTCCGGCAGTTTTTGAACGCCGGATGCACCTGTTTGAACTGAAGATAGGTCGCCGCCGCAGTAAACGGCAGAACACAGACCATCGCCGCTGCCACCTTGACATGGATCGTAAAGATCATCACCAGCGCCACCACAAAATACAGGATATTTTCATAGACGATATAGATGACATAGGCCACAAAATGGCGGATCGCATCCATATCGCCGGTCTGCCTTCCCATCAGATCGCCGGTACGGTTTTTATTGTAAAATGTAAAATCTTCATATAAGAGTTTGCGGTATACCTCGGCTCTCATATTGTAGAGAACTCCCTGGGAACTGGTCTCAAACAGCACCTGTGACGCGATCCGGCATATGCCGCGCACAATGATCGCAAGCACCAGCAGGCCGATCAGCTCCATCAGCATGTCACGGTGCCCCCCCTGGATGACATCGTCCACGATCATGCCCGAGATCTTTGGGCTGACCAGTGCAGCCGCCACCAGTATCGTCACCAGCACCAGTCCGAAAAACATCCGCCAGCGGTACACCCACAGAAATGGCATGAACCATTTCATCGGTGTCATCTCCCTGTTTGTCTTTTTCATATATCTGTACCTCTCACATTTTCTCTGATTTTTTGGAGTATACCACCGCAAATTCCTTCTTTCTATAACAAAGCACACAAAAAATAGAATGAATCTATTATTTCAACTAATATTACAATTTCTAATTTCTCCATATTTCTCTTGATTTTTAGCGGTTTATGCATCATGATATAGATACATAACGAATGGTATAATTCAACGACATTTTTCAGGAAAGGATGTGTAAACCTATGAATATCTCTACTTCCGCTGTCCCGGATGCCAGGGAACAGATTTTCCATTATACAGACCGTCTGAATACTCCTCTGATGATCTTTCCGCTGGATGCGACCCCCGAAAATGGTGGCATTGTCCCGGCGCACTGGCATTATTATCTGGAGATGCTGTACATGATCAAAGGCCATATCCTGGCCACCTGTGACGGACATGAATACCATCTCGAGACCGGCGATCTCGTCCTGTTTCACCCCGGCTCCGTCCACTCCATGCAGCGGGAACCTGACCATATGCAGGAACATTCCCGCTACATTGTCCTGATGCTGGATCTGAACTGTCTGTATCTGAACAGCCTGCACCGCACACATTTCTACAAGGCCTTTCCGATGGCCTTTGAAAATGATCCGGCCAATGCCTACTATCCCCGCGCAGAGCTTGAGACCACCCCTATCCCACAGATCATCCCGGGTGCCATGGAAGACCACCGTCAGAAACAGATGTATGGCTTCGATGTCCTCGCCCGCTCCGGCATGTCCATGCTGTTGACCCATCTGATCCGCCTGCTGCAGAAGCGCGGGCTCGACACAGAGTCGGTGATCACCGCCGTCAATGACCGGAACATGTCGGTCTTCCGGATCAGCGAGTACATTGACCAGCACTGCACCCAGAATCTGCAGGTTCAGGAGCTGGCCCGGCTGTGCGGCATGAGTTACTCTCATTTTGCCCGCCTCTTCCGCGAAACGTACAACCAGTCCTGCAAGGAATATATCGAATTTGCCAGGATGAACAAGGTTGAGGAACTTCTGCTGTTTACCAATCTGGATCTGAACTATATCGCTCAGGAAACCGGCTTCTCCGACTGCAGCCACCTGATCCGCACTTTCCGCAAATGGAGGGGACAGACCCCGAAGCAGTGGCGGAAATCCCAGAGGATGTGATAAACTAGGCACAAAAGAACACTATGAAAAGAAAGAGGAATCCCCATGATCACTTGGAAAAATTTCAAAGGACATCTGCATACCATCCTGCGCCACAAGCGTCTGGTGCGGCATTACCTGTTCCGCGCAGGACTCTACCGCCAGGGCATTATGCATGACTGGTCCAAATACAGTCCGGTAGAATTCTGGAACGGTGTCCGCTACTATCAGGGTGGCCGCCGCAGTCCGAACAAGGCCGAAAAAGAGGATCACGGTTACTCTGCCGCCTGGCTGCACCACAAGGGCCGCAACCGTCATCATTTTGAATACTGGATCGATCTTCCCGTGGATGCTTCCGAGGGACTGTCGGGCATGCCGATGCCGTCCCGCTACGTCATTGAGATGTTCTGTGACCGGATGGCTGCCAGCCGCAACTACAATATGGAGAGTTACAATGACAGTTTTCCGCTGGCGTATTATGAAAAAAATAAGAGCCACTATACCATGCATCCTGATACAGCAGCTCTCCTGGAAACATTATTACACAAACTGGCGGACGAGGGGGAAGACGCTGTCTTCCGTTACATCCGCACACAGATCGACTGGAAACATTCTCCCAGACATTGATCTTATCCCAGCGGACGGCAGGTCTGTTCCAGCCACTCCCGCTGCTCGTCGTCCAGATACGGCGAGATCGTCTCATACACGTTTCTGTGGTATGCATTGAGCAGTTCCAGCTCTCTTTGCGTCATCTGGCGCACATCGATCACATCCGGATCCCACGGTACCATGGTCAGCGGCTCGAATCCGAGGAACTGGCCATATTCATTCTTCTCCCTTGCCACACAGACGATCAGATTCTCCAGACGGATCCCAAAACGCCCGGTCAGATAGATCCCCGGTTCATCCGAGGTGATCATGCCCGGCTCCAGCGGCGGATTCGCCCCCGGCCGGTCCACGACACGGTAGCGGAATGCATTGGGCCCCTCATGAACATTGAGCAGATAGCCCACTCCATGGCCGGTTCCATGATTGTAATCACATCCCATCTCCCACAACGGCCCTCTGGCCAGATAGTCCAGCGCGACACCGCTGCAGCCCTGCTTAAAACGGGCCGCTGCCAGATTCAGATGGCCGCGCAGTACCGCCGTATAATATTTCTTTTCCTCCGGCGAAGCATCCTCCCCCAGACAGATCGTACGCGTAATGTCTGTAGTTCCCTCCAGGTACTGTCCTCCGGTATCCAGAAGCAGCAATCCCTCCGGTTTCAGGCGGGACGCACTCTCCGGCGTCGCCTCATAATGGACGATCGCTCCGTGCTCCTGATAGCCTGCGATCGGCGCAAAGCTCTGTCCGAGATAATGACTGCCCTCCTGCCGGAACTGTTCCAGCCGGTCGCTGACCGAAATCTCCGTCAGAGAGGTATTTCCCTCCCGCATCTCCTTTTTCAGCCAATAGATCAGCTTCGTCACCGCCACGCCGTCTTTGATATGCGCCTCCCGCTCATGACGGACTTCCGTCTCATTTTTCACAGCCTTGCGAAGTACGGTAGGATTGGCCGCATGCACGCCGCGGACATGCGACGGGATCGCCTGTGTCATGGCAAAGTTAACCACCTGCGGATCCATGCCAAGCGCAGTCCCGGCCGGAAGTGTCCCCAGATAGCCGTAAATATCCCCGTATGGACACAGACTGACGCCGTCCTGCGCCAGCCGCCCGATCAGTTCTCCGGAAAAGCTCTCTCTTTGCGCAAACAGAACCACGCGGTCAGACTGCACCGCCAGATAGGACAGAAAGACCGGATTATACTCTACATCACCGCCGCGCAGATTCAACAGCCACGCGATATCATCCAGGGATGAAATCACAAAAGCGTCCAGTTTTTGCTGCTCCATCCACAGTTTGATCCACTGTATCTTGTCTGCCCGGCTCTCTCCCGCATATTCCACATCCAGTTCAAACACCGGTTCACAGGAAAGCGCAGGGCGGTCCTTCCAGATCTCACCCACCAGATCCCTGCTGCTCAGAATGGACACTCCACGTCCTTTCAGGCGTGCGGCAAGTCCTCTGGCATAGGCGGAGGACACCATGCGTCCGTCAAATGCAAGGCGCTGTCCCGGTGTCATCTGCTGCTCCAGAAATTCCTGTACTGTCGGCACACCCTCCTCGAGCATCCGGTACAGGGTGATCCCCGTCCCCGCAAGCTGCTCCCCGGCCTGCAGGAAATACCGGCCATCCGTCCACAATCCGGCCTGTTCCTGCATCACCACGACCGTGCCGGCAGATCCGGTAAATCCGGAGATATATTCTCTGGTCTTGAAATAGTCCCCCACGTACTCCGAACCGTGAAAATCATTGGTCGGAATCAGGCAGGCATCGACCCCGGCGCTTTTCATCTGCTGCCGCAGCGCCGCAAGCCTCTCCTGAATCTTTGTATGTTCCATGCTTATCTGCATTCCTTTCTCATCCCCTTTTAATGCGAAGCAGAATATCACTGAGTCTCGCAAATTCTTCCAACGTCAGCGCCTCTCCGCGGATCGTCGCCACCTTGCCCAGTTCCTCAATGCCCTGCGCAGCCTGCGCCTTGGAAAGTCCCAGTCCCGGGTCATTGGACAGCCCGTTTTGCAGCGTCTTGCGGCGCTGGTTAAAGGATGCCCGGATGATGCGGAACATCCATTTTTCATCTTCCACAGCCACCGGCTTGTGCGGATGGCTGGACAACCGGATCACCGCCGACCCCACATTCGGCCGCGGCATGAAGCAGTTGGCCGGTACATTGGCCACGATCTCCGGCCGTGAATAAAACTGTACCGCCAGCGACAGCGCACCGTAATCCTTGGTGCCCGGCCCCGACTGCATCCGGTCTGCCACCTCTTTTTGCACCATCACCGTGATGCTCTCCAGAGGCACATGGCTCTCAAACAGTTCCATGATGATCGGTGTCGTAATATAGTAAGGAAGGTTCGCCACCACCTTGATCGGCCTTCCTTCATTATGTTCCCCGGCCACCTGCGCCAGATCCATCTTCAGAATATCCTGGTTGACCACCGTGACATTGTCATAGGCCGCCAGCGTCTCCCTCAGGATTGGGATCAGATTCTGATCGATCTCGACCGCCATCACCTGTCTGGCATGTTCGCACAGGTACTGTGTCATCGTCCCAATACCCGGTCCGATCTCCAGCACAAAGTCATCCGGCCCGACCCCCGCCGCCTCGATAATACGTTCCAGCACATGGGGGTCGATCAGAAAATTCTGCCCGAATTTCTTCTGAAAGCGGAAATTATATTTCTGCAGTATCTCTATGGTATTCTGTGGTATTCCTAATGTCGC
>ERZ1034984.3382-NODE-3382-length-11615-cov-3.901038_pt1 | contig 11615 bp, 5 predicted proteins | sample MGYA00520589_ERZ1034984 | MGnify/ENA primary metagenome ERZ1034984 (study PRJEB33766, sample SAMN09781790) | gut metagenome | biome: gut microbiome | host: Homo sapiens | place: Madagascar | study: EMG produced TPA metagenomics assembly of the PRJNA485056 data... | reverse complement strand
CATCTTCACCATTAACCGGAACTATATCTTTTAAAATTCCTTTTTTCCAGCCATCGTCAATCTGGACAATATCAACGCCCAGCTCCGCCGCTCTGTCAATTTCTTTCCGTATAAAATCCTCACTGATTGCCGCGTCACGATGCCTATCGCCCCATGTATTCGACATGATAAAGCTACAGCTTCCGAAAAGTTTTTTATAAAATTTTCTATAATCACTGCTGACATCTTCACTGCACACGATCGTACTACCGCCCAGAAAAACATATTCATCAAAAACGCCGCAGCCGCTATTGCCGTGAATCCTTGCGCCTTGCAGCAAATTCACGCTGAAATCGAAGTCGGAGTCAAAGCGTTTTCCGGTGCAATAGCCATCCCTCGCAATCAAAAGCTGCTCACCGGACGGTCGTTTTTCTACAATGAAAATGTTCCCATACAAGCCCTCGTAAAACATGGTATAAAGCATACGTTTTTCCGATAAAACAAGCTCGTTGTTCCGATCGGTTTCATCATATAACCTAACCGCTTCAACCGTCATATGCGGATTCGAAAAATTCAACGCGTCAACCGTTCCAATCTCCGGAATTTGAAGCTTTTGTTCCTGCCGGCATTGCTCTTTCTCAATCGCCGAATTATTCTCCGCTTTCCTTTCCGATTGCACATCAATCTTTCCTTTGGCAAAAAGCCGATAGCCTATTGCTGCGGTATTTGGAAAGACGAAAAACTCCTGCAATATTTCCGTTTGCCGTCCTTGATAGACCAATTCCGCCGAAAGCGCCGCTGTCCGGTTTTTGCCAAAATACTTTATCCCAAAATTCACCGTCGGCATCGTTGCGTCAAACTCAAAATCGCGTATTCCAAACATTGCTGTTTTTCCGCCGCCGCTCCAGATTGCGCCATTTGCTCCCCGAATTGAAACGGATACCGGAGCAGAATCATAAAATTCAATCCGTCTTTCCATGCAGGAATTGCCGATGATCAATTGATTTTCTTCAAAGCTCAGATAACAATCCTCATATATTTTTTTCACATTAATCTCCTTGACTGTAATTACAGTTTCCAACAACCGAAAGTGAATCCGTCACTGCTTCATGCGCATAATTCCTAATGTATACACTGTCAATCAACGCATTGCTTTCCTCCGCATTCAGACTGATTCCGGTGTCTGCTGCATGAATATTGGTGTTTTCAAGAATCACATCACGCAGCGTCGTATTCTTTGACGCACTCAGCTGAATACCGGCATTATTCAAAATCTCCGTATTCCTAACGGTTGTGCCGATGCTCATAGCACCCTCGCCGGACGCCATAATGCGAATACCGCTTTCGCCCGTCCATTGATCGTCCGCACCAAACCAATGCATATAATTTCCGCTCTCTACGGTCGTATTCAGAATCTCATTATACCAGCATGGGCGGTAGCCGTTATATGTATAAAGTGCCCAAAGATTGATGCCGCCCGCACTGCTCATACATGTCCCGTCAATTATATTTTCAATGCCCATTCCGTAAAATTGCAGTGCTCCTGCATTTTTGATATTGGTATCGGTATAAATCCCTCTGCGGATAATCGGCGCAATACAAATCAAAGAGCCTGAATCCGGTGCAATCTCAAAAGGTGCATTTAGTGTCACCGTATGTTCCGATTCTACACTGTCAATCAGACGATACTGTCCTGCGCCCCGACCGTTGATGATAAACACGCCCATATTCTTCGAGCCGAGCAGATTTTTATGTGTCCCCTTATATCCCTGTTCCGAAACAGTCATACTTTTCCCGGACACCTCCGCCGTTCCGGCATAGCATCCACCGCCGCCGTCTGTTGTCATAACCTCCCGATCGTTTCCCTCGATATTTTCGATTGTATTGGATAAAAAACAGATGTTTTCCGTCCTGTTGCAGCCATTTAAATTATTGATACCGCCCCCGGTTCCGTTTTGGGAAGAGGTACTGATGTAATTATTCTCAAATACAACCTCACTGCTCCCCGAAAGACAATACCATCCCCGATAACCATTATAAATCCGATTATCCGATATTGTAACATAGTTTGCATCCAAAATTCTCAGGCTTGAACTCGCCCCATGAATATTACAACCCGTGACCGTGACATTTTCACCGCCCAAATCAAATGCAAAGCTCCGCTGGTTTTCAAATTCATCCAGGATTAACTCCATTTTTTCCTTGCTGCTTCTTCCGAAAAACGCATTTGCAATCACATCCACATTGCGAATCGTAATATTTTTTGCGCCTTTCATCAGCGTATCGGAACGAATAAAGCTTCCGGTTCGCGAGCCGTTTAACGTCAGATTTTCAACCGTAAAATTTTTGGTTCCGGATAAAAAGGCTTCGGGCAATTCTCCTATATCCCATGCATATGCCGTCCAGAGTAAAGAAACCAGTTCTTTACCCTCCCCTCGGATTACCGTATTTTCCGGGATCTGAAATGCTCTTGTCAGCAAATATCTTCCGCGCGGAATATACAAGACTCCGCCGCCCAAAGCGGAAATCTCCGAAAGCGCACGCTCCATCGCCCGGCTGTCATCATGCTTTGCATTTCCCATTGCGCCGTAATCGCGGAGGTTGTATTCTTTTTGCGGCATTGTGGCTTGCCTTTTGACCTCAATCGTCACCGGAATACTCCACGCCGTATTTCCTCCATAGCCATTATGTACATAAAATTTATATTCTCCTGCCGGGATTCCCGATAGCGAAAATTCCGCGCTATATTCTTCTGCCAAAATGACAGAAAGCTCATATGTTTTATTGTCCCCATTGACAAGTACAGCTCTTGTTGCACCGCCGATAGAAAGACTTTCTCCGAATGCGCGGATTGTCCCTCCGACCGAAACATCCTTTCCCATATCACCCAGCACCCAGGATACATAGGGACAGTTAATATAGACTGTTTTATCTCCGGCTTTTACCGAATAAACTCCCGTTTCCAGTCCGGAGGGGACAGTAAATTTAAAAGATTGATCCGAACACTGAACCGTCTGTACCGATACGGCGTTCTCGTCACAAAATTGGGGAGTTGTCGCATCGGTCAGGGCAGTGTCCGAGCCATCCGGAAAATATTTTTTGATATAATTTGGTGTCCCCGTTTCCTCATCCGGGAGTCGGCTGATTTGTACCGTACTGCAATTGTTTAAATCACTGCCGCACACCATTCCCGTTTCATTCGGATTAAGTCTGCCCGACGCATAAAAAATTGTTTCGGCCGAAACCGGAATCGCGGCTGTCAGAAACAGAGCAATAAATACTATGGCTCGTTTGATCATATTTTCCTCCATTCTGCCGCCCTCCGCGGCATAAATCCAAAATTATAGTCTTACCTCTTTGCCGGTCTTTGCCGACTCATACATCGCCTGTAAAATTTTAATCATATTCACACCCTGCTGCGGTTCAAACATCGGCTTTGCCCCATTTAAAACCACATCCGCAAAATGTCTCAAATTTGCTTCATGAATCTGAACCGGTGTTTTGACATTCGGCAAAACATCAACCGTACTGCCGTATTCCTCCGTGAAAATCTTTAGCTGATCCTCCTTAGACGACCAAACCGCGCCTGCCTTATCCCCGCGCAATTCAAAAAATCTCTGCTCCTGTTCAACATTGGATGCCCAGGAAAACTCAATTTGCATACAAGCGCCGTTATCAAATTTGATAAATCCCATCGCCAAATCCTCGACATCAAAAATACCGTCATCATTTTTCGTTCCGAAATCGGAATTGACAGAATCCACAACGTCATTATCTGCAAACTTACAATATGTACTGCCGCTTACGGCAACCGGCACAGGATTTCCCATGAGCCATAAAGTCAGATCAATCATATGAACGCCGAGATCAATCAACGGCCCGCCGCCGGATTGCTCTTTTGTGGTAAACCAGCCGCCCTTTCCGGGGATTCCGCGCCGTCTTTGCCATCCGCATCTTGCCGCATAAATTTCGCCCATTTTTCCATCGTCAATAAAATTTTTAAGATAAGATGAAGCCCCTAAATAACGGTTATTCCGCATAACCATTAAGTTTTTTCCGCTCTTTTCCGCAGCATGTTTCATTTTTTCCGCTTCTTCCGTATTAATCGCGTCCGGCTTTTCGCAAAAAACATGAAATCCGTGATTCAGCGCGTCCACCGCAATGACAGAGTGCAGATAATTCGGTGTGCAAATATCCACCGCGTCTAATCCCTCTAATGCAAAAAGCTCTCTGTAATCCTCACAAACAAACGCTGCATTCAGCTTTTCAGCCAATTCCTCTGCCCGTTCCCGAATCACATCGCAAACGCCTATAATCTCAACATTGTCCATATTCAAATACCCCGGAGCATGTGCCTGGGTCGCAATTCCTCCTGCTCCGATGATCGCTATTTTTAATTTTTTATCCAATTGAACTCACCCTTTCCTTGATTCTAAACCATTTTATAACTGGAATTTTCAAAAGATTACATTTACAATTCAGCGAATCGTTATATTATTCGCAAAAGCCTGCTCACCACTTAAATATTTTCCTACATTTCCGTTTAAATAAAATAAATTTTTTGCGGTACAAGTCAGATACCGAACCCCGTCAATACTGATTTTCATATCCGCACCGCGAAGCTTGATTTCCATCTTATACACACCGTTCTTTGCTTTCGGAAGCTCCTCGCTGCCCAGCAATTCCGATTTCCCGTTATATTCATGATAAACAGATACTGTTCTTCCGCTGACAGCACAAAGATAAAAATCCCTTCCGTAAAGCTTGCTGTCGGAAAGTCCGGTATCTAATGCAATACCGCTAACGCTTTCCGAATCGCTGCCCAAATCCGCATAAATCGTGCAGCCGCTATAGGCAAAGCTGCTGTTCGAAAAATCCGTAACCGGTACAACTTTTGTTTCTGTTTCCTCATGAAGATAACGATTCAGCTCTGCAACAGACTCCGCCTCGCACAAAGGCTTCATGCCCGATACCGAATCCCAGAGATAGGCTTTTATATACGCATACTGCCCGTCCGATGGTTTCAGCAGCTCGCCCGAAACCAGACTTTCATCCTTTAACGGAACAATTTGGACTCCCTCCAAGCCGCTTGCGGTATATAAGCAAAGAATCAAATCCGCATTGACCACCTGTTTTAAATCCGCCTGAACGGAAATCGTATCCGTATCCAGCGGTACAAAACGATTGATTTCTTCTCCGGAATCATCGGTAAGAGAAACATTTTCAAACATACTGCTTTTTTCCTCATCCGCTTCATTCAAATAAAATCCGGAGCAGACGGTTCCTCCCTCCGCGGTGGCGCAATAAGCTTCCGCACCACCGGAAAGCAGCGGATGTCCGATATATTGTTCCTCCAGATACCCGCAATCTTCAAACTCAAATTCCTGTACGTCATCCAGAAAAAGCCGGATGCGATCTTCCTGTACTTCCGCTCGGATATGATATGTTCCTGCCGTGCCAAGCGCCCTGTTATACAGTGTATAGTAAGTATACCGCACGCGCTTTGTCAGCTTAAAATACACCTGATTCCTTAAATTGACAACCTCTGCTGCATAATAAGCCGTATCATATAAAATATCATTCTGCATCCGGAAATGGATTCCTCCGGTATCACCGTTTCTGTTTGCAATCTGCACCGTAACACCGACAGTATAATTCGTGCTACCGGTATAGGCATCCTCCGTTTCGGCAAATACCGAAACGGAGGAACAGATCATGCACAAAACAATGAACACTTTTAACAATAATTTCATGCCATACCCCCGAATTTATTTGATGGTCACTCTGCCCTCTTCTGCTGCGGTATCGTCCATTTTATACGGTTCATCGACCTGCTCAAATTGATTCCGATAAAGAAGAATATTGTTTACCGCACCTTTTACGGAAATACCCTCTGCATTGTTTTCGATTCGGTTATGATCAACAATCACATTGGAAAGCGTATTTTCAGCGGTCGTACCATGCACCTTAATTCTGCCACACTCCCGAAGGTCATTGTTCCTTACCACATCGCCGTAATGATAATAAGCTTCCTCATTACTCGATGAATCCAATGCGATATGCACCATTCCCGACCAATTATCCATTTCCTCAATGCCGTACCAGTGATAATACCAGCCGCCCTCTAAAGTGTTGTTTGCGATATAAATATAGTAGTTCGGCTGAACGGTTTTATAAATAAATCCGCTGAGTGCCCGGATTCCGTTGGTTTTATTGAAATGATTGCTATCCAAAACTGATTCAAACGAAAGCCCGTACATCTGGAAATTACTTGCCTCGCCCAACTTATTATCCACAAAATACATATATGACATATCCTTCAAAATAACAAGATTTGAAGTGTTGTCCGGCTCAATCGAAAACGGCGATGAAAGCTCAACGGAATTTTTCGTATTGGAAACAATCTTTCTGTATTGTCCCTTGCCTTTTCCGCTTACGATCAGACAAGCGTAATTAACATAGGCATCGTTCACAAGATTGCTCTTATTCTCCGGCATAAGCACCGTTGTTCCGCTGACGCCGAGCGGCTTTCCGAAGAACAGCGACTCACCGCCATCGGTTGTAATAACTTCACGGTCATTCAAAAATACCTGTTCCGCATCATTTCTCGCATAATACACATCACTTACGCCGTTTGTTTTGAACAGCGTATTGAATCCCATTCCCTGACCGATAAAAACATTATCCTCAACAATAATCTTTTGCGCTCCGGCTGCGGCATTCCATCCCTTTAGCTGAATATGCGAAAGATTATTCCGGATAACAGCGCCTTCCGGATTGGTAATCAGCATAGAACCATAGCTTCCGTAAATATAATTATTGGAAACCTCCACATTTTTTCCGCCGACTGAAATCATGAAAACACCGCCGGTCTGCTCCCCTGCAAGCCTTGAAAAATACTCCATTCCATTCCCGTTTCCGCTGACCTCAACTCTTTTTGCGATGGAACAGAATGAAAAATAACAATTCCTAATAAAGACATTTCCTGCCGTAGGCGTATATGCATCACTCTGGACAATGCACTTACTTCTGCCGCCGCGAAAATCAATATCCTCAATCGCAAAATTATCCTTGCCGTAGATCAGATAATCGGGAACCTCGCCAATATCCCATTGCTCGTCATTCCAGAAAATCTGGGTACGTTTGTTGGATTCCCCTTTCAGCGTTGTATACCGCGGAATGTTCAAAATGGATGTGATATAATATCTTCCGCGCGGGAAATAGACGATACCACCGTTATTTTTCTCCGCTGCCTTGAGCGCCTCATAAACCGCAAAGGTATCGTTTGTCTTTCCGTCACCGACCGCTCCGTAATCCTGTACATTAAACGTAGCCTGTTTCCAGACGGTTTTTGAAATAATCTCATATTCCAGCGGATGCGACCACGCATTTGCGCCGCCGAAACCGTTATGTGCATAAAGTCTGTATTTCCCGGCTGCCATAGATTCCGGAATTTTATATTCTATCGAATAGGCGTCATAAATTTTTTCCGGCTGCAAATACGTCATGTCACCGGTTGCTTCGTTTTCCATTGCCAAAATCACTGTTCCGTCATGAGCGGAAAGGTTTCTTCCGCAGACTCTCATCCAGCCGCCCGGCGAGGACTCTGTTCCCTCATCGCCCTGCGCCCATTTTATTTTGGGACGATTGATAAATAACGGCTCGGTTTCTCCGTCATTGGAGAGAGCTTTGACCTCGTAAACGCCAAACGGCAAGCTCTCCGGCACGGCAAACTGTACACCATCCGCATTATGCGAAAGAATTTCCGCACTGACGGCAGCTCCTGCGTCCCACGGTGCCTGTACCCGACGCGGATTTTCATCATCCGTAACCAATTCTCCGGGGTCTTGGGTTCTGATGTACTGCGGCACACTGCCCGATACGTCGGAATCCGGAAGTCTGTAAATCATAACACCCGATACGTTTGCAAAATTGTCACCGCAAATCATTGCCGCATCTCCCGGCTCGGCATTCAATACCGTCCATAACTCCTCTGGGGCAGCGCCGACCGCCGCCGCAGAAAGTAAAACAGAACTGATTAACGCGATAAAAGCGATAAATTTTTTCATATCCTTTCCTCCGTTCTTTTATTCGCCGAGATTCGTCACAGCGTCACTATACCACTTCTGAATCGGCTGATCAAAGTACCCTTGCAGGAAATTATCATAATCTCCGCCCAACTCATCCTTTAATTTTATAACGCTGAGATTTGCGATTTTCACATTCTCTCCGGCGGTTTTGATTCCGATACAACCCCAAAGATTTTTAAAGACATTTTCATCGGTATAATTGCAGATCAGCGCATCATCAATAAACACGTTCATGGTATTGTCCAGAACCTCGATCTTCAGATGATGTACTGCACCGTCATTATAATTGGTTTGCAGCTTACCCTGTTTGATAACGGTGGATCGGTTATTAATCATCCAGCTTTCGCATTTCCGCACCGCCCAGCTTGATTTTCCTGCCGAAAACGAATAGTAATACGCCCCTCTGAGTTTTGTCACCGATGAGGGTCTGGCTCTTACGATCATTTCAAAAATATTATTGTCGGAAGCTCCCGTCATTTTAAAATCAACGTTCACCGTATAATCCGTCCATTTCGTGTCCCCGACATATGCCGTTTTATTTACTCCGCTCTTGCAAAGCCATACCGTTCCGGCATCATCCGTTTCAAAAATCGGTTTATCCTCACATTCAATCCAGGTAGGATTATCCACTCCCTTGGACTTATTCTTTAAATCCATATCGGAGAAATCCTCCGTAAGCAGATACTCATCTCCGGTATCAATCGTTGGAGTATCTGCATCATCGTCCTCCGGGATATAACCGCTATAGCTTTTGTATACCACATTGCTGATCTGTGCAACCACGCCATTGTCAGAGCGGTTTGAAAATGCGCCAAAGCCGGTCAGCATTGTATTGCCGAGATCCAAATCCACCTCGCCTGCCGGAATCCAGCCCTTTTGCGCTTTATAAAATCCGCAGATTTTATTACCCTGTCGGGTAAGCCGCAGCGTAATGGGGAAAGCCGGAGATTCTATTGCCTGATAAGAGGTCTTGCTGCCCTTGACATCACGGTAAGTAAACCGAATCCCGCCCTCTGGAAGAACACGCAGCATAACATTTGCCGCGTCTGCCTGATTTTCGGCGCGGAATATAATGCCGGCAGAGGCATTTCCGTCTACATCATTCTTTTCGGATTGCGCCGTAAGGGAATCAAACTGTGCCTGCAAAATGACCTTGTTTTTATTTCCCAGCTTAAAGCTTGCCGTTTCCTTTCTCAGAATGGCAGACATATTATCCTCCATTCCCCATGCGTTCAGCGCATTGGTGGAAATCGTATAGCTGCCGTTTGATTCCGACGCTTCATCCGAAACTGCCGTTCCGCCGCCGGAATAGGTTGCTTTCGTCCATTCTCCGAATGTATTCGGAATGTTCTCCTGCGGAAGCGTATTAAAGCTCCCGTCATCCAAGCCGAATTTGAAATTGGCATAAGAAGCGGTAATTTCAGAATTGACGTCCGCCGAAAATGCACCAACGCCGCCGAAAACCTGTGTTCCCAAATTGATATCAATGCTGCCAATTTTCAGCCACTGATCTTTTTTCAGATAAAACGCCGTGATTTTCTGCTTTTCATATTCCATACGAAGCGTTACGGGGAAATCCACATCCGGCCCCATCTCGTAATTGGTCCGTTCTCCGGCAATCGGTCTGTAAGTCAGACGAATCCCTCCGCCAGAGGTTACGCGCAGCATGGCATTGACTCCCTCTGCCGCCTTATTGCTTCTCAAAACAATACCGGTTGTCGTATTTTCCAAAACCTCACCCTGCGGTTCACTGACCGTTGCCTGGATAATCAGTTTCTTTGCCGTATTTTCCTTAACCGATACTGCGTTTTCGGTCAGATAGGCGCTATAGCTGTCCTGCGCGCCCCATGCGTCCACGCCGTTGGTCTTCAGAATGATGCTCCCATCCTTTTCCTCAACGCTGCCCTGAACCACACCGGAGGTTTCGGTGGTGAAGTGAACAAGCGTCATTGTATTTTCTTCCGCCAATACGGGAATACAGCCAAAAAGCATGGCAGCCGCTAAAATCATCGAAAAAATTCTGGTTTTCATTCCTGCGCCTCCTTTGTCATAATCACATAAATAATCTTTGCCGCCTCCGCACGGGTTGCTCCGTCATGCGGTTTAAAGCAGTTGTTATCCTTTCCGTTGATGATTCCCTGTTTATAAAGATATACGACCGCTTCAAGCGCATAATTGCTGATTTCGTCAAGATCCGCAAACGGAGCTTGAATCCCCATGCCGCCGGTATAGCCCTGATACCGAGCCAGAATAACGCATACATCCTCACGGGAAATGGGATCGCCCGGTCTGAAATTTCCGTCCTCATCTCCGGAAATCAATTTCTCATTCCGCGCCGACTCGATATACGGCGAATACCAATCGGATAACGCCACGTCATGGAAGTGAGATTCATAATCGGTCGGCAGCTCATACCCAAACGCCGATACCAGAATTTTTACAAATTCCGCACGGGTAATACGGTCATTCGGAGCAAAGATTCCTGTTGCTTTTCCCGAAATGGCTTTCTTTTCATAGAGTCCCAAAATAGCTTCTTTTGCCCAGGGCACGTCGTCAATATCCTGAAAGTCATCGGTTTTTTCCTCGGTCTTTGGCGTACTGATCGGAGAAGAATTGGTGTTGTTTCCCCATTGACCGCCGGAATTTCCGGAGCCTCCTCCGCCTCCGCCGCCCTTGCCGCCGGCTTCATAAGCGTTGTACTTTTCCTTCGCCTTGGCTTCAAACGCATCGTCTGCCGCTGCCGCATTGGCATATAAAACACCGCTCATTCCCATGTAAACTTCGCCTTGCTTCTGAATGTTCAGTTTTGCAAAGACCGTTTTATCGGGTTGGAAAACGGTTGGAAACGCCTCGTAAATATTCTTCACTACCGCGCCCGATTCCTTATAAATATTATATAAAAGCACCGATTCGGTTAAAATGGATGCAACCGTTTTTTCCTCATCATTCAGCGTCTGAATCTGATCGCCACGGCTTTGGATCAGCGTTGTCAAAGGCTGCGAAAACTCGCCCTTGTGCGCCTGATAATACGGATACAGTGCATTACTCTCCTGAAGATAAGACGATTCATAATCCGACAGCCACTGATTCAGCATGGCATTGCTTGTAATATCATAAAATTCCGCAACATTCATCGCCCTTTGATATTTCTCCCGAAATGCCTTTTTTGCCGTCGCAACGCTTTTTAAGTCAGCCTCGTCAAACGTAAACTCACTTTCATTGAGAAATGTATAGAGCCGCCGCTTACCCAAAAGCGTCAACGCGTCAATCTGCTCCGTATCAACCGCCAGTTCAAGAGAAAAATTGTTCAGTGCCGCTTCGGTTTTTGCAATATACTTTTCTCTTGCCGCGTCGTTTAGTGCCTGCAAGGCTTTTGCCGAATCCTCCGTACTTGCATAATAAGGGACGTTCTCCGCAGTCACCGGCTGATCAATAAAATGTCCGGAAACGGTGTATTCGTATCTTCCGCTCGGAACACTGTCTGCAAATTGAATCGGTTCAAAAGCAAAAACGGTTTTGCCATCCTCAGCAGTGTCTGCCACAGTC
>ERZ1034984.3381-NODE-3381-length-11615-cov-8.325346_pt1 | contig 11615 bp, 7 predicted proteins | sample MGYA00520589_ERZ1034984 | MGnify/ENA primary metagenome ERZ1034984 (study PRJEB33766, sample SAMN09781790) | gut metagenome | biome: gut microbiome | host: Homo sapiens | place: Madagascar | study: EMG produced TPA metagenomics assembly of the PRJNA485056 data... | reverse complement strand
TATTTATATTACAAATACGGTCGGGCGGTGTTTTTTCAATCTGCCCGACCTTACTTTGTCGATTTTTATTATCTGTCGTGCTTGTACTGAACACCGAGCGGTTTGCCGAGTCTTTTGCCTGCACCGTCAACAACACAGTCAAGCGGTCTTTCGGCAATGTGAACAGGCATACCCGTCTGTTGCATAACAAGCATATCAAGTCCCTTGAGTAACGCACCGCCGCCCGTGAGCATAATACCGTGGTCGATTATGTCGGCAGAAAGCTCAGGCGGAGTTTTTTCAAGAGTGGTTCTGATTGCCTCAACAATTGTTGCAAGCGGATCGGCAAGAGCCTCTCTGACCTCGGCTGAGGAAATTGTAATATCCTTGGGAAGTCCGTCAACAAGATTTCTGCCCTTGACAACAAGGTTTTTTTCTTCCTCACCCGGATATGCGGAGCCGATTTTCATTTTGATGTCTTCGGCAGTTCTTTCACCGATGAGAAGATTATATTTTCTTTTGACATAGGTTGAAATCGCCTCGTCAAACTTATCTCCGGCAACTCTTACAGAACAGGCTGTAACAATGTCACCGAGAGAAATTACGGCAACCTCGCTTGTGCCTCCGCCGATGTCAACAACCATACTTCCGCACGGTTCGTCAACGGGCATACCTGCGCCGATTGCAGCAGCCATTGGTTCTTCGATAAGAACAACGGGAGGCTTTGCACCTGCCTGATATGCGGCATCCTCAACAGCCTTTCTCTCAACCTCGGTAACACCCGAAGGCATACAGATTATAACTCTCGGCTTGCTGAAAATTCCGGGTTTCACCGCCTTTTTGATAAAGTGCTGAAGCATTTTTGCGGTTATTTTAAAATCGGCAATAACACCGTCCTTGAGCGGACGAACCGCAACTATGGAACCGGGAGTTCTGCCAATCATTTCTTTTGCCTGTGAGCCGACTGCAAGAACCTCGTCGGTACGCATATCAACTGCGACAACGCTCGGTTCACGCAAAATTATTCCCTTTCCTTTAAGACAAACAAGAGTGTTTGCAGTTCCAAGGTCAATTCCTATATCCTTTGAAAACGAAAACATCCCACAGCCTCCTTTTACGCTGTAATACCCAAATGTATTTTACTCAGGCAGTATACTTTTATCATATATCTTTTCACAAATAAGGGCAATGATAAATTGTCGAAATTCTTTTATTTTTTACCCGTTGAGCCAAAACCGCCCTCGCCACGCTCTGTGTTGCCAAGCTCCGTAACCTCTTCAACATCACACGGAACAACAGGAGCGATGACCATCTGACAGATTCTTTCAAACGGCTCAATCTCATAAGGCTTGTCCGAAACATTGCAAAGACCTGCGCAGATTTCTCCACGGTAGTCGCTGTCAACAACACCCACACCGTTTGAAAGGCAGATGCCGTGCTTGATTCCCAGACCGCTTCTTGCATAGAGAAATGCGGCAACGCTGTTGTCGGGAAGTTCAATTGCTATACCTGTCGGAACAAGCACAAGCTGACCCGGATTGATTGTAATTTTTTCGTCAATGCAAGCATATAAATCCATACCGGCAGAACCGTTTGTGGCTCTTTTCGGGATTTTTGCATTGTCTTTTACCTTTTTTATTTTAACAGTCATAGTTTACCATCCTTCATTTCCTGCAAAAATTTGCAGGAATTATTCATTACTGTTTTTATTTTTCTCTAAAAAAATTATTTATTGCAAAAATGTAATTATAAATCTCTGTTAAACGGAAAAATCATCTTTTCCACAAAACAATAATGATTATTTTAACATTTTCAACAATCTAATTAACACCTCGGCGGTACAATCCATATGTTAATTTATCTTTCAACATCGGATAAAGGCTTGATTCGTTAAGACTTTCCACGGTTTCCACATAGTTTTCAACACTAAATCTTAAAATGTTGAAAGATGTTAAAAGTGTTAAATTTTGTTTATCAGGAACGAAAAGCAAGTCACAATTCAGAACCTCGGTACAGTTTCCGTCGCATTTCAGTAAAAATTGTTTACCGAGTCGGTCTTTCATTTTTGAATGATTTTTGCAAGTTTTGCAGTCTATACCTGCACCCTTGACAGGACAACTCCTGCAAAGCATAAGAGGAAGATAGCCGTAGCTGATAATTCCCCTCGGGATGTTGCCTCCGAGTGCGTTAATTCGCTTAAAATCGAGTTCAAAACTGAGTTCTGCGTCCTTGATTCCGTATTCCTCTGCCCACAAAAGGTCGAGAGTATTTACAAAATTCATTCCGAAACCCGAATGAAGTGTGAAACCGAGATTTTTGGCAATGTATAATGCTCCGAGATTGTTGCACAACACATCGGATATGCCGATTTCTTTCATCTCGGAAAGCTTTTTTGCAATCGTATCTTCCCGTCCGAACATTCCTCTCGGAATTTCAACACCGATGTTAAAGCCCTCGTTTTTGAGCCTAACAAGCTCCCTTTTATCGGCAAAAAGCGGAACAAAAACAAGCTCGCATTTTTTAAAAGCATCGGAAAGCTTTGTCTGAGTCACTCTTGCACGGGTGGATTTTTCCACAGGCGGTGTGAATTTAGGAAAAGTTATTTCGTAATCACGGTTGATTTTGTAGTTGTGAACAATACTTCTCGCCGTATCGAGTTCGGCAAGAACATCTCTGCGCAAGGAATTGAGAACCGACAGCGGAATAGAAATGTCATCATCAATATTTATGTTCACATTGGTGGGATTATATGCCGTTGAGCCTGTTTTTTCAAGCTGTTTTCTGCACTTTTCCGCATCAATCGGTCTGTTGATTGCTTTTTCGGTTACGGTATCTGCAATCTTTTTGACGGTGTGAACTCCGTCAGAGGCGACTAAAATGGGATTTTTGCCGAGTTTTGCCGTAAAATCAAAGGTTATTTCAACATTTCCGATTTCGTCCTTGTAGGAAGAACGGATTGCCGAAAACAGCTTTTCATCGGCAGAAACAACATCCGATTTTGTTCTTGTGCCGAACATATGACTTCCCGTTTTGCCGATGTAATAAGCGTCTGTAAAGCCTGTTCGTGAAAAAACCCCTCTGAGCATCTTCTGAGTTTTGTCGCTGATAAAGCCGAAATCACGCTGTTCAACACACGCTCTTACTGCGGCTGAAACATACTCGGGGCGTTTCATTCTGCCCTCAATTTTAGCCGAGGCAACCCCCATATTTTGAAGTTCTCCGAGGTAATTTACAATACTGTTGTCTTTAAGGCTTAAAGCGTGACCGCCCTTTTGATTGTTTACGGAAAACGGCAGTCGGCACGGCTGGGCACAGGAACCACGGTTTCCGCTCCTTGCGCCTATCATTGCGCTGAGGTAGCATTGTCCCGAAACGCACATACACAATGCACCGTGAACAAAAACTTCGAGTTCAACCGGAATTTCACAGCATTTTTCAATTTCTTTTTTGCTCATTTCACGGGCAAGAACAACACGCTTGAAACCCATTTCATAAAGTGCCTTTACACCGGATGCGGTGTGAATGCTCATCTGGGTTGACGCATGAAGTGCAAGGTCGGGAACAAGCCTGTGTGCAAGCCTTGCTACACCCATATTCTGAACAATGAGTGCGTCAACATCAGCCTCTGCGGCTGAAATTATGGCTTTTTTCAGCTTTTCAAGCTCATCGTCGAACACAATCGTATTGATTGTGACATACACCTTTACACCGTGAATGTGACAGTATGCCGTTGCTTTCTTTAGTTCTTCATCATCAAAATTTTTGGCAGAGGAACGGGCGGAAAATGCCTTTTCGCCAAGATACACTGCGTCTGCTCCGCTCCTTACGGCGGCAATTACACTGTCAAAGCTTCCCGCCGGAGCAAGTATTTCTATCTTTTTCATTTCTTATCTTCATCAAACAGAGAGAACTGCGTCATTGGAACATAACCGAGAAGTTTTTCATTACGCAATTCCTGTTCTGTTTTTTTAGCCTCGTTTGACAGAACATTCACGGGTACATCTTCTGACTGCTCTGTCATGTTATTTTTTGCATTAGAAGTCTTTTTTCCCTTTGGAACTGAATTTTTCTCAGGCTCTGATTTTTCAGATTCGGCTTTTTCTTTGCTTTTTTCAACACTTTGGAGCTTTTCTTTAAGCTGTGAAACCTCGTGTCCGAGAACAGCGAGTCTTTTTTCAAGCTCTTTATTATTATTTATAAGTCGAGTGTTATCGTTCATGGCCTCCGTAAGCTTTTCTCTGTATTCCTTGCAAAGCCTGTTAAGATCATTTGTCTGCTGAATAATTTTGTCGGCTTTTTCAACATAATCTTTGTTCTTTTTAAGAGCCTTGTTGCGGTCATCGCAGAAGTTAAGTGCCGCAAGAACCGCACAATCACGGGTATCAAGCTGCTTTGTGCTTTGGGCGGCCTTTCTTATATGAGAAAGCACCTCGTTTGCTACCTTTTGAACATACTTTTCATCATCTGTTGTGATAAGTGAATAACTTCTTCCCTCAATCTGAACGCTTACTCTCTTTTTCTCCATAGGAAATGCATCTCCCTTTTATAGCTTTTTCGTCCTAATCTGACTTCTTTGCATACATAATCATTTTACATTATAATATAAAATTGGAAATAATAAAAGAGCAAAGAGAATATTGTTTAAATATTTTTTCATTCGTAGACAAATTTGGCGATTTTATGCTGTTTACAACTTATATCGGTTGAAATATTTATTCTCTTATGATAAAATAATCTTTGCGTCATTTTGGCGGATTTGTCCTAATTTCCGATTAACAGGGCATAACCGCCAAAACAAAATTGACATTTCGGAATATATTATTATGGGAAGTGATTATATGCCCGTACCGTTTGATTCACGAAAAATTTACTATCGTTCGCCGTTTGGTGCGGTTGAACAGGGTACCAAGATTCATTTCAGAATTCTTTTGCCTAAGGCGGAGCATACACAAAAAGCACACTTGTGTGTAAAGTACGATTATGACTGCAATTGGGATTTTACCGAGCTTATCTGGTGCGGTAAATTTGACGAGGATACCGAAATTTGGGAGTGCGATTTTACTCCGAAAAAAATCGGACTTTATTGGTATAACTTTAAGCTTACTACCATTGACAAAACAAGATATGTTGTTCCGTCCGATCCGTATAAGGTCAGCACCATTGAAGACTATATGGGCAGAAGCTGGCAGATTACCTGCTACAAAAAAGGCTTTAAAACTCCCGGCTGGCTTGTCGGCGGAATTATGTATCAGATTTTTCCCGACCGTTTTTATTTCAGCGGTGAAGAAAAGAATATAAAGCGTACCGACTTCAAACGCAACAAGGATTGGTATGCTCTCCCCGAATGGAAACCCGATGAAAACGGAATGATTAAGAACAATGATTTCTTTATGGGCGACCTCAAGGGAATTACAATGAAGCTTGATTACCTTGAAAGCCTCGGTGTAAGCTGTATTTACCTTAATCCTATCAGCGAGGCATACTCAAACCACCGCTATGATACGGGCGACTACTCAAAGGTTGATCCGATTCTCGGAACGGAGGAAGATTTTAAGCACCTTTGCGCAGAGGCTAAAAAGAGAGGAATACACATCATAAATGACGGTGTGTTCTCTCATACGGGAAGTGACAGTGTTTACTTCAACCGTTACGGCAAATACGGCAAGGGCGGTGCGTATAATGACAAAAACTCACCGTATTTCAGTTGGTACAAATTCAACGAATGGCCGAACAATTACCAAAGCTGGTGGGGCTTTGATACTCTGCCCGAGGTTATTGAGGAAACTCCGTCATTCAACGAATATATCAACGGCAAAGACGGAATTGTCAGAAAATGGATGAAATGCGGCAACTCGGGTTGGCGACTTGATGTTGCAGATGAACTTCCCGATGTGTTCATTGAAAATCTACGCAAAGCCGTTAAGGACGAAAATCCAAACGCCTTTCTTGTAGGTGAAGTGTGGGAGGACGCAAGCAACAAGGAAAGCTACGGTGCAAGAAGAAAGTTCTTGCTCGGCGAACAGTTTGACTCCGTTATGAACTATGTGTTCAGGGATGCAATTCTCAACTTCTGTAAAGGTCAGCACGGCAAATACACAATGGATCTGATTATGAGCGTAATCGAAAATTATCCCCGTCCTGTTCTCAGAGTGCTGATGAATTCACTTTCGACTCACGATACCGAAAGAGCAATCACGGTTATGGCAGGCGAACCGCTTGACGGCAAGGACAGGGAATGGCAGGCTGACACTAAGCTTGATGACGAGCATAAAAAACTCGGTGTAAAGCTGCTCAAGGTTGCAAGCGCAATGCAGTTTACTCTCCCTGGATTTCCGTGTATTTATTACGGTGACGAGGCAGGAATGGAGGGATATCGTGATCCGTTCAACCGTTGCTGTTATCCGTGGGGCAAAGAAAATAAGGAACTTATTGAATGGCACAAAAAGCTTGCCGATGTCAGAAAAAGCTGTTCGGCATTGTGGGACGGTGATTTTATAAATGTTCTTTCGGAGGAAAGAAGAATTTCATACATCCGTCACGACAAAGATTCCGCTATTTTCTGCACATTCAATCTCTATGATTATGAAGTCGAGGCAAAAATGCCGCCCGGATATGCTGACGGCAAGCCTGTTTTCGGTTCAAAGCTTGAGAACGGTATACTCACAATTCCGCCTATGTCCGCAGAATTTGTAGTTCTTGAACTCGGTAAATGATGTATATAGTATAAAACAGAATAAAATATAATTACAAGCGACAGAAATTAAACTGTCGCTTGTTTTGTTGCGGTATTTATATGTTTGTTATATTTGATTTGCCGACTTACTCATCTTCCGTTATCGGCGGAATAAAGCATTCTATCGCACTGCGAAGCTTGGGGTGACGAATGACAAAATGGATTGCAGGCGTTTTTCCTTTGGACACCATCACCCATTGTCCCTCGTGAATTATAATTTTCAGATTATTAAATGCGTGCGCCGTACTGCACTTTAATGTGTAATTCGGGTTCTGCTCTGCAAAGGCCATTGATTCTTTCAAATGGGCGGTATATTCCTCTTCGTTATACGGAATATCCTCTTCACAAAATATACCTGAAAGTTCCAGCATGGGAGGACTTTTCGTAAAATTTTCCTGTACAAAATCAGGTATCTCGTCTTCAATTCTTTCATTTTCAAGAATTATTTTCATTCGCTGTCTTTGTGTTTTTGCGTACTCTTTTATCTTTTCTTTTAGCTCTGCATTAATATTGTTCCGTGTAAGAATACGGTTGAGAAGTTCATCGCTTATTGTGTACAACGGCAAAGATGACAGAATACTGCGGCGTTTGCCTGCTGTTTTTGTATCGGCAAGAAGAAAGGCATTCAACTCATTTTTTCGTTCACTGCGGTAAATTTCCATCAAAGGATAGGCATTTTTCAGCATTTCCTCGGCTCTTTTTCGGTAATATTCCACCTCACGCTTTACCTTTGTCAGATAGTATTTGCCGTCGGAATGGTATCCGGCAACAGCTTCGCCCGAAAGTGCGGCGATTCCCGACACCTTCAAAAAATGCAGAAATACATCATTCGGAGCATTCTTGAAATAGTAGGGAGAAATCTGCCCTGTCATATACATCGGTATCCAGCTTTCAAGGCCAAGCATCATCTCATCAAAAGAACGGTCAAGATTATGTATTTGATGAAGATGCAGTCCTTTTTTTAGCATCATCGCCATACCGAACATCCATTTTTTTGGGAACTCCGGATCCTTTGCCATTTCTTTCATCGGCATATCGCTGTACATTATCACAGGGGCTGATGATTTTGAAAGCACGGTTGATTTCAAAAAATCAAGCTCGCTCTCCATCATTTCTTTAATACCTAAATATGTCTTAGAGGACGGAATCTGAAACGGTACGGACGGAACTTTCAGCTCATCAAACTTGATGACCCTGATATATTCGTTTAAATCAAAGTCATCCAGCTTGCTTAAAAATTTTGAAACGCTGTTGCCTTCGGCTTTTTGCACGGGCTGTTTCAAAAGCCAGCTTTTTATTTTTGCGTATCGAACCGACAAATCATAAATTTCATCAATATCACAGCCAATCAATTCTGCAACAGCACCGATTTCGGACTGCGTCTGCATTGTTCTTGTAACAAAGGAAGCAACCGCAGAGGCAAACCGCTCGGCATCTCCGGGCTTTCTTGAGCCGTTACGAATGCGAAAAACGGCAGACGCATCATAATTTGTGTACTGACACAATTGTGTAAGATTGACATTGAGTGCAGAGAGGAGTGTGTTGAAATTTTTTCGCAGCAGCTCCTTGTCTGTTGATACAAAATCATCGCAGCTTACAAACGCTTTTTTCACAGCGTCAGCGGTGATTTGTAACTCTCCTTTTTGTGCGGAAATCTGTGCCAGCGCACAGCATAAATCCTCAAAAGACTTTGTTCCAAACTCCGGCACGCGTTCGCCGTTTCTGTATCGGCTGAGAGATGCCGCAGAAATGCCGGATAAATTACAAATATCTTTTCCCGTACAGGACAACTGCTCAATATAATCGTTTAATTTTTCAGAAAATTTCATAGATATCACTCCAAACGAGTTTGTTTTTAACAATGTTATAAGAGTATATTACAGAATAATTCCAAAATAGTCAATTGACTTTTTTGGAATTATGGTAAAATTGTGCGTAAAATATGCTAAAATAATGGTGAAATCTTTGACAGGTATACGGGGTTGTTTTATCACAGCCAACCTGCCAATATGGCGGTAACGGACGGTAATAATACCAAACGGATACAGCCAAAAATATTTTATGCGGCATTAGCCGTTGAAAGGAGAAGATGAATATGAAAAAAACAAAACCAAAAAAACTGTTGACTGTTCTGCTGGCTCTGTGCATGGTGCTATCCATTGTGCCGATTACGGCATTTGCGGTCGAGATTGATTTCCTTCCGCAGGGAGTAACATACCTTAATGACTACAAGCACACATACCACACGCAGGTCAATGTAACCGCCAACGTTTCCGTCAAGGATTCCGATGGTACGGTGGTCGAAACCACACAAGTAAGTAAAAGTACCGAGGAGTTTCTCAAAGGAGGCGTAGGCATGTTGCAGAGCAATATTGCAAGGCTTCAGACCGAGATCGAAACACCGTATCAGGCCAGTGGAACTGTTACGCGCGGAGACAGGGGCGCGCAGACAATCTTTGACCATTTTGAGACTGCGTCTTTTTATACTTTCACGCCCGCGTCCGGTGACCCGGTTAAGTTTAGCACGGATTTAGACGCAGCAAAACAGTATTTCAGTGAGCATCCGGATGCGACCGGTACTTTCACTAAACTTCTGGATGTGCACGAATATCAGAAATATAATTACACCTATGACCTGACCGTGCAGGAAAACAGCCAGCCGGCAAGCACCATCACCTCTGCCGTTGTCAAGAATGTGAAATTCAACTATCAGCCGGGTGACGCTCCGCAGGCAACCGCCGAGGTATATAATGACGATGCCGATAAATATGAAATTGACTATGAATGTTGGCAACAGTTTGAAAACAACGAACCGGTTGCCGCATGGTACTCCGATAACGGCTCGCATGGCTCTCTGCCGACCATCACAGAATTTGAAAGCGGAAAAAAATATGTGTATTTTCTTATGCTGAAGCCGAAGGATGGATATTCCTTCAACAGCGAAACCGCCGTTACAGTGAATGGGGAAAGCGTAAAATCGAGTCTGAGTGGGGAATACCTGTATGTCCCTGCTGTTAAAACGATTACACCGACAAAACAGAATACCGTCATTACCTCCGCCGCCGTGGAAAATGTGAAGTTGGACTATAAGGACGGCGAAGCCCCACGCACCACAGCCACGGCAGCAGTTGCAGACCGAGATAAATACGATATTCTCTATGAATGTTGGGGTAAGCTGGAAAAAACCGATGAGTACACAACCAAACCCGTGGCATACTGGTATTCAGACGAGGACTATTGTCCCTCAGGTTATGCAGATCTTACCTCCTTTGATAAGGATGGCAAGTATGAATATTCCGTACGATTGGAAGCCAAAGACGGCTACATCTTTAGTGACAGCATTTCAGCCGATGATATTACCCTCAACGGCAAAAGTCTGCCCGAAGGCTCATTTGTTATGACGCTGGATGACAACAGAACCTGTGTTGTGACCTACGGTATGAATATGCGCACCGATCAGGCTGTAGAGAAAATTGACTTTAATGCTCGTATCAACTTTATTGCCGGCGACAAACCGAGCTTTATGACCAGCGCCGTGGATCCGTTTATTGATCTCGACCATGAGCGTTGGGACGCCAATGACGGCAGTGGCTATGGCATTACCTCCAGCGACTACTGGAACGAGCGTTACAACGGCAAGCTCATTACGGAATTTGAAGCCGGAAAGAGTTACACCTATGGCGTATATTTCAAGATTTCCGACTTGGGCATGGAAGAGGGCTACCGCTTTGATAAGAACACAAAGCTCTATATCAACGGTGAAGAAATCACCCTGACACCTGATCAGATCAGTATAGACGATAGCGGCGAAACCATTTGGTTCATGAATGTATTGACCATGACGCCGACCACCGTGAAAGTTATTGATGTGGTGGAGATCAACAATGTCACCGTCAGCTTCAAGGACGGCGACAAGCCCGTATTCACCGGCAAGAGTCCCGAAGGCTTGAAGTATGCATACAATTGCGAGTGGTGGGAACTGGACAGCAAAACCGGTGCGATTTCCGCAGATTTCTTCAGCGGCGCTTATGAAAACAAAATCACCGCTTTTGAAGCCGGAAAGACCTATCATTACGGTGTGTATGTGAAAGCTGTGGGCTATGTTGAAAGCGAAAATACCACTTATGTATTCGGACCCAACACCAAGCTGAAGATCAACGGCGAATTTGTGAATTATAAGCGCTATGAAGGCGATACCAGCGATGGTTCTGACAGTACTATGTGGGTTCTCACTGATCTGACAATGACTCCTGCCGCAGACGGACATACACACAAGTACGGTACGGAATGGAAGTATGATGAAACGAATCATTGGCACGAATGTGAGTGCGGCAACAAGGCTGATATAACAGCTCACAACTTTAAATGGATTGTTGACAGGAAAGCCACTACTACCGAAAAAGGCTCAAAGCATGAAGAATGCACCGTCTGCGGTTACAAAAAAGCTGCCGTTGATATTCCGAAAATTGATTCTCACAACCACAACTACGGTACGGAATGGAAGTATGATGAAACGAATCATTGGCACGAATGTGAAGACGGCAACAAGGCTGAAATAACCGCTCACAACTTTAAATGGATTATTGACAAGGAAGCCACTACTGCCGAAAAAGGCTCAAAGCATGAGGAATGCACTGTCTGCGGTTACAAAAAAGCTGCCGTTGATATTCCTGCAACCGATTTTAGAAAAAGCTCGGACGACCAACCGAATAAGCCTATAAATACTGCATCTTACGAAAACAGTTCTGCTGACCAAACAAACAAACCGATAAATACAGCCTCACCGAAAACAGGCAATACCGATAATATGATTTTGTGGATTGTCCTGCTGGTTATCGGCGGCGGTGTATTTATTACTGCAACGGCTGTTGACAGAAAGAAAAAGTAAGACAAATAATATAAC
>ERZ1034984.3378-NODE-3378-length-11621-cov-54.913155_pt1 | contig 11621 bp, 14 predicted proteins | sample MGYA00520589_ERZ1034984 | MGnify/ENA primary metagenome ERZ1034984 (study PRJEB33766, sample SAMN09781790) | gut metagenome | biome: gut microbiome | host: Homo sapiens | place: Madagascar | study: EMG produced TPA metagenomics assembly of the PRJNA485056 data... | reverse complement strand
TGCTCCCTTGCCTCCGGTCGCGTTGCTCCCTGCGCGGCTACGCCTTGCCCTAATCGGTCGGCGCGCTACGCTTGCCTGCATTGGTCGCCTTGCGGCGAAATGCACAAAAAAACGTGCAAAACTTTGTGAATTGTGCCAATTGTTTTTTTGCTTTGCCTATGATATAATATTATTGTCGGCGGGGGCGTTAAGGCTCCGGACAATGGAGGTTGTTATTATGTCTAAGGCGTTGAGGGGTCGAATTTTTTGGGATTCCATGACTTACGAGGACTGGTCAAACATCATTATCGCGTGCGCTATCACTTCCACGAACACATCAATGTCAGACAAAAAAAGGAAAGACTTTTTAAGGATCGCTAATGACTTGAGCGATAAACTCGACGAGTTCAAAAAAAAATGTGAGGAGGAATAACAAGATGTACAGGGGAAAATACAAAATCTGTTGGACGCGAGACTATCAAACGCGCGACAAGTTCGGACGTTGCGCAACAATCAAGGATGAGCGGTTTTCATACCGAGACACTCCGGAGGCTGTCGGGGCGGCTATCATCGCCGCCCTGCGCGCCGGGTGCTATGATATTTGGATCGAGGAGGTGAAAGACAATGGACGAGATCATGAGAATTATTGACCAGTACGAAGACCGACAAAAAAGCCATCGACGTTGTGATAGCGGTTTTGGAAGCGCGGAAACGTGATAAAAGTATATGACGAGCACACCGACCGGATGCAATATGTCGCCACCTTTGCCGGGCTTGTTGTGTCTGGAATAAGGTGGAATGACCCGACCGGTGCAATACAAGAGGAAATGGAGGTTTTGAGAAATGTTGACTGTCAAAATCAAGTTCAGGATTGTAACGATGTATATAGGGATAGAGGGTACAGACGCCCTAAAAGGGGAGCGGGAATCGACGGCCACAATAATTGCCCCGTTCGACCTCTCCGGGATGAATCATGACCAGGCATTAGACGAAATAAGCCTTTACTATTTGGCAGGGGTTGCGGAATCGCTGGGAGATGCCGATGATACAGACGTTTTTTTTAAGAAATATGCCGGTGTTCGGACTCTATGCTGGTACCAAGACAGAAAGCGAACGCAAATGACTTTTTTGCAAGTCATGGGCTATGATATTGTTGGATGAGTTCGAAGGCGTTAAGCGCCCTGGCAAAATGTATCTTGAATGTGAGCCAAGGCGCAAAGACCCTTTGAAGGAAACGCCGGAACCGTTTGACGACTTGAGAGAGGCGGCAACATGGGCGCGCTTATACCCGTATGAGCCTATCTATAAGGCGTGTGACATGAAGGGCAATATATTTGTATGCACAACAACACCGGAGCTTATAGCGCGCCTAATGGAGCTTAACCCGCGCATTGTTTGGCTATATAATGCATCCTTGCCGCTGTCATGGATTGATGCGTGGCTGCTAAAGCAAAAGACATGGAAACGGCTTGATAAAGGACAATTACAGAATAAGACCTATAAAGACCTTTCCGGCGTTTCCGGTCAGCGGTACAGGCTCACGATCGCGCAAAACTACAAAGGGAAAGGGAAGGGGGAGGATAGGCACAAACGCCTCCGGCACGTTAATTTTTACGACTTGATGAATTTTTGCGCAGGAGGTTTGGAAACGTGCTATAGTTCGATGGGATCGCCTGAACTGCCGGAGTTTACGGACATTTACAGAGAGACACGCCGAAACGCTGTTATTATGGGATTGGCACTTTCATGGTATGATAAGAAGCTCGCGGAACTGTCGGGCGTACACATCGACAGGACAACGCCGGAAGCTATGACAATTGGAGGAATTGCAAAAGGAATCCTGCTTGAAAGCATGTACCACAAGGGAAGCAAGATTTCCAACCTGAAAGAGTTTCGGAAAGATCATCCGATGACGCCGGCGCTTGATCGGTGGTATCGTTCTAAGTGGCTATATACTGGCGCGGTTGTATACCTTAGCGAGGAATACAAAGGCGGAGTATTACCGGAAGTATGGCGGTATGACCAGAACAGCAAATACGGACACGAGATTGAGGAAATGCCGGAAATCATCGGAAAAAGCCGGGTTTTGACATGGAATCAGTACCAGAAGAGAAAGGGGAACGGAAACGTTTTTGCGATCGCTGTATCTGATATCGATATGCGCCTATTGCCGGGAATGGCTCCGATCTGGAAAGACCCGCATTTACACGTAAACCGAAGGCTTTACAAATACACGGCATCCGGCGAAGACGATTTGCTATTGTTTTTCGACTTCGAGCTGGAGGAACTATACAACTGGTACGATATCGAATTATCGTGTGAGTATGTGTTGGAGATGGAGACGAGACAACAACCGGGATTCAAAACGGCAATTGATAGCGTGTTTTCGGCAAGGACGGAAGCGAAGGAATCCGGAGACAAGGTTTTTAACAACGTTTGCAAGCTGTTGATTGTCTGCATGTCCGGCAAACTGGCGGAAGATCCCTACTTTCCGAGGTGGGAAAAGTATATTGACATTGACGGAACGATCAAGCAACGAAAAGTCGGGGAAGATGAAACAAAGCAATATTTAGACATACGGCAGGGAGCATATATCACAGCACACGGACGAACCGAGGAAATGCGGGATATCAGGCTATCACTTACGAATCCAGGCGAACAACTGATATATGCTGATACTGATTGCATGCATAGCACGGTTAAACCGGAAGGACTGAACATCAGTCCAAAAGCATTAGGAGCATATAAAGACGAGTGCGGCGGGGAACCGTTCACGATGTCAATCTACGTGGAAAAGAAAATATATTTCAACTCGCGCCCGGAATGCACCGGAGAAATGCGCGACTATGACATCAGAACCGCAGGAACGCCGCGAGAAGCCACCAAGAAGCAATTGGAACGGCTTGATGCTGTAGGGATAGCGGAAGCATTTCAAAAAGGTTTTAAGGTGCCTTGTTGCGTCTCTGTGGCGGTGCGCGGCGGTTATGTAAAGGTTCCATATTGGAAACGGCTGGCGATGGATAGTGGTATTATTTGGCAGAATTACGGTCAAGAAATTGATTTGATAAAACGGGAGGAATTAGGAAAATGAAATTTGCTGTTTTGGATGCTGTTGGACGAGGGACTACCAGAGAAAACACCAAGAAAATCCAGAAGTTTTTTGAAAGGTTGTATGGTACAAAATATGTTTACGTGGTTTTTAATCCGGAAAAACTTGTTTATGAGGTGGTGATTAAACATGAAAAAGTATGATTTTATATTCGGAGCACTGGCGTTCGTTCTGTCGGTTGCTGTTGTCTTTGGATTGGCGTATATCGCCGTGGGGTGCAGATGATGGCAACGAGAGTTAAAAACGGCAAGAAAACCGCCGGAGTGAAGGAACGCGCAGTTAATTTCTATGTACGCGGAGGAATGAGCAAAGAGGCGGCGCAAAAGCGAGTAAATGCAGAATATCGGACAGTATCTGCACGGGCGAGGAATTACCGGAAGATTACAGGTTCAAAGGCAACGAACGAGCAAATATATTCGAAGTTTGTAAAGTTCGGCGCAAAAGATGACACTGTCCGCGAGATTCTGAAAGTGCCGACAACAAACCCGAAGATCACAAAAAAGCAGGCAGGAGGAGACATTGAAAGATACAGCAAAAAGACGATACAGACAGCCGCCTATTATTCGGCAAACGCATGGCTGAATTCGTTTACTATATCGATTCAGACAGCCGGGAATGGTTCGAATTTGCGGCGGATATGGTTTGATTTTACAATTAAAGCGGCACCAACAATAAAAGACGCCGAAAGGTTTTGGCGAGAGTTTGACAGAATCCCGCGCGGGCTTGTTGCGGCAGATCAGGCATTTCCGAAAGACTGGGATATAACCGAGGTACTTGTGAAAGATCTTGTGGAAAAGCTCAAAAAATGGTCTAAGGACTACGAGAACGCAAACAAGGGCGGACGTGGTGCCGGATCGGACGGAGTACATATCAATCCGGTTACCGGTTCGTAAAAACTCAACAAAAGTACTTGACAAGTCGTCAAATTTATTGTATAATATAATTGCTTCACGGTCTGTATAGCGATTGTCGGCGGAACCTGTCAAGCAAGGGCGCGGCAGAAAGCCCGGCAGGCACGGCATAGCGCGGCGCAACCGCCCGGCACGTATCAGGCTACCGGATAGCAAAAAAAGGCGGGGATGACCTGCAAAGTGATTCCCCGCTGATTACGAGGAGGATATCATGGAAGACGAGAACAAGACCACCGATCCGAACCCCACCGAACAGGGCGGGAGCGAAGACGCCACCATGTCGGCGGTGGTTGCAAGCCTTAAAGCACAGATTGCAGAAAGGGATAAACGCATTCAGGATGTTGAAAACAAAGTGAAGGACAGGGACGCAACCATTAAGCTCTTGCTAAACGGAGATGATGCAGTAGGGCAACGTAACCCGGCGAGCGACGAAGCGGAACGGCTGGCAAACTTCCGGAAGCTTTGCAAATTTTAAGCCACAAAGGAGGTATTTTTGTATGGCTGTACTTGTAAGCCCGATTACCGGGCAGACGGCGGACGCCTTCAGCGTAAACGAAGTGATGGGCTTCCTTTATGCCGATCTCGTCAAACTGATTTCCGGCGCGGATATCAAAACGCGATACCCGGAGTTTGAGCGTTCTTATGGCGAATGGGGCGCAATGATCAAGGAGGGGCGCATTCCTTCCGCGGATGGAACTGTGGTTGACCCGAACACAAAGGAGATTTGCGGACCGTTCTACTTTGACGCTGATACGCGATACTATCAGACGTGGAAAGAGGCGGCGTATATTTCCGAAATTCGCCGTGTGGATGTCACCAAGATTCTGCGCGGTGAAGAGGAGTATCAGGATCTCCTGCAGAGAGTCGCGCAGCGCAACATCGAAGGCTACCGGAAGGAAGTCAACCAGAGCATTGACAACATGTTTGTTGCCACTGCGGCGGCGGCTCCTGCTACCCCTGCGGCGCTGATCGGCGTTCTGTCCGGAAAGACCGCAATTGCTGACGCTCTGAACGCCGGCGGCGGATTCCTGAACCCGAAGACCACCACGGACGCAAACGGCAACCGGTTCGAAGTCCTTAACACCGGAACCACCTATGCCCAGCTGTGGACGGAAGTCCTGCGGGAGGTCGACCACATGGAGGTCGAGAACGCCGCTTATACGGAAGTCAATACCGTTTACGGAATGGATCGATCCGATGTGACCATTTGGGCGCCGATCGATCTCATGGCTGGGACATCGGTCGAGTACCTGCAGGGTCTGTATCGGCTTTCTGGCATGGATCAGCTCCCGAAGATCAGAAAGCACAACGGCGCAGACATCACCGTTGGAAGCAAGAAATACGGTGTGATCTACATCCTCGACAATCGGGTGATCAACCATGTAACCCGGTTCATGGGGTACGACGATAACTCCGTGTTCTGCCGCTTCTCGGAGCAGATCGCCTTGCACGTTGAGCACATGCTCAAGTACAGCCCGCTGTACAAGGCATGGGCAATCGTGTTCGAATATCCGACCACCTAACAAACCCGGAAGGGGCTGGGAATTGTCCCGGCTCCTTCTTTGCTTAAGGAGATATAAAACATGGCAAAGAAACAAACGCCGCGCGGATGCATCCGGTGTGCATCTGCGGACGACATCGAAAGACAGCTTGTAAATTATGCTGTTGGCATGATCGGACTGCGCCGGACGGATGGCGGCGAAGATGTCCCGCCGGATGGATGGGTCCAGAATAACCTGATTCTTGACGGTCGGTGCGGATACCTGACATCGGATGACGATTCCGCCGGCTTCTATGTGGTGAACGGAGCCGGAAATACCGGAGACGCGAAAGGACCTGTTAAGCGGTATGACATCCCCAGGAGCGTATTTGCAAAGGCGAGCCGGACAGGAGAGCAGGAGCCGTTTTTGATCTCAACGGACAAAATGCATATTATCCGAGCTAACCCTATGAGCTACCCGCCGATCATTTCAATCCGGAGATATGCAGCATTGATCGCGCAGTGTTACACCGCACTTGCTGTCAACCTGAGGGCATCCATGAAAGCACAGATGATCGGCTGTGACCAGAAGCAGAAAGACGCGATCGAGGATTACCTCATGGACGTGTACGGCGGGCAGGCTTTCGGCGTGTTTGATGCCGGAGGACTTGAGGGAATTTCACAGCTTGATATTTCCGTTGATTTCAGGGGGCAGGAATACCATGACCTACTGCGCACGCTGGAGGGTGACGCGCACCGGGAAATCGGAGGCGTAACACCGCCGCAGTTCAAAGCAGAGCGCACGCAGAGTGCGGAAGTGTCCGCCGCGATCGGTGAGACAATCGACTATGTGAATCTGCTTATCAATACCGCAAATGCAGACCTTGAAGCCTGCGGGGCGCCTTACAAATTCTATAATCGCGGCTTCTCGGCTCGGTTCGATGATGAAATCGGAGGTGATGAAGATGGCGAGACAACCGGAGAGGAGATCGAACAGAATGAAACAGTTTGAAACATCGATTGGAAGTGTCCTTGGCGTGGTGGGCATGGCGACAGCGTCCGATCAGGTAATCGCGGTATTGTCCGCCGTTGCCGCTGTCGTTTGCGCTGTCACCGCGCTTGTTCGTGAAATTCGCGCGGTATGGAGAGAGTACAAGAACAAGAAGGGAGACGGAAACAATGATTTTCTGTCATGACAAGCGGGAATATATGACGCTCGGTGAGTACATGGAGAAATACCCGATCGCCTACGCCGAAGCCGTGGAGAGCATGACAGCGGAGCAAAAAGCCCTATTTGCGGCGCGTTTTGAAGACAGGTATATTTACCTGCCGAAGGACGAAACGAGCGACACAGGCGAGAATTTCAGTATCACCGCGAACGTTACGAATGTAACACCGGATGTAGACAATCCGGAAAGTATTTCCGCCGGCGGAACTGCCTATTGGAAATACACAATTGATAGTGACGCAGAGGATCCCTTGATCGCTGTAACTGGGTGCGAGTGGATAGCACCGGCAGAGGGTATGATCTTCCTGTTCAATCCGACCGGAGATATTACCATCACGGTTTCCGCAAGCCTGAAATACTACGATGTCACCATGACCGGGGAAAATTGCACGTTCAGCCCGTCCAGTGTCAGAATCCAGGCGCGCGGCAGTGTACGGGTGAATGTCATCCCCGCCACCAATTACAAATGGAATGGGACTTTGACGGTGACAGGCGCGGCGGCTATCAAGAACGTTTCCGGCAATTATTTCGACCTGATGGGTGCAACCGGTGACGTTGCCGTGTCGGTTACGTGTGACCGGATTGTTTACCCGCTGACAGTTTCCGGAATCAACTGCACTCCGAATCCGAAGCCGACACAGATTGCGGCAGGCGGAACGCTGGCGATCACGTACACGGCGGCGGCTGGGTATGATCTCCCGGAAGCTTCCGGAGTTGGTGTAACCGGCTGTTCGTTCGGCTGGAATCAGTCTACCGGGGTTCTGACGCTGTACAATCCTACCGGAGCGGTAGCGGCTGGCGTGGTAGCGGTTGCAAAAAGCTATGCAATCACGGCAACGGTGACCAACGGAACAGCAACCGGAGCGAACGTGATCCATACCGGGGAGACGGTCGCGGTTACCATTGCGGCAAATACAGGCTATAATCTCCCCGACACCGTAGCAGTGACCGGAGCGTCGCAGACGTGGAACAAGGAGACGGGAACGCTGACGCTTTCCAATCCGACCGGAGCGGTGACGGTTTCGGCGGTGTGTGTGGCGGTGACTTATCCGGCTAAAGGCGACCTCATCACTATCGAGTCAAAGCAATATCGGGTTCTTAAAATTACTAATACGGTTGCAGAAGTACTGGCGATGTATGACAGTTCCGCTTCACAAGCGTTCAATACCTCTGTAAATAGCAATGTATATGCAAATAGTTCTCTCGATGTTTATTTGTCCCGGACGTTCTATAACTCTCTGAGCACAGCAATGCAGAACGCAATTGTTGCAAAAACTTTCCAGCAAGATTCTTGGAGATGGAAAGGTGGAACTTCTGCAATTGCTAATTATGCCGGAACCTTTCAACCGACAAATAATTATACATTGTCACTAATGTCGACAACATATGACTCAAGTATTTCGAGAAAGTGTTATGCGTTGTCTTGTCAAGATGTTATCGATTATTTGGAAGTTACAACATCTATGAGCGCCGCTGACACAACTCTTACTTCTGAGAATGTTTGGAGAATGTTCTGGAATCAAATAACCTCTCCAGGTACCATTTTTCCTTGGCTTCGTTCCGCTTACTCTGGCACCACCGGCACTGCGTTATACGCCAATGGCGCCTACGGCTACTTGAACAACAGCGATGTAGACTACAAAAGCGCGGTCCGCCCCGCTTTCCAAATTGATCTTAGCAAGATTGAGTGGACAAAACAATAAAGGAGGTTTAAAATGCTTTGGTTTGAAAGAGTAAAACAAGCAATCAAATTGCAAGCGGATATATACGCGCCGATGTATGCGCAATTGAAATCACAGGCGCAGAGTCTCCAGGACGCTGCAGGAGCGCCGGAAATGTCTCGCCGGGAATATAAGAGGTTCGCCGCTCCGAATGGCGTCACAGACACGGCATACACCGACTACGCAGACGAGACGACCGACACGAACGCAACGGATGCCATGAATCGCCGGATTCAGTTGCAAGACCAGTTTGAAGCCATTGATATGCAATTCTTGCGGAAGATGGAACCGCTCTTTACAGTGAGGTTATAACATGAAAGTACAGGGATACCGGACGATGTTCCGCAGAGGTCAAACGGATGTTTCCGACAGTGTCGCGGGTGTCCTCTCACGCCTGACCCCTCTTTTTGAGGGGGACGGCATGAGGACGCTTCAGCCTCGACCGGAAATGAAAATCACGCTTGACACGAACAGAGGCGACATAAACTATATCAAGATCACGTACAACGCACAGCAGGACGGAGCGCAGGCGGTAGCCGATGAATGGTACTACTTCGCAGAGTTCGACCCGAGCAACCCCGCAACGCCCGGAGCGGCTCCGTATCGTCTCTATGTCGACTGGTGGGCAATGCTGATAGACTGGAGAGGAAGCGACCCGGTAGGGCTCAATATCAAACGTGGGCACCTGATCCGGTCGCACAAGTTCATCAATGCCACTGCAGACCAGAAGCGCGGAACAGGTATTGCTATTCAGCCGCATGAGCCGCGAAAGCTGGTAAATTGGACGGTTCCAGTCGCAGGCGTGTTCATGGTTGCTCTTTACCATGTTAATGGCTCTATTTTCTCGATTCCAGGCACGGATAAATATTTGCAGGTCGTTGTTCCTGTGGCATCCTCGACAGATCAGACAAAGCAAGGGATTGCCAATATTGCCGCATGGCTTGCAAATGCGCAGACTGTCGAATATTCGGTACAATATACGGACGATCAAGGGGCGGCGCAGACGTACACAGAAAAGCCGGAAGTTTCGGAGTGTGCCGGCGTGTGGGTGCTCCCGAATATCATCTACGGAAAGATGATCGCAGAAGCCGAGGACGCTCTGAACATCGCCACTGTGAATTGTCAGAAGCGGAACTCCACCGCCGTGGTAGTCCCGGTAGGCGTTCCGCAGACAAAGAGTTTTTCAGGGTATGCAATCGGGAATGATGTTGCGGTTTCCTACAAAACAAGCATTACCGGAAATATTCAGCGATTCCGATACTTCGGAAACCCCGGCGCGAACATCGTCATTCCGCCGACACTTGAAACCATTTCAACGGAAATTCTCGCTTTGTTCTCGATTGCTCAAAACTCCTTTTCTGTGAAGTTCTCGGCGGCTGGATCGACAATCGACGCAACAAATAGCTTTCTCGTGAATGTCAGCATAGAAAACGCCGAAATCGCCGCAAGGAATGACATTATCAAGGGCGGAATATCTGCCATCACTGCCGCAGTTGGAGCCGCTGTGGGAGGTCCTGCGGGTTTTGGCGCTGGGCTTCTGCTGACTGGTAGAGGAGTAGCGAATGCCGCCGCAAGTGGTGTCGGTCTGTCCAACTACTCCCGGTATTCGGAAGGAATGAACGGAATAGACAACACAACAGCAATTGACTATTCAGCAGGTGAAAACAAGTGGATTTCCTCATGCGCATTGGTGGAATACACTCCGGACAACGTAAATGAGGTAAATGCCGAATACAACGACCACGGAGCAACCGGGACAATGTATCTTGCGTTGCTCGACAGGGACACCGGGCATAATTACAATTTTGTGCAATTTTCTGACGATCTCGAATTTGTCAATTACGGATATACGCAAGACGGAATAAATGCCGTTCGTGATATGCTGGTGCGCGGCGTCCGCATCTGGAATGATACAAGCACAACGCAATTTCTTGGAGGGACAACGTGGCAATCAAATTCATAACAGAACAGGGGTATATAGACATGCGGCAGGTTTTTTCCTGCCGCCCTGTCGTTGCATACCTTCGAACCGGTCGCGGACTTGGAAAAACAACATGGTGCGCGGTGACGTCAATCAAGCATTGCAAACGGAATCCAGGCGAATTCCTGATATATATTCGGATGTACAAGGATCAGATCACGGAGGCAAAAAACGCATGGTTTAAGGCTACCAACTGCAAGCTTGCCAAAATCAGCCCGGACGAATGCCGAATCAATGGAAAGTTCGGCGAAATAAAATTGCACGGCAAATGGCATAAGTGCGTCCGGTTCGTCCAGTTGTCCGCAAAGCGAAATGCCCGTTCCAGTGATGACCCGATGGCATGGTGCGCAGTGTTTGACGAGGGAGATGTTACGTTGTCAGAGGCGCGGCGGTACCGCGGAGACTATGCGGACGATCTCGCCGACCTGCACGATTCACTTAGGCGTGAAACGTCCTTGCCTATGGTCATCTTTTCGAACAAGGAAAGCGCGTCAAACCGAATCCTCGACTATCACGGAATCAAAAACCCGCCGGAATACTGGAACGGGTGCCGGAGATACAAGCACGGAACATTCCTTTTCATCTCGACAGACCAAACCGGACCTGACCAAAAAAGCGCTGTGCAGGATTTCAAGGCGTGTTATGGTGGGACAAAGTATGGAAAGTTCAGATTTGAGGGTGCCGCGCACAGCGGAAATAAGGCACCTACAAGGCGCAAGCCATACGGGGGGTACAAGTATGCCCAGTTTGCCTTTTCCGGGCTTCCTGCGGTCTCCTTGTGGCGCTGTGGCGATTATATGTATGTGTGCCGTGGTATCGATGCACAAAACAAGCGTTATATCTTCGTGGATAAGCCATCGCACGACTACCCCGGAGCAATTGTCTACAAGCGGCAAGACCTGAAAAATAAGTTTCAGACACTCCAACGGTTATATGTCCGGTCAATGGTTTTTGCGGATGATGTGGCTGTTGCAGAGGTGTGGAACGAGATATCAAAGCGGCTCGGACTGTAACGGTCCGGGTCTCTTTTATTCATCTATAGTATTAATCAAAATATGATGAATAAAACCCCGATCGGCGGATTTGGCTTATTATGCGCATATCGTTCAAGAATTCGCCTCAAGGCGACCAATGCAGGCAAGCGCAGCGCGCCGACCGATTACGGCAAGGCGTAGCCGCGCAGGGAGCAGCGCGACCGGAGGCAAGAGAGCG
>ERZ1034984.3377-NODE-3377-length-11624-cov-23.118679_pt1 | contig 11624 bp, 9 predicted proteins | sample MGYA00520589_ERZ1034984 | MGnify/ENA primary metagenome ERZ1034984 (study PRJEB33766, sample SAMN09781790) | gut metagenome | biome: gut microbiome | host: Homo sapiens | place: Madagascar | study: EMG produced TPA metagenomics assembly of the PRJNA485056 data... | reverse complement strand
AGCAGCGGGGTGAGGATGGGAGCCAGCACGGTGGAAACAGCGGTCATGCCAACGGACAGGGCCACGTCACCCTTGGAAAGGTAGGTCATGACGTTGGAAGAGGTGCCGCCGGGGCAGGTGCCCACCAGAATGACGCCGATGGCCAGCTCGGTGGGCAGGTGGAACACCATGGTCAGCACCCATGCCAGGAAGGGCATGAGGGTGAACTGTGCCACGCAGCCTACGATGACGTCCTTCGGGCGGCTGAACACCACCTTGAAGTCATTGGGCTTCAGGGTCAGGCCCATGCCGAACATCACGATGCCCAGCAGGGTGTTCACCCAGCTGGTCTTGACCACGCTGAACGGCCCGGGGAAGAACAGGGCACCGGCTGCCACCACAATGACGATGGCGGCCATGTACTTGCCCACAAAGTCGCTTACTTTTTCCAGAGTTTTCATGTTGATTCGTCCTTTCTTTTTTGCACAAGGTGCAGGCGTCGGTTTGCATGAAACATCCGGAATGGCCCGGTGCCGCAATAAAAAACGCCTTTGTCTCCCATCATAAGAGACAAAGGCGTGTACATCCTCTGCGGTACCACTCTTACTTGCCGACCCAGAACCGGGCCGACCCCTCAGTGCGCATCCAACAATGCGCGGCTTCTGGTAACGGAAGCCTGCCGTCCGGGCCTACACACAGCAGCCGCTGTTTCAGCCCGAAAGCTCGGAGAGGATCTTCCCACGGGGTTCCTGCACTGCCTTGCATCCACCGGCAGCTCTCTGAAGCGCTCCACCCGGGTACTTGTTCTCGTCATAGCCGAATATTTCACTGCCCCGCAGTATACGCCTTTGCCTGCCGAAAGTCAAGCAAAACGGGCCTGCCAATGTTTCATCTGAACGGAATGGGAAAACAACGTGTTTCACTTTGCATGTGAAAAAATCGAATTTGCGTAAAAATCAGAAAGAAAGATTGTAATTGCATCCCGCTTGTGGTACACTTGCCCTACTTGTGAATTGGAAAAAAGGATAGGAGCGTGGAATTTTATGGCAAGACAACATAACCGGAGTGCTTTCTCCGGCAAGATCGGCTTCGTGCTGTCGGCGGCGGGCGCGTCGGTGGGCCTGGGCAACATCTGGCGTTTCCCGTATCTGGCGGCAAAATACGGCGGCGGCATCTTCCTGCTGGTGTACATCGTGCTGGCCGTCACCTTTGGCTACACCATGATCACGGCGGAAACGGCCCTGGGCCGCATGACCAAGAAAAGCCCGGTGAGCGCCTTCGGGGCCTTTGGCAAAAGCGCGGGCCTGCGGTTCGGCGGCTGGATCAACGCCATCATCCCCATCCTGATCGTGCCGTACTATTCGGTCATCGGCGGCTGGGTCATCCGCTATCTGGCGGATTACGTCAGCGGCCACGGCAGCGAGCTGGCCCAGGACGGCTACTTCTCCAGTTTCATCGCCAGCGGCCTGTCGGCTGAGGTGTGCTTCGTCATCTTCACGGGCGCTACGCTGGCCATCATCTTTGCGGGCGTGCGCAACGGCGTGGAGCGCGTCTCCAAGGTGATGATGCCCATTCTGGTGGTGCTGTCGGTGGTCATTGCGGTGTACTCGGTCACCCGCCCCGGTGCGCTGGAAGGCGTCAAGTACTTTCTGGTGCCCAATGTGGCAAACTTTTCCTGGATGACCGTGGTCACCGCCATGGGCCAGATGTTCTACTCACTGTCCATCGCCATGGGCATCCTGGTCACCTTCGGCTCCTATATGAAGGAGAACATCTCCATTGAGGAGTCCACCGAGAATGTGGAAGTGTTCGACACGGCCATTGCGGTCATGGCGGGCCTGATGATCATCCCGGCGGTGTTCTCCTTCTCCGGCGGCGACCCGGACACCCTGCAGGCGGGCCCCGCACTGATGTTCATCACCATCCCCAAAGTGTTCGAGAGCATGGGCCTGGGCCATGTGGTGGGCACGCTGTTCTTTTTGCTGGTGCTGTTCGCGGCAATTACCAGCTCCATCGCCCTGACCGAGAGCGCCGTCTCCACCTTTGAGGACGAGCTGGGCTGGAGCCGTGAGCGCGCTACGTTCATGATCGGCATCATCATGCTGGCACTGGGCAGCCTGTCCGCGCTGGGCTACGGCCCGCTGGCAGGCGTGACCGTGTTCGGGATGCAGTTCCTGGACTTCTTCGATTTCCTCACCAACTCGGTCATGATGCCCATTGCGGCCATTGCAACCTGCCTGCTGGTGTCCCGCGTCGTCGGCGTGGAGCGCATCGAACAGGAGGTCACCCGCGAGGGCAAGCCCTTCCGCCGCCAGAAGGTGTTCAACTTCATGGTACGGTATCTGTGCCCCATTTTTGCAGTCATCATCCTCGTCAGCTCGGTGGCAAACGCCCTGGGCTGGATCGCCATGTAATGTATGTGCCAAAGCGGCAGCGTCCCTGTGCGGGAGGCTGCCGCTTTTTTGCACCCCAAAGTTTTGCTGTTTTGCACAAGGCACACGGGGAAACTCTGGGCAGAATGCCAAGGCCGCCAAAGCACCTCTCCGGATTTGGGGGGCATTTTGGAATGACGATGCTTGACGGAAGAAGTCGTAGGAAGTAGAATTTAAGTAGAATGCTGTGCCGTAAAATCGGCACACGAACGCCTGGGCTGTGCTGCGGAAACCGGCCCGGGAAGGGGAGCATTGCAGCATGGAAAGACAGAGGAGGCAACAATGAAGATCTGTACAAAGTGCGGCGCAAGAATGAGCGACAGCAACCGGTTCTGCGAAAAATGCGGCAGCCCGCTGGTCACCGAGACGGCGGCAGGCCACACGGCGGTGCCGGTGCGCAGCGAGACCAGCCTGAGCCAGCTGGTGGGGTGGCTGCAGAAGTATGGCCGCCATATCATGCGCGTTGCGGCGCTGCTGGCGGTGGTGCTGTTTTTCTGCCCGCTGTTCCTGGTCTCCTGCGAGGGCGTCCAGATGAACGTGAGCGGGTTCCAGACGGCCACCGGCTTCGGTTTTGACGACGACGGCAACACGAAAAGCAGCTGGTTCCTCAGCGAGGAAGACAACTCCCGCTATTACACGCAGGATAACGCAAGCCTGCCGCAGGGGTCACTGACGGCCTTTGCGGCGCTGCTGCTGGCGGGCGGTATGCTGGGCAGCACCTTTGTGCTTGCCCAGAACGCCTCCAGAACCGAGCAGAAAAATGTGCACGGGGTGCAGATCGCTCTGGCGGCCGCCCATGTGGCCGCGCTGTTCTATATCTTTGAACGGCTGAAAAAGGCGGCCCGCATCGAGGGCATGGCCTGGGCGAACTTTACCACGGTGGAGCCGACCGGCTGGTTCAAGCTGGATGTGGCCCTGACGATCTTGTATCTGATCGTGGCAGCGGTGTGCCTGGCGGGAGCGGCCGCCGACACGGGCAGCGCCGTGCCGCATGCGCCCGCAGCGCCTGCCCCGGCCCCTGTGCCGCCGCGCAGCACGGTGCCGTCCAGCACACCCAGCCCGGATGTCCCGGTGCGGCCCAGTGCCCCGGCAGAGCCCCCGGTGCCGGACGACGGCGAGGCCACGCTTTATGTGTTCCCCACCCACCCGGCGGGGGAGAAGAACGCGGCCGCGCCCCTGCCCGACCCGGAACCGGCACCGTTCTGGCCGACGGATGACCGCACCGAGCGTGTCACCCCCTCTGCGGGAAACTACGGCTGCGCCGCGCCTGCCGCACCCGCTTATGGTTATGCCGAACCTTCTGCCCCCACGGCAGCGGACTATGGTTACGCTGAACCTGCTGCCCCGGCCGCGGCGAGCTATGGCTATGCAGAGCCTTCGGCTCCTGCCGCTGCGAATTACGGCTGCGCAGAACCCTCGGCACCCGCCGCAACAGGTTACGGCTATGCCGAACCCGCTGCCCCGGCAGCTCCTGCGGCACCGGCTGCAGCTGCCCCGGAAACAAGCGTGCGCATCAGCGGGGCTGCGGGCGCGGCCAGGAGCGAAAAGAAGAATACGCATTTCCATCAGGCACCCAGCCTTTGAGTGAGAATAGGAGAAAAACGGACCCCGGAGAGCGCTCCGGCAAAACGTCCCAAGAAAGGATTTGAACCGTGGAGGAGAAAACCGCAGCAGAAGAAACGACCCGCAGCGGCGTGAAGATCAATGGCACGCACGCAGAGGAAACGGATGAGGTCGTCAGTGCGGGGCAGTGTTACCCCATTTATTCCTACAGCGCGAACCCCTGGAACCCGACCTGGGTCTGCCCGGCCTGCGATGCCGAAAACTCGGAGCAGGTAAAGGTGTGCGGCGTGTGCGGCGCGGCAAGGCCCGCCGCCGGTGTGCCGAAGGACGAGTTCCCGTACCCGGGCGGCACCGGCGGTGCAGGCGGTCACAAGGAAACAGAACCGCCGTCCGGCGGAGAAGGGCCGGGCAAACCGGACGAACCCAAAAAACCCAAAAAGAAGCGCGGCGGCATCCTTGTGGTGCTGGCGGTCGCGCTGGCGGCGCTGGCTGCCGCAGCCGTGCTGCTGCTGGGCCAGGGCTCCCGCCCGGCCAACACCCCGGCGCAGACGTCTTCTTCCCGTTCGGTCAGCTCGTCTTCCAGCCGGGACGCTTCGTCCGAGAGCAGCAGCGTGACCTCGGACGAGCCCGATTCGGAGGAGCCGTCCAGCTCCGAGGAACCGGCAAGCACCTCGGTCCCGGACAGCAAACCGGACAGTACGCCCGACAGCAAACCCGACAGCAAGCCGGTGAGCTCGTCGTCCGGCTCGTCCAGCAGCACCCCGGCATCGTCCACCACACCGCAGGTGCCCAGCTATACGGTGAGCTATAAGGTGTCCGGCAGCGGTTCGCTGACGGGCGGCAGCAGCTCCGGCAAGAGCAGCCTGCAGTACACGGTCAAGCAGAACGAGGGCAAGAGCATCACGGTCACGGCCGTGCCGGGGAACAACTACCATTTTGTGCGCTGGAGCGACGGCTCCACCAGTGCCACCCGCACGGACACGAACTTTACCCAGAATGTGACCTTTACGGCGTACTTTGAGCAGAATGAGCCGGCACCCAGCTACACGGCTTCGGCCTCGCAGGATGGCAACGGCGTCATCACGTTTACGCTGAACGCGGAAGGCCAGACGGTGGATATCTCCATGGAGCTGGTCCAGACCGCAACGGGCAAGAGCTATTCCCTTGGCAAGATCGGCAGCTTTGGCAGCGGCAGCTACCGCTTCGACCCCGCCTGCCCCGGCGACCCGGGCGAATATCAGGTCCGGTTCTACGATCAGAACAGACGGATGCTTGCATCTGTTCATGTTGTATATTAAGCATTCAAGGAGGAATTTGACATGAGAAAGATGAAATTTGTGGCCATGGCCCTGACGGCAGCGCTTGCGCTGCAGTTCACGGTGCCTGCGTTTGCGGCGCAGCTGCCGGAGACCGAGGCAGTGCCGGAGCAGGCCGCCACCGCGGAAGCACCGGACGAAGTGCAGGCCGAAGCACTGGAGGAGGAAAACCTGATCGAGTTCCGCACCCTCGTGCGCTACGCCAGCAACACGCACCCGTCCGAGACGGTGAGCGTCGGCTTCACCAGCAACACCAACTATTCCTGGTCCAGCTCGGACACCTCGGTGGTGACCGTGGACCAGAAGGGCCGTGTCACCGCACAGGGCCTTGGCTCTGCCACCGTTACCGCTGTGCGCAAGGACGACCCGGAAAAGACCAGCAAATACTACTATACGGTCAAGAACGCAAGCCTGGAGCTGAGCTGCTCCCCCAGCTCGCTGACCATTGACTACGACGACCTGCACCCCACCGCGCAGATGCGCATCAGCGATTCCTACGGCACGATCAATTACAAGAACTGGTCCAGCAGCAACCCCAACGTTGCCACCGTCAGCTCCAGCGGCGTGGTGACGGCTTACAATGAGGGCTCCACCCGCATCACGGTTTCCACCAACGAGGGCACCGCTTCTTATATCGTGACCGTTTCCTCCCGCATCGGTGCGCTGTACTTCTCGTACGAACGCGCAGCATCCTACGGCAGCACCAGCCGCACCATGCTGGAGTCCGGTAAGCTGGGCAACATCAAGTCCGGTGACGTGTTCAACCTGGGTGACTATCTGGTAAAGGATTCCCGCGTGCAGGTCCAGAGCTGGACTTCCAGCAACCCGGCGGTGGCCACCGTGACCGAGAGCGGCTGGGTGACGGCCGTGGGCGACGGCGAGACCACCATCACCGTGACCTCCACCGACGGCAAAAAGGCTGAGTGCCGCCTGCTGATCGGCCAGGAAGCACAGGATCAGTACCGTGAGCAGGTGTCGAACTCTGCGACCATCGGCGGCATCGTGCTCTTTGTCGGCTTGGGCGTTGTGGTCATCGTGGCCATTGTGACCCTCGCCAGCGCAGCGACCGCCTGAGGAATGGAACAGGTGTACATCGGCCCGGGCACACGGCTGCCCGGCGGCCGATGAGACGAAAGGAGCGTGGAGGGATTGTTTTGCAGATATTGCGGAACAAGACTTGCAAAAAATGAGCTGAGCTGCCCCGCATGCGGCAAAGAGCAGGGCCCCCTGTTCGCCACGAGCGGCTACTTCGGCGTGCTGCGCAAGGCATCCGGTGAGGACGCCGCGCAGCCGGAAGCAGCACCGCCCCCGAAGGCGGCGGTCCCGCAGCCGAAGCCGGAAGAACGGCCCGCCCCGGCCCACAGCCCGGCCCCCAAAAAGAACGCGGGCGGGCGGAATGTGCTTTTGCTGGCGGTGCTCGTGGTGGTGCTGCTGTGTGCGGTCGTGCTGAACCTCAAGCTTGGTGGTGTGGAGCGCACACTGAACAGCGCGAACGCCAAGCTGGATGAGCTGAAGCAGACCGTTTCTCAGCTGCAGGAAGCACAGGCGCAGCAGAGCGAAGTGCTGAACGAGCTGAAGCAGGCGGTGGATGCGGCCCAGGGCAAGGCCCCGGCGGCAGAACCCGCCGCCTCGGTCCCGGCCGCCAGCGAGCCGGAGACCCCGCAGGAGAACAGCCTGCTCCCGGCCGACGAGCCCCAGAAGGACGCAGCGCCCGCCGCAGAAAGCACGGCCCCGGCCGCAGATACGGGAAAAGGGGAGCTGCATGAAACTGTCTAAGAAAACGGCCCGGAAGACTGCCGACCCAGGGCTGGAGCTTTCGGCACTGTTCTTTGTGAACGGTGAAAAAAAGCAGGACCTGTGCGAGGACAGCTATGCCCTCGGCGCGCACGACGGAGAAGTGTTCCTGGGCGTGTTCGATGGCTGCGGCGGCAGCGGCGCAAGGGCGTATGACGTCTATGGCGGACACACCGGCGCGTACCTTGCCTCCCGCATCGCCAGCGGCGCGGCCTACGACTGGTTCCAGAACGAGGAGCCGCCCGCAGCGCTGGAACAGGACATTGCCCGGGCGCTGCAGTGCTACAAGGAGAACGCCAGCGGCAGCAGCGGCATCCGCAGCTCCATGGCGAAGGACTTCCCCACGACGGCTGCGGCGGCAAAGTGCAGCTGCAGCCCGTCCCGGGTGGATGCCGACTTTTTGTGGTGCGGCGACTCGCGCGGCTTTCTTATGACGGCAGACGGCCTGAAGCAGATCACCGTGGACGATGTGCAGCACACCGTGGACGGCCCGGATATGCGCAGCGATGGCATCATGACCAGCGTGTGCAGTGCGTCCAAGCCGTTCCACCTGCACGAAAAGCAGGTGAGCTGCAGCCAGCCCTGCATCGTGCTCACGGCCACGGACGGCTGCTTTGGCTATGTGGAGTCGCCCATCCAGTTCGAGGCACTGCTGCTGGACACCCTGCTCCAGAGCAGCAGCATCGAAGACTGGCGCGAAAAGCTGTTCGGCATCCTGAAAAAGATCTCGGCGGATGATTACACCATGTGTCTGGCGTGCTTTGGCTATGCAAGCTTTGCGGACCTGAAAAAGGCCTTCGAGCCCCGCCATAAGGCCCTGCTGGAAACCTACCTTGCGGTGTGGAACGACAGCACACAGGAGCAGCAGCAACAGCTGTGGCTGGAATATGCGGCGGATTATCTGTCGGAACAGGATGACGTGAAATGAGATATACAGACTACAATGGCTACCTTGTTGCAGGCACACTGAAAAGCGACAACGCCGGTTTCAGCAAGTGGGGCATCGCGCAGAAGGATGGGCAGGACTACTTTTTGAAGGAGTTCCTCAGCCCCGTTTACCCGCAGAATGCGTCCATGTATTCGCCCGAGCAGGCGGAAAAGCGGCGGAAGTATTGCGAAAAGTACGAGGCCCAGAAGACCCTGCTCTACAAAACGATCAACGAAGCTTCGGACGGCAACGATGTGCGCATCGTGGACTTTTTCCGTTGTGAGAGCCACTATTACATCGCAATGCCGTGCATTCCTTCGGAGAAGCTCACGCCGGAGGACGTTGCGCAGATGAGCAGCGCCGGTCAGGCCCAGCAGAGGCTTTTGTGCAAGACGCTGGCCCACAGCATCTGGAAGCTGCACAAGGTTGGCATCGTCCATGGCGACCTCAAGTGGGACAACGTCCTGCTGCAGAAAAGCCAGTCGGGCGGGCTGACCACCAAGATCATCGACTTCGACAACAGCTTTTTTGAAGCTGAACCCCCTTCGGACCCGGAAAGCTTCAACTTCGACGTGGTCTATCTGGCACCGGAAGGCTATCTGTTTGCGGCCGGAGAGGACGTCAAGGTGGGCAAGCCCCTGGATGTGTTCGCGCTGGGCGTGCTGTTCCACCAGATTTTCCAGGGCAGCGTGCCGGAGTTCGTCAGCGGGACCAAATATAACTACCTGTTCGAAGGGCTCCTGAGCGGCGACGAGCTGAAGCTGGGCGACGCCGTCCCGGCGGATATGGCCCGGCTGATCGCGGGAATGCTGGAAACGGACCCGGTGCGGCGGTATTCGCTGGATACCGTGGTGCGGCTGCTCTCCGGCGAGGACATCCGGCCGGAACAGCAGGCGGAAAACCGCGAGGCCACCCAGAACGACCGGGAGGCAGCGCTGCGCATCAACATCTACAAGAGCACCAACGGCGCCGAAAAATTCAAGCAGGCGGGCAGCCTGCTTTGAGCACAGGAGGAATGCAACATGATGAACTTCAACTTTGACTACAATGTGGACATGGTGTTCTGCATTGACGCAACGGGCAGCATGGGCGGCCTGATCGAAAAGGTCAAGGATAACGCGCTGAATTTTTATCAGGACGTGCAGCGCATGATGACCAATAAGCAGAAGACCATCGCACAGCTGCGCGTGCGGGTGATCGCCTTCCGCGATTACGCCGCCGACGGTGACGACGCCATGATGGTGACCGATTTCTTCAACCTGCCGGAGGAAGAAAAGGATTTTGAGGAGACGGTGCGCAGCATCCACGCTGAGGGCGGCGGCGACATCCCGGAGGACGGCCTGGAAGCGCTGGCCTATGCGATCCGCTCGGACTGGAACAATGCTGGCACCAAGCGCCGCCATGTGATCGTGGTGTGGACCGACGCCCCGACCCACGAGATGGGCTTTGCAAAGTTCCTGCCCAACTACCCCAACGGCATGCCGGAAGACCTGTGCGAACTGACCCAGTGGTGGGGCGACGCCGCCACCCAGGAGCGCGGCTACATGGACCAGAATGCAAAGCGCCTGGTGCTGTTTGCCCCGGAGGCCGAATATTGGTCCCAGATCATGGATTCGTGGGACAATGTTGCCGCTTACCCCGCCAAGGCCGGTGAGGGCCTGAAGGAAGTGGACTATCAGCAGATCCTGAACATGCTGGCCAACAGCATCGGGTGAGAAAAAGCACCTGCAAAATCTTCTTAAAAACAAGCAGCGGCAGCTTTCCAGACGGAAAAGCTGCCGCTGCTTGTTGCATATGTCCTCATGCAGATTCGAACTGCAGGCCTTTCGCTTAGGAGGCGAACGCTCTATCCAGCTGAGCTATGAAGACAAAAACACACCGCCGGAGACGGCGCACACTTATAATACCGCATCCGGCGGATAAAATCAAGTTGAACCCGCTGCGCAAAAGGTGTATTCTATAAGCAGAGAGAAAATGAAAGCCGCGGCAGCTGTTTGCCGCGTGCGGAGGAGCTTATGGAAAAAAGTAAGAAAAACAGGCTGTTTGGGCACCCGGCGGGCAAACGCCGCAGCGGGCCGAACCCGACGCAGATCATCTGCGTGAGCTTTCTGGTGGTCATCACGCTGGGCACGCTGCTGCTCACCACACCTCTTGCCAGCAAGCAGGGCAGGCTGGGCGTGGTGGATGCGCTGTTCACGGCCACCAGCGCCACCTGCGTCACCGGTTTGATCGTGCGGGACACCTGGACCCAGTTCTCTTACTTCGGACAGGCCGTGATCCTGGTGCTCATTCAGGTGGGCGGCCTGGGCCTGGTCACCCTCACCAGCTTTTTTGCGCTGGCCATGCGGCGGCGCATGGGCTTCCGGGACCTGCGGCTGATGGGCGAGAGCGTCTCGGCGGACGGCTACGCGCAGGCAAAGGAAGTGCTGAAGACGGTGGTGGGCCTGGCGGCGCTGTTTGAAGGCATCGGCATCCTGCTGCTGTTGTTCGCCTTTGTGCCGCAGTTCGGGCTGGAGGGCATCTGGGTCAGCGTGTTCACGGCCATTTCGGCCTTCTGCAACGCGGGCTTTGACCTGTTCGGCCGGTTCGGGCAGTATTCCTCGCTGGTGCCCTATGTGAACAACTACTATGTGCAGGCGGTCATCATATTCATGATCATTGCGGGCGGCCTGGGCTTTATGGTCTGGGTGGAGATCGGCCAATTCCACAAAAAGCACCGGCTGTCCCTGCAGGCGAAGGTGGTGCTGAGCTTCTCGGTGATCCTGTGGTTCGGCGGTGCGGCACTCATCGCGCTGATGGAGTGGAACAACCCCGCCAGCATGGGGGGCTTGAGCGTGCCCGGCAAGCTGATGGCGGCCCTGTTCCAGTCCGTGTCCACCCGTACTGCAGGCATGAACACCATCGACCTTGCCGCCTGCGGTCCCATCACCAAGCTGCTCATGAGCGTGCTGCAGTTCATCGGCGCGGCCCCCGGCTCCACGGGCGGCGGCGTGAAGGTGACCACCTTTGCGGTCATCATCCTGACCATCCGCAGTGTGGCCCAGGGCCGCGACGACTGCGTGATCGCGGAACACCACATCGAATCGAAGACCGTGTACCGCGCCATGACCATCATCGTCATCGGTGCGCTGGCAGCTTTCGGCTCGGCGGTGGTGGTGTATTATAACACCTCGGACGCCGTGTCGGTCATCGACGCCATCTTTGAGTCCTGCTCGGCCTTCGGCACGGTGGGCCTGTCGGTGGGCGTCACCGGCCAGCTGAATACCGGCGCAAAGATCTTGTATATGCTGGTCATGTTCACCGGCCGCGTGGGCCCGGTGTCGCTGGCCATGAGCCTGACGGCAAAGCCGGACGACAACAAGCGGAAGATCATGCCGGTGGGCCACATCAACGTGGGCTGAGGCACTTGCCGCAAAAACAGACAATGCAAAACCTCCCGGTGCGGGGCGATCGGCCTGCACCGGGAGGTTTTTACATATTCGTATGGGAACAGGGGAGAGGCTCTTACTCGACCGGGTGATACTCCCGGAACAGCAGCCCGGCAAACACCGCGCACAGCGCCCCGCCGCCCAGCATCCAGACGGGCAGGGCCGTCCGCTCCATGCACAGCAG
>ERZ1034984.3374-NODE-3374-length-11630-cov-6.277408_pt1 | contig 11630 bp, 10 predicted proteins | sample MGYA00520589_ERZ1034984 | MGnify/ENA primary metagenome ERZ1034984 (study PRJEB33766, sample SAMN09781790) | gut metagenome | biome: gut microbiome | host: Homo sapiens | place: Madagascar | study: EMG produced TPA metagenomics assembly of the PRJNA485056 data... | reverse complement strand
ATACAAAAAAGCGGAGCGTGATTTCACAACCACACTCCGCGCAAACTTAAACAACTAATATGCACGGTTTTTGGTTTATGCTATAAAGTATAGTGAAAATCAATTATTTATGTGTGTTTTTGCCGTTTTTAAAAAGCGATATTTATATATTATATTATTATTTTGGTGTTTTTATTGTTACTTTTAGTGTTACTTAACTTTTTATAAGTGCTGATATTCAATAAATTGTTGTATCTTTGCATCGGTAACAAAAATAACACTAATAATGGCAAGAAATAAAAGTGATAAGAGAAACGTAATCCTACGTGAGAAGAAAAGGTCTAATGGTGGGTGTTCTCTTTATTTGGATATGTATAACCCAGATGAAGATAACAACCATAAGCATTCCTATAAATTTTTAAGATTGTATGTAGAACCCGAGCGAGGTAGCGTTGAAAAAAGAGCGGAAATAAGAAAGCGTAATCGTGAGATAAGAAATCTTGCAGAAGCTGCAAGGCAGAAGCTGGAAGATGATTTGAATTGTGGACGATTGGGCATAGTGAATGTAAATAAGTCCAAGAAACTTTTGCTGGTGGATTGGCTAAGGGCTTTTGCTGAGAAGAAAGCAAAGCTAGGACAAAGCAAAAGCAATGCTATTACAATTAACAATGTGATTCTACATATAGAGAAGTTTGGAGCTGGCAAAAAATACTTGTTAGATGTAGATAAGGCTTTTTGTCAGAAGTTTCTTTTGTATCTTGCAAGTGCAAAGACTATAGGAAATGATAATCCCAAATGGTGTGAACATCATGAGAAGCCTATGGCGAAGAGTACGGCACAACTTTATTATAATACATTTGTTACTGCTTTGAATGAAGCTGTAAGGGACAATTATCTAAGCATAAACCCTGCAACCAAATTGAGCAAGGAGGATAAGAAGCCAATAAGGGCAGAAAAGGAAACTAGAGGATTCTTAGAAAGAGAAGAGGTCTTGAAGTTAGTGGCTACACCTTGCAAGAATGATATGGTAAAGAGTGCCTTTCTGTTCGCTTGCTTTTGTGGACTACGTGTAAGCGATGTATGTTCCTTGGTGTGGGGTAATATTGAAAGTAGAGAAGACCGTCTGTTTATTGTTAAGCAAATGGTAAAGACAAAGCATAGTGTAACAATTCCATTGTCTGATACTGCTTTAAAGTGGATGCCAACAAGAGGAGACGCTAAAGATTCTGATTTGGTATTTGATTTGCCAAACTATTTTAGTATCAATTATATCCTTCAGCAATGGGGTAAGGCTGCTGGTGTTGAAAAGAAAGTGTCCTTCCATCTCGCTAGGCACACGTTTGCTACATCGTTGCTGACCAAAGGAGCGGACATCTACACAACGAGTAAACTTCTAGGACACCAAAATCTTAGAACAACTCAAATTTATGCCGATGTGGTGGATTCCAAGAAAAAATCGGCAGTGGACTTATTAAATAATTACTATTATGAGTGAAGAAGAAAACAAAGAGCCTTTTATTGGTGAAAGAGCAAGTAAAGTCGGGAAGGGTTGTCTCCTCGGTTATGAGACATTTTATGAAAAAATAGAATACTATTACGGAAGAGAGAGAATTGTTCCTACCATTATGTTGCTATTGGCAGCTAAGAGCGTGGGCGTGGTAGAGGGTGACATACTTTCTAATGTTGAAATACGTTACAAGGGTAAAACCTTATATACTTATAATGGAAATGATGCAGAAAGAGTTAAAAGGGAAATTAAAAGTGAAGATTATTTCTCTGTTGATGTGGAAGAGTATGCACTATGTTCCGGTAAAATACATCTAAAATGGAAAGATTCCAAGCAAATGTTGGCTATTTTTGCAAATATGTGCATTGGTGGAGGATTGATGGTTAAAAACGGTATAGATGGTAAGCTGTTTGTTGGGTGTGATGATAAATCATCTTTGGTATTCCGAGATATATGGAGTGAGGTGTTTGGTTTGAAATCGGGTTTAAGAAACACATATTATAAAGTGTGTCGTGGAGGGTTTAAACTTAGACATAGCAAAATATTAAAGTCGATTCAAGAGAAAGCTAAAGATTACTTTAGAACTTATAGTGTGATACAAGAAATGTGGAAAGAAATACAATCACAACAGAAAGAGCATAAAATATAGAATTGTAAATTTAAAAAATGTTATTTCCTGCCAAAATCTACATAATAGAAAAGTTAAAAACTGTTCATTCCGCACATCTAATCTTAACTGAAATTTAATATATTGCTTACTTGTGGGCTTTAACTGCTACAAGTAAGCAGTTTTTGTATTACAGGTAATTCCATATTTTATAGTAATTTTGCAAGCGGAAACAAGAACGTTCATTGTTTGATGTTGAATTTAAATAAAGAGAAATATGGATAAGGAAGTACTTGATAAGCTGGAGCAAATTAAGAAATACACATTGCTTCAAGCAAAGAATTACTTGAATGTTGAAGACCTGTGTAATTATATTGGAATGTCCAAGGCACAGGTTTACGCTAAGATGAGAGAGCATGCTTTTCCATACAGCAAACCTTGTGGTAAGCTAGCTTTCTTCTTGAAAAGTGATATTGATGAGTGGTTGGGTTCTAACAGAATCGCTTCAAAATGTGAATTGGAATCCCAAGCTGCTAGTTATTGTGTGAAACATTAAAATTGTAATGGAGGTTTTTATATGAGTATTATGAAAAGAAACGAATTTGCAGACTATTGCAAGAAGAATGCTTTTGAAAGTGGCGATGGTTTTATTTTTAAGCCCGAGTGGTTGAACATTATTAAGGATAAGGATGATGATTACAAGGCATGGTTTTATGATGTAATCGTGGCTTACGGCATCCTTGGTTATATTCTATCCGACATGCCTAATAGTATGAAAGTGGACATGAAACCTGTAATCGATGCTATCTTTGAGGACATTGTGGATGGTAACAATCCTTTTGCATCTAAGCTAATGATGTTTGAAATGGAAGAGTTCTTAAGCGATTACCATTGTTATTGTGATGAAGTTGAGGAACTCAAAAAGGAAGGAGGTCAGCAATGATACAACCAACTATAAAGTTTTATGGGCGACTTGATTACAATACTAAGAGTGGAAAATCGCCAAAATACGTATTAGTACGTGCATGGGGAGACTATCCACCTGTGAATGAGCTAAAGGGCAGAGATAGTATGGTTTCTATGTACTTGTTGCCAAAGCGTGAAGGACAATCAAGCAATTGCCCACAAATGCATCTTCAAGCAAAGGCAAGTCTGAACCTAACAGGTATGAAAGACTACTTTGTTAATGGCAAGTTGTCGGGATTCGCCTATGGATTTCCACCAAGCACGCCGACTTATTCAAGCAAGAACAAGCCAAATCCTTTCTTTTTATACAAGGAGGATGGTTTTCTGTTCTTAGTTCATCAAGACAAAGAAGCACCAACATCGGCAGAGCAGCAAAGACCCGATTATATTGAGTTTCTCGTACTTGATGGATGTAAGGTTCTGATAGGAAGCTATTGCCAACAATTAATGTTAGGTGGTTTTGATGAGATTCTTAAAGCGTTGAGACGTGATTCTGTTTCAATTGGATAGGAGGTGGCATGTACGACAAGGTAAGATTGTTCCTACCTAAGTGTAGGGGTATGCCCGATGTTTGCCAATACCTTGACAAGGTAGGTGAAAAGACATCTAGTACAGGTGAAACTAGCATTTATGGGTTCGTAGATGGATTGAAAGTAACCCAATTTATGGGCGGCTATGAGGTAAGCGGTAGTTTGGCAAGGTTCTTCTATCCGAGCAATATATGGCCACTAAGCCATCACACAACAAAAGAGGCGATGGAGAAACTTTCAGACAGCTTACATCTTGAAATGAGTGAAGCCAATGTGTCAAAGCTGGAATTTGGAACAAACTTCATTATGGCAAAACCTGTAAGAGTGTATCTTGAAAAGTTGGGCGATATGCCCAAAAAGGCAAGAGTGCAAGGAAATGTCGATACTTTATACTATCAAGGCATAGCCAAAACAATAAGGGCAAGACAAAGGCAAGTCCTTGCATTCTATGACAAGTTGCAGGATGCAAAAAGCAAAGGTTTGGAGATACCCCCAGGGTTTGGTAACGCCAACCTCCTTAAATATGAGCTGCGTCTTAATGGTGGATTGGCTAAACAAATCGGGGTGGAGGAAGTCAAAGCCTCAACACTATCGGACAAAGCATTTTTTAAGAAGTTATTAAAGATGTGGAGTGATGAATATTTTACGATTTCAAAGCACAAGACAATGAAAACAGAATTTATGGCAGAAATCAAAAACCCCAAAGATGGCTTTAATGCTTACGTGGCAAGATTGATGAGCAGACAGGGCAAAGATGATATAGATGAATACATAAGAGAGTTAAAGGCAAATAAGGTTTATAGTAACAAAGAGTATTATACCAGATTGAAGAATAAACTAAAAGAAATTTCTTCATGTGCCGACTTTTTAAGCACAGATGAGGATGGAATAGAGCTTGATGATTGTGTACGTAACACGGTCATAAACTACTGAAAATGTATTCATAATAAGTGTATGGAAATTGACAAAAAGTGTCAACGATTAAAAAATAGAGTACAATGGATATAACAGAGATTCAAAAAGACAAAAAGGTTATTTTAAGACCATTTGATAATGGTCGTAGATTAAAGGTTGTCTTTCAAGATTTAAAGGATGCAAGCAAGTATATTGCAGCAGACTTATCACGAGACACGGTGATTCAACTATCAACAATCTTGCATTGCAAGGAGATTGAAAAGTTGTTTGAAAAGCAAAGTAAAAAGGAGACATGAAGGGCTGCAAACGTTGAGGCTAATTTCAATAGACGTGAAGCGCAAAATATTTACAAATTTAAAGCAAATGTGTTGTTCTATAATAAACGAGGCAAATGGATAATTTAGAGTTTAGACAATTGGTTGAAGAGGTTGAAGCTAAGCTGCAACTATCGGAAGAAGAGAAAGAGGCTATCCAAGCCGGTTCGATTCCACCAAAGAAAGAGGAAAGTGAGTTGGAAGCAATCGATTTAGATAAGGTTGCACTAGACATCGTTAATAGTTCAAGTTTATAAAATTAAGATTATGGATAAGATATTGTATGAAAATACCGAGTACATTAACAAGAAAAGACAAGCAATTTGCAAGAAAGTAGGTGCTATCAATGAAATGTTGGATGGCTTGTTAGAGCAGTTGGGGTGTGTCCTTTCTGACAAGGAAATTATGGCATTTATGAACAATCCAAATGATTTGTTTGAGATTGTGACACATAACTTGCTTTGCCCACAAGACGTGGCAGTTAAGTTGGTTGTTAGAACAACCATATCAGAGCGATTAGAGCCTATGATGCAAGAGTTCAAGTCTCAGACAAGAAGCCTTGATTGTGATAATTCTTACATCATTGTCAAGGATGGACGTGTAAAGCTAGATGTGGATGATTTTGAAAAGGCTATGGATGCCTATCGTTTGTCGTTGGACTCAGAGCCAAGACAGAAGGCGTGGGAAATGGCTCAGAAGATAGTTTCAGACATCAACAAATTGGAGAAGTATCTGGCAAAGAACCAATTGGGACGAGTCCAGCCTCATGCAATAGGAAATAATACAATATATTGCCATGATTGCTTGATTCAACACAATGAGAGAGGAAGAGTTGAGTTAGAGCCAAAAGCAATTTCTTGTGTTAAATAGACTCGCGCGCGCAGGTGCGTGCAGGTGTGTGCAGGTGCGTGCGTGATGAGTGAGAACAATAATCCAAGGTGGGTAAGTTCAACTTATTCACCTTGCTAACAAATATATGATTAGAAACTATGGCAGAAATATTTTTTGACGTAAAAGCCCGATTTGACCAGGTAGTATCGGCACGTAAAGAGTTAACAAGACTTAAAGAAGAACTGTTGAAGACGAACCTGCATACTTCTAAAGATGTTGTGGAATCGCTCACAAATGCTTATCAGACACAAAGTCAAAAGGTAAAAGATTTAACATACGAAATTCAACGCTATTACCTTGCAATGGAGGTGTTTGGTGAAAAGGTGTTGTCTTCAAAAGATTTGGTACAAAACTTTGTTGGCAAGGCAGAAGAGACCAAGACCAAGATTGGTGAGGTTTCTTCTGAAGTAGATAAGATGCAATCCAAGTTAGCAAGTGGAAATCTTGATGTAGAAGCAGGTAACAGCCTTTCTCATGCAATCTCGGAAAAGATTGCACGTTTGGAAGAACTTGGGAAGCTGTATAATGATTTGATAGCATTGGCACAAAAGGCAAATGCAGAATTACAGGACACAATTTCACAAGGAGAATCTTCGGTTCAAATAAAAGGTGTCTTTTCAGATATAGTAAATGCAAAGGGCATTAACGATGAGGTTGCAGCTCATGCCAAGGTTGTGGAACAAGTAAACGCTGAGGCTGATGCTCTAAAGAACGTATCACAAAGCCTACAAGATGGGCAACCTTTCAAAAGCTATGAAGACCAGATAGCAGCTATTAAGCAAAGGATTTCCGAGTTGCAAGAAAAGATTGTTGATACTAAAGAATCCATACAATTTGCAAAGAATGATGTAGCGGACTTGACGGCACAAAAGGAGGCTAACGCCAAAAGATATGGTGAAAAAACAACCGGAAGCATAGACGAGGCTATAACCAGTTCCAAGCAAGAAGTAGATGAGCAAACAAGGGCATTGCAATCTTACCAAATTGAGTTGCAAAGAGCAAAGTTGCAATTGGCTAACTTAAATGAAGAGCAAAAGGCACAAGCAGAAGTTACAAAAGCGGAGTCCAATGAGTTCACGGCAATAACCGCCAAGATTGAGGAGTGGAAGAGTTCTTTGTATAACATTGATGGCTTGAATCAAAAGTTTGAGTCCCAAAAGTTGGCTATTACCGGAGTTAAGGATAGTATAAATGAGTTGAGCCAATCTTCACAAAGCAATTCCGCATGGGCTGAGCAATTAAAGCAAGAAATTGAAACAATGTCCGCTTCATTGAGACTTAGTTCAAGTGAAATGGACTCCTCATCTTATGGCAAGGTATTTGATGAGTTAAAGGAGAAAGCAAGCCAATACGCTGAAAGTCTCAACTATGCAAGTGGACAATCAAATGCCGCCATAGAACTTCAAAAAGAGGCTATAGCTGGTTTAGAAGACCAGTTGGCTACATTACAAGAGCAATTGCAAGCGGCACAAGCTACCAACAATTCAGCAGCCGTACAAGCTATATCAGAACAAATCAACGTCCTTAGCAATGAATTGAATGCTGCCAAAAATAACCTTGTAGGCTTGCAACAACAAAGCGAGAACGCAAAGAACGCTATGCGTGGTTTGGCTGATGTTCAATCATCATTAAGCATGACGGAGAAAGGGGGTAGCTTCTTTGGAAATATCATTGATGAGGCTCAGCTAATCAAGCAAAAGGTAAGTGATGCTTTCTCTTCATTACATGAAACAATATCTAGCAAGTTTGAAGCAATAAAATCCAAGGCTAGCGAGGTGGAAAGTTCAATCTCAGGAAGTCTATCTAACTTGTCGGATAAAATTGGTTTGGATAGGTTGGGTAATGCCTTTTCTTCAGTTGGTGAGCGGATAGGAGCGGCAAAAGATAAAATGTTGGACTTTGCCACAGGTGGAGGTAAGTTCCAATCATCCATAGGCAACCTAAAGACTGCTTTAAATGGCTTACCTTTGCCATTAGGAAACGTTATTGGTAGTATTGGTGCTATGACAAAGGCATTGTGGGCGATGTGTGCCACACCAATAGGAGCGGCTCTTGCAGCCGTGGCGGTTGGACTTCAAGCGGTTTATGCGTGGTTTACAAAGTCGGCAGAAGGACAAAAGGCATTTACTAAGATAAGTGCTTATATGGGTTCATTGATGGCATCCTTAACCGATATTGTGGTTATGCTAGGTAGCTATCTTTATCATTGCTTTGCCGATGCAAAAGGCCCATTACGAGATTTTGGCTTATCATTCAAAAATACCTTTGTAAGTGCCGTTAAAACAGGCTATACGCTTCTCAAAGGTCTTGGAACAACCCTAAAAGGTATTTTTCAGCTTGATTGGGACACCTTCACCGATGGACTTTCACAAGTGGGCGATGGCTTGATAAAAGCCGGAAAAACGGCAATTATGGCTGTGCAGACACAAATTAAGGGTATTGTTGGAAGTGTAAAAACCGCCTACGACATGTTTACAAATGACAAGCTAGGTAGTGGTATTGGAAAAGCATTGTCCGACTTGTTGCCAAAGGCAGAGCAAGCAGCCAAGATAGCCGAGCAAGATTTGCAAGCCAATATTGCATTAGGTAAAGCCAAAGAAGAACAAGCCAAGCTGGAGAAGACCATAGCGGAAAAGCGAGAGAAAATTTACACTTTGACAGGCAAAGCCAAACAAGAAGCGATTGCTGAAACAAAGGCTTTGCTAAAACAAAAGTATGATAACCAGATTAAGGCACAAACGGAGTTGTATGAGTTACAAAAGAAACGTAATGCCTTACATACTTCATCATTGGCAGACCTCAAACGTGAAAGAGAATTGCATATAGAAGTCTTGTCCACACAAGCACAACAGGCTGCAAGCACAAGAATGCTTACACGTATGGAGGCATCCAATCAAAGAAGTATGGACAAAGTCGCCAAGAATGCCGAGAAGAAAGCGGCTGCTGAGGCTAAGAAGAATGCAACCAAGCAAAACAACATAGAAAGTGCTGAAGGTAAGTTGGCTGAGGCTATCTACAAAAACGAGTATGAGCGTTCCAAGGCTATGCAATCCATAGAGGAGAAAGTGACCGATGCAAGAATCAAGGCTATGCAGGATGGCGAGGAAAAGGTTATAGCCGAGCGCAAAAGGGCATTGGAAAAGGAAATTGAGCAGATAGAAACAGAGAAGAATGCCGCTATCAAGGCAGAGCGTGACCGCCAAAAAGCCGAGTTTGATGCAAAGGAGGCTATTGTTAAGGCACAAGGTGGCAAGCCTCAGCAATGGGATGATAAGATGCTAGACCAAGAGCCTATCAAGAAGATTGAAAAGCAATACACCATCATTGAGGAAAGTACCGTAACCGAGTCCAATAGAAAGACCCAAAAGGAGCAAGCACAAGCCATGCTTGATTACTTAAAGGCTTATGGTACATTCCAAGAAAAGAAATATGCAATAGCCAAGGAGTATGATGAGAAGATTGATCTAGAGACGGACACCCACAAAAAGGCTAGTCTTGAAAAAGAGAAGTCCAAGGCGATAAGTGATGTAGATACAAGTGCCTTGCAGTCTCAGATTGATTGGCAAAGCGTGTTTGGTTCTATGATTGGTTCATTGCAAGAGCAGCTGAAGGAAACGTTCCAAGGCTTGAAAGAATACACCAAGAGCGATGATTTCAAGAAGAAAGATGCAACCGAGCAAAAGGTAATTTATGAGGCAATCGACAAGATGCGTGGTGCATTGACGGGTGACCATGAGGGTACTTTGAACCTTTCCAAGTTGAAGAGACAAAGCGAGGATTTGGGAAACGCTTTCAAGGAGATGCAAGCGGCTGGACTTAGGGAAAAGATAGCATTTGATAACTTGCAAGTGGCACAGGATTCTTATGAGAAAGCCTTGAAGACCGGAGATAAGGCACAAATTAAGGGTGCAAGTCAAACATTGGATTCTGCAAAGGCTATATATGATGGTGCAAAGAAGACTTCTGAGGAAATGGTTAAGACCGTTAAAGCTAAAGGGGTTGAATACAAGGAAAGTTCACAAGGTACGCTTGACGGATTGAATGAGGTTGCATCTGGATTGAAAGAGTTTAGTGGTGGGCCGTTAAGTGGCTTAATGTCGGGACTGACCAACACGGTGCTAGGATTATCTAGGTTGGACCTGGGAAAGACTTTAAACAAGTCGGTTTCAAAGTTGGCAGATAAATTGCAATCAGGTGGAAACATCGGGCAAATCATATCAGCGATATTGTCTATTCTTGATATATTGAAAGATGGTATTGGTTCATTGGTAGCAAATGTAATAGATGCAATCCTCAATGGCGTTAATGGTATCTTGAAGAATATTCTAAGCGGAAAGTTTGTAGAGCAAATCGGTGGCTCACTTTTGGAAGGCGTGGGCAATATCCTTAATACAGTTACCTTTGGTGGCTTGTCTAGTTGGTTAGGTGATGGCTCTAGCGATAAGAACCTTGAAAAAGATTTATCTAGGCTATCCGAGAGTAACAATAACTTGAAAACAAGTATTGACGCTTTGGCTGACAAGATGAATGAGGCTAGTTCCATGCAAGATATAACCACGTCTTATGAAAAGCAAAAGGCGGCTATACAAGACCAAATCAAGAATACACAAGAGTCAATGTATAGAAGTGGTGCTGCTTACACAAGTGGGCATTGGTACAAGGCTTATACGGATGGCAAACACTCTTCCAACAAGAAAATAAATGATGCAATGTCTTCTGAGGATTGGGATAAGGTAAGTAAGGAGGCTGGTATTTCAGTACGTAGTGCATCAGATTTTTGGAACTTGACAAGTGAGCAGATGGCTAACGTAGCCGCTTATGCAGCCACTCAATACGATAAGATAAAGCAATATGGCGATGATGGCTACAAGAATGCCAGTCAGTATATGGATTCTTATATAGAATACTATAAGGAGCTGGAACAATTGGAAAATAGCTATCGAGAGAAACTTACTTCAATATCTTTTGATAGTGTTGAGAGTGACTTCAAGAGCATGTTGGAGAATATGGATTCTGATTCAACCGATTTTGCTGATAGCTTCCAAAAGAAGATGGCAAGTGCTATTATTAATTCTTTGATGGTTGATAAGTACAAGCAGAGATTGCAAGACTGGTACAAGTCTTTCTCATCTACATTTGAGAATAAGGATTTAACCAAGGAAGAATTATATAAGGCACAGGAGAAGTTAAAGCAGGAATATATGGCAATCTCTAAGGATGCTTTGGATGAAAGAGATTCTTTAAAGGATGCTTTGGGGTGGAAAGACAATTTTTCTCAGTCCGCTTCTTCAGGTTCTTTTGAATCAATGAGCCAAGATACAGGAGAAGAGTTGAATGGTCGTTTCACTGCGGTACAAATTGCCACAGAGGGAACGTATGAGGAAGCAAAGCTCATAAATACCAAGTTGGATGCTATTGCTGCTCGTGATGGTGGCATAGAGGGTAGCTTATTAACGGCTAGCGTGAATACCATTATGGGTGATGTAGGTAATATATGGACCGCCGTTGATGAGGGAAGAACCATTCTTGCACAAAGTTTGATGTGCTTGCAGTCGATTGATGAGCGACAAGAAAGCTGGAATAAGCATATTTTACAGATGAGCCGTAATCTTGACACTATCAAAAACAAGGTGGATAGGTTGTAATACAAAAGGTGTGGAGAAATGCAACTAAGCGCAGGTATGCGTCCAGATGCAAGTCTCCACACCTTGAAAGTAGCCGAGGGAAAAATTTCCCCGAGGGTTCATTTCCTAAATTTGTGAAATGAAGAAGTAAGAAGATGCTCGCTTAATAAAATTATTAGATGAGGGGTTAAGCATCATTTACCCCCATTGAAAGCAAATGGTAAGGTTTTTCATAAAGTTGTGAAAAACGTATGCAGTACAAATCCATAGAAAATGTATTCATAATAAGTGTATGGA
>ERZ1034984.3373-NODE-3373-length-11630-cov-8.527084_pt1 | contig 11630 bp, 10 predicted proteins | sample MGYA00520589_ERZ1034984 | MGnify/ENA primary metagenome ERZ1034984 (study PRJEB33766, sample SAMN09781790) | gut metagenome | biome: gut microbiome | host: Homo sapiens | place: Madagascar | study: EMG produced TPA metagenomics assembly of the PRJNA485056 data... | reverse complement strand
TTCAAAAAGAAAGAAAAAAAGAGTAAGCAGGAAGAAAAAATTGAAGAACTTACGGATCGTGTGAAACGTCAGATGGCAGAATTCGATAACTTCCGTAAGCGTACAGAAAAAGAAAAGACCCAGATGTTTGAAGTTGGAGCAAAAAGTGTAATTGAAAAGATTTTGCCGGTAGTAGATAACTTTGAAAGAGGTTTGGCAGCAGTTCCGGAAGAACAAAAAGAGGATGCTTTTGTTCAGGGAATGGAAAAAGTTTACAAACAGTTAATGACAGAGTTAGAAGCTTTGGAAGTAACTCCAATCGAAGCAGTTGGAACAGAATTTGATCCAGAATTTCACAATGCAGTAATGCAGGTAGAAAATGATGAATTAGAATCCGGTATGGTAGCACAGGAATTACAAAAAGGTTACATGTACCGTGATACAGTAGTAAGACACAGTATGGTAGCTGTAGTACAGTAATCATACTGATGGAATAAATAGCAAACATTTAAGTTTTTAGATAATCAATTTATAGGAGGTCGCTATTATGAGCAAAATAATTGGTATTGACTTAGGAACAACAAACAGCTGTGTAGCAGTTATGGAAGGTGGTAAGCCAGTAGTTATCGCCAATACAGAAGGAGCAAGAACAACACCATCTGTTGTAGCATTTACAAAAACAGGTGAAAGATTAGTTGGTGAGCCGGCAAAACGTCAGGCTGTTACAAATGCAGAAAAGACAATTTCTTCTATTAAGAGAGAAATGGGAACTGACCACAAGAGAACAATTGATGGAAAAGCATATTCTCCACAGGAAATTTCTGCAATGATTCTTCAAAAATTAAAAGCAGATGCAGAAAACTACTTAGGAGAAAAAGTAAGCGAGGCAGTTATTACTGTACCTGCATACTTCAACGATGCTCAGCGTCAGGCAACTAAGGATGCTGGTAAAATCGCAGGACTTGATGTAAAACGTATTATCAACGAGCCTACCGCAGCAGCTTTAGCATATGGTTTGGATAACGAAAAAGAACAGAAAATCATGGTTTACGACTTAGGTGGTGGTACATTCGATGTTTCCATTATCGAAATCGGTGAAGGTGTTATTGAAGTATTATCTACTTCCGGAGATAACAGATTAGGTGGAGATGACTTCGACCAGAAGATTACAGACTACATGTTAGCTGAATTTAAGAAAACAGAAGGTATTGACCTTTCTAACGATAAGATGGCACTTCAGAGATTAAAAGAAGCAGCAGAAAAAGCAAAGAAAGAATTATCTTCCGCAACAACAACAAATATTAACTTACCATTCATCACAGCAACAGCAGAAGGTCCAAAGCACTTTGATATGAACCTGACCAGAGCAAAATTTGATGAATTAACACATGACTTAGTAGAAAGAACAACAATTCCGGTACAGAATGCATTAAAAGATGCAGGACTTACTGCTTCTGATTTAGGTCAGGTATTATTAGTAGGTGGTTCTACTCGTATTCCGGCAGTTCAGGATAAGGTAAAACAGTTAACTGGAAAAGAGCCAAGTAAATCCTTGAACCCAGATGAATGTGTTGCATTAGGTGCATCTATTCAGGGTGGTAAATTAGCAGGTGATGCCGGTGCAGGTGAAATCTTACTGTTAGACGTAACACCATTGTCTCTGTCTATTGAAACAATGGGTGGTGTAGCAACCAGATTGATTGAAAGAAATACAACAATCCCTACTAAGAAGAGCCAGATTTTCTCTACTGCTGCTGATAACCAGACAGCCGTTGATATCAACGTAGTACAAGGTGAAAGACAGTTTGCCAGAGATAACAAGTCCTTAGGACAGTTCAGATTAGACGGAATCCCACCAGCAAGACGTGGAGTACCTCAGATTGAAGTAACATTCGATATCGATGCAAACGGTATTGTTAACGTATCTGCAAAAGACTTAGGAACTGGAAAAGAGCAGCATATCACAATTACAGCAGGTTCCAATATGTCTGATGAAGATATTGATAAGGCAGTAAAAGAAGCAGCTGAATATGAAGCACAGGATAAGAAGAGAAAAGAAGCAATCGATACAAGAAACGATGCAGATTCCTTCGTATTCCAGACAGAAAAAGCATTAGAAGAAGTTGGTGCTAACATTGATGCGAACGATAAGGCAACTGTTGAGGCAGACCTTAAAGCATTAAAAGACATGATTGAGGCACATCCAAATGCAGAAGAAATGACAGATGATCAGGTTGGCGAAATGAAAGCTGCAAAAGAAAAACTGATGGAAAGTGCACAAAAGTTATTTGCAAAAATGTACGAAAATGCACAGGCAGCTCAGGGAGCAGCAGGAGCAGGTCCAGATATGGGAAATGCATCCTATAACAATGCAGATGATGATGTAGTAGATGCAGATTATAAAGAAGTGTAAACAATGGACACTTGGCGAGGTATTTTCAAGCTTAGTGTAGCGTAACTACCTTGTAGAGTTGTTACAGTAACTTTGGGAGCCATATTAGAACACGAAATTCTAATATGACTCCTTACAGTGTAAGAGGGAATTAATCATGGCAGAACAAAAAAGAGATTATTATGAAGTCCTGGGTGTGGATAAGAATGCGGATGAAGCCACTATAAAAAAAGCATACAGACAGTTGGCAAAGAAATATCATCCGGATATGAACCCGGGAGATGCGGAAGCAGAGAAAAAGTTTAAAGAAGCATCAGAAGCGTATGCCGTATTAAGTGACCCGGAGAAAAAACGTCAGTACGATCAGTTCGGTCATGCAGCCTTTGATGGAGGCATGGGTGGAGGAGCCGGTGGCTTTGACTTCTCCGGTATGGATATGGGAGATATCTTTGGAGATATTTTTGGAGATTTCTTTGGTGGTGGCAGACGTCGTTCTGCGGACAACGGACCGAGAAAGGGAGCTAATTTGCGGGCTGTACTTCGTATCTCCTTTGAAGAAGCAGCTTTCGGATGCGAAAAAGAAATAGAGATTACATTAAAGGATGATTGTACGACTTGTCATACAACCGGAGCAAAACCGGGTACCTCACCAGAAACTTGTACAAAGTGTGGTGGTAAGGGAAAAGTTGTTTATACACAACAGTCCTTCCTTGGAATGGTACAAAATGTACAGAGCTGTCCGGATTGTGGCGGAACAGGAAAAATCATCAAAGACAAGTGTCCGGATTGTCATGGAACAGGCTATATTGCAAAACGTAAAAAGATAAAAGTTAAGATTCCGGCAGGAATTGACAACGGTCAGAGTGTAAGAATTCGTGACAAAGGTGAGCCGGGAACAAACGGCGGACCAAGAGGAGATTTGTTAGTAGAAGTAAACGTATCCAGACATCCGATTTTCCAGCGTCAGGATATGAATATTTATTCTACAGCCCCAATTTCTTTCGCACAGGCAGCATTGGGCGGAGAAGTTCGTATTAGTACCATAGATGGAGATATTTTATATGATGTAAAACCTGGAACACAGACAGATACTAGAATTCGTCTGAAAGGAAAGGGAATCCCATCTTTGCGTAATTCTAATGTACGAGGAGACCATTATGTTACCTTGGTGGTACAGGTTCCGACAAGCTTAAGCGAAGAAGCAAAAGAAGCACTTCGGAAGTTCGACGATGCAAGCGGTCAGTCTTTAAAAAAACAGGATGGAGCAGCCGGTAATGCGAGGCACAAGAAAAAGGGCTTCATGGATAAAATAAAAGAGACCTTTGAAGATAATTAGAAAAATGTCACTGGTTTTAGTGTGCCAGTGACGTTTTTATATCAGGTGAAAGTATTGACAAACTAAGCTATAAAAAATATAATAGCAGTTAATGAGTTTTAGCAAATATAGTTACAGGAGAGGATACTAAAATGGACATAAAGGAAGAAATAGCCCAGTTGAAACAGCAGAAGGATTTTGTAATCCTGGCACATTATTATGTGGATGGAAAAGTGCAGGAGATTGCTGACTATGTAGGAGATTCCTATTACTTAAGTAAAGTTGCAACTGAGATTCCGAATCAGAATATTTTATTTGCAGGTGTTTCATTTATGGGCGAGAGTGCCAAGATATTGAACCCTGAGAAGAATGTTTATATGGCAGATTCAGCAGCAGACTGTCCAATGGCACATATGATTGATGTTGACAGAATTGAACAGGTAAGAAAAGAATATGAGGATGTAGCAGTAGTCTGTTATGTAAATTCTACAGCCGAAATAAAAACACATTCAGATGTTTGCGTTACCTCTTCTAATGCAATTAAAGTTGTAAAAAATTTAAAGAATAAGTATATTTTCTTTATACCTGATAATAATCTTGGACATTATGTGGCACAGCAGTTACCGGAAAAAGAATTTATCTTCCATGATGGATTTTGTCATGTACATAAGAGCATTGAGGCAGACTTAGTGCAAAAAGCAAAGGAATTACATCCGGACGCATTGATTCTTACCCATCCGGAATGTACTGCCGATGTACTTGAAATGTCAGATTTTATCGGAAGTACATCACAGATTATTGACTTTGCAACCAAAAGTACCAATGAAAAATTCATTATTTGTACCGAAATGGGTGTTTTTTATGAATTATCTCAGAAAAACCCTAATAAGAAGTTTTATTCTGTAGGGCATCGTCAATTTTGCCCTAATATGAAAAAAATATCATTAGAGAAAGTTTTGGATGTATTGCAGAATCCAAAGAATGAAATGATATTAGATGAAGAAACCATTGAAAAGGCAAATGTTCCGTTGGAACGAATGTTAAAATTAGCAGAACAGTAATATGATAATGAATGGCAATAGGAAAATTTTCTTATTGCCATTCATTATTGTATATTGTATAATATCGTCGGATGGTGCATAGACTACATCAAAATATGGGAGTTTATAGTTGAGCCGGAACAAACAGAGTTTGTTCGTATATATGGTAAAGGAGGCGGAGTGATGAGCCAGTCTGGAGCAATGACAGCTCAGTGGCTATTCCATGACACTGCGGAGGCAGAAGGGGAATATCAGAGACAGAATTTAAAAGAAGAGAAACGAAGGCTTGCGGAAGAGAAGCGAAAATTCGAGAAAGAAATGAGAGATTTTCGTAGCAAGAAGCAGCTGGAGGAAAAGCGTCTTGTGCAAGAACGGCAATTATTTGAAATGAAGTGGAAGATACTGGAAGAAGAATTGCAAAAACTTGCAAAAGACAAGCAAGATATGGAAATAGAGAAGGAACAATATTATAGCCAGAAAAATACAGAGACTTATATCCAAGAGACAGGAAAAAGAATTGTGCGAGGCGAGTTGTTCTTTTCAGGAGTATGCAATGAGCGAGGTTTGAAAAAACGATACAAGGATTTGATTAAGATTTTTCATCCGGATAATGCGGATGGGGATAATGATACCTTGCTTGAGATTAATCGGGAGTATGACAATTTAAGAAAAGTATTTGAGTAAACAAAAAGCTGATGTAGAAAACGCTACATCAGCTTTTTTGTGCAATAGGAAATTAGTCTTCTGTAAAGTGTGATTCTAAGTCAGAAGAAAGGTTAGAAAGAAGTTCAATTTCAGAAGAAATGTTCTTGATAGAATCATTTTGGGAAGAGATGGTTTCTGTAATATTTTGAATTGTAGCGGAATTTTCTTCTGAAGTAGCAACCAGTGTTTCGATTTCATTTTGAATATGGTTGAAATGATCCTTTACATGGTCAATGATTTGATATTCTTCAGCTACAATTTTGTTTGCATCCTCTGTGGTAAGATTGATGTTGGTAAAGACATTTAAAAGTCCATCCACAACCTGTACACTAGAGGCAGCTTCTGTTGCGCCGGCGGTGATTTCCTTAGATACATGGCTGGTAGTATCTACTAGCCAGCTTAAAATTCCTTGGATATTATTTGCAGCTTTGGAACTTTCTTCCGACAAGCTTCGGATTTCATCGGCAACAACAGCAAATCCACGTCCGTGTTCACCGGCTCTGGCAGCTTCAATGGAAGCATTTAAGGAAAGCAAGTTAGTCTGAGAAGCAATAGAATTGATTTCATCCAAAATAGAGTTGATTTTGCTCATTTCAGTTAAAAGGGAATCTGTAGATTCTCTGGCAGCGTTTACTGTTTGTTCCATAGTAAGAATAGATTTTTTTGCGTCAGAAACAGCAACATTTCCATCAGAAACAGCATCTTGTACCTTTTTAAATCCATCATCTAATTGAACGGCTAGTTCATGGTTGTGATTGATTTCAGCAGTAGCAGCATGAATTTTATCCATAACAATAACCGTAGCATTGGTGGTATCTTCTACCACTTGTCCCATTTGTTGCGCAGCAGAATGGACGTTGGTACTTCCATTGGCAAGCTCGTGAACAGCGGACATACTTTCGTGAATAGAAGAATTTAAGTTAGAAGAAATATGGTTGGCAACCTTTGAATTCTCCTGAACTATTTTTAAAGTGTTTTCCGTTCTTTGAACAATCTTAGAACCGCGACTAATAGCAAAGTAAAGAAGAATAGAAGTAACAACAAATAAAACAACTTTAGTGGTTGCTCCTGCAATAGTATAATCTGATCCATCAATTACTTTTGGGTCAAATACGAGACATAAAAGTGAAATGACAGAAAAAGGAATCGAAAAATAAATAATAATATTTTGAATAAAATAGGAAGTAGTCATAGCAAGTAATACATAGTTTGTAATGTATGCAATAGAGTTACCACCTATAATAGAAGCGAAAATCAAAGTAGCAATTGCAGGAGGGAAAATAAGCATTAAAGCTTTTTGTGTTTCATTTAGCGGTGCAGCATAGCCAATAGTAGAAATCACACCTGCAATAAGTACGGTGAGCATTCCGGAGATACCCTTGGTAGAAAATCCAAATCCAACTAAGGACAGGATACATAGGGCAACAATGGAGCACCAGATAATAATTAAATTGTTCTTGTGTAGTTTTTTCATAATAAATAATCTCCTCTTCTTTAGAAAAACGATTACATGCTTGGGGGTTACAAAAATAAAAATCCGGTTCCTATTATAGTAGCCATACGGAAATAAAACAAGGTGTTTTTGGTGATTTCTTGCTTTTTCCGGGAAGGTATGGTACTATTATGAATAGTTTTGTCCGTTAATCATAAATTTTAGGAAGTAAGAGGAAAAGAGAATGAAGTGGAGTAAATATACCATTAAGACCACAACAGAAGCAGAAGATTTTGTAAGCAGTATGTTAGCTGATTTGGGTGTAGAAGGTGTGGAAATAGAAGACAATGTACCATTATCCTTAGAGGATAAGGGAGAAATGTTTATAGATATTCTTCCGGAACTTCCACCAGATGAAGGAATCGGCTATGTGAGCTTTTTCTTAGATTCTGATGACGATAATGAAGAATTACTTGCAAAGGTCAAGGAAGAATTGGAGAACCTTCGCGTTTTTGTAGAAGTGGGAGAAGGAACTATTACAGAAAGTGAAACAGAAGATAAGGATTGGATTAACAATTGGAAACAGTATTTTAAATCCTTTGCCATTGAAGATATTTTCATCAAACCGACTTGGGAAGAAATGCCGAAGGATGCCAATTATGAATGTACCATTGAGATAGATCCGGGAGCATCTTTTGGAACAGGAAAGCATGAGACAACCCAGCTTTGTATCCGTCAGTTACGCAAATATATGAAGGACGGAGATAAGGTATTAGACGTAGGATGCGGAAGTGGAATCTTATCTATTGTATGTCTGAAACTTGGAGCAGGACATGTAGTAGGAACAGATATCGATCCTATTTGTATGGATTCTGCAAAGGAAAATATGAAAGTAAATCACTTAGAAGAAAATCTGTTTGATTTCTATCATGGAAACCTTATTGATGACAAAGAGTTACAGGAAACAGTAGGAACAGAATGTTACGATATTGTAGTTGCAAATATTTTAGCAGAAGTAATTATTCCCATGGCACCGGTAATCCCTGCAAGATTAAAAAAGGGTGGAATTTTTATTACATCCGGAATCATTGATTTCAAAGAACAGGTAGTAAGAGAAGCGATAGAAGCTCAGGGACTTGAAATCTTAGAAATCAATCATCAGGGAGAATGGGTCAATATTACAGCAAGAAAGAACTAGGTCAGCGAAGACAGTAGGAGAGAAGCATGTTTCAGTTTTTTGTAGAGCCAGAGCAGATTCGGGAAGATATTGTAATAATAACAGGCAGTGATGTAAATCATATTCGCAATGTTTTACGCATGAAGCCAGGAGAACAGGTTCGAATTAGCGATAATTGTGGCGGTGACTATTTGTGTGAGATTCAGGAAATAACAGCAGAACAGGTAGCACTTCATATATTAGAAACTTGTGCGAATACGGAACTTCCGGTGAAAGTCACATTGTATCAGGGATTGCCAAAAAGCGATAAAATGGAATTAATTATTCAAAAGGCAGTAGAACTGGGAGTGAGTGAAATCGTACCGGTTTCCATGAAAAACTGTGTAGTAAAACTAGACGAGAAAAAAGCTAAATCTAAGCAGAGTCGTTGGCAGAGTATTGCAGAAAGTGCCGCAAAGCAGTCAAAGCGAAGTGTAATTCCTACAGTGGGAGATGTAATAACTTTTGCACAGGCAGTAGAACAGGCAAAAAATATGGATGTACGTCTGGTGCCTTATGAACAGGAACGAGGAATGGCATATACCAGAGCGAGCCTTGGCAGTATAAAAAAAGGTGATGAAGTGGCAATTTTTATAGGACCGGAGGGTGGATTTGCACCTTCAGAAATAGAACTGGTAAGAGATGATATGAAGTTGATTTCTCTGGGAAATCGTATTTTAAGAACAGAAACAGCAGGACTTGCAACCCTTGCTATGTTGATTTTTGCAATAGAAGATTAGAAAGAGTGAATAGAATGGAAGCATATTTTGATAATTCGGCAACTACAAAATGTTCTGCAAAAGCAGTAGAACTTATGACAAAAGTGCTGTTGGAGGATTATGGAAATCCATCTTCTTTACATTTAAAAGGCGTAGATGCAGAAGATTATATCAAAGAGGCACGAAACCAAATTTGTAAGACAATGAAAATCAATGAGAATGAATTGATTTTTACTTCTGGTGGAACAGAATCGAACAACTTGGCAATCATAGGTGCGGCTATGGCAAATAAGCGTAGCGGAAAACATCTGATTACGACCAAAATAGAACATGCAGCTGTAGGAAGTCCTATGAAGTTCTTAGAAGAACAGGGATTTACAGTGACATATTTGGACGTGGATAAAGACGGAATCATTTCTCTGGAAGAATTAGAACAGGCAATTACACCGGAAACCATATTGGTATCTATTATGTATGTAAACAATGAAATCGGTGCAGTAGAGCCTATTGAAGAAGCTGCTAAAATCATAAAAGAGAAAAATTCAAATACATTGTTTCATGTAGATGCGATTCAGGCATATGGAAAATATCAGATTTATCCAAAGCGTATGGGAATTGATATGATGTCTGTAAGCGGACATAAGATTCATGGACCAAAGGGAATCGGATTTTTGTATGTAAAAGAAAAAACAAAGCTAAAACCGATTATATATGGCGGAGGACAACAAAAAGGAATGCGTTCCGGAACAGAAAATGTTCCGGGAGCAGCAGGACTTGGACAGGCTGCTATGGAAGCATATGAGAACTTTGCTGAGAAGCAGAATTATTTATATGAGTTAAAACAGGCGTTCATCGAAGGAATTGAAGAGTTTGAATGGGCACATGTAAATGGAAAGACGGGAAGAGACAGTGCACCACATATTGTAAGTGTCAGCTTTGATAATGTTCGTAGTGAAGTGCTACTTCATACATTGGAAGATAGAAATATTTTTGTTTCAGCAGGAAGCGCATGTTCTTCAAATAAACCGGCGGTAAGCGCAACATTACAGGCGATTAAAGTAAAAAAGGAATACTTGGATTCTACGGTGCGATTTAGTTTTTCTACAGAAAATACCATGGACGAAGTAGATTATTGCTTGGAAGTGTTAGGAGAAATTGTACCGGTATTACGAAGATATACACGTCATTAGAAGCACCCTTCGGGTATACCTGTATGGCGTTGAAAGCACGCCGATATAGTAGAAAGGAAAGAAATATGTTTAAAGCATTTTTAATTAAGTATGGAGAAATTGGAATTAAAGGGAAAAACCGCCATTTATTCGAAGATGCCTTAGTGCATCAGATAAAATATGCACTTAAGCCGGTGGAAGGTGAATTTCTGATTACAAAAGAGCAGGGACGTATCTATATTGAAACATTAAGTGACTATGATTATGAAGAAACCATGGAGAGCCTGCAAAGAGTATTTGGTATTGTAGGAATCTGTCCGGTTGTTCAGGTGGAAGATGAAGGATTTGAAAAATTAGCTGCGGATGTAATTGATTATATCAATAAGCGTTATCCGGATAAAAAGAAAACCTTTAAGGTAAATGCAAGAAGAGCAAGAAAGAATTATCCTATGACATCCATGGAATTAAATGCAGCGTTGGGAGAAAAAATCTTAGATGCATTTCCTGAAATGACAGTAGATGTACACAATCCAGATATTATGTTGAATATTGAGATTCGTAAGCAAATCAATATTTATTCTGAAATTATTCCGGGACCTGGAGGAATGCCGGTAGGAACCAACGGAAAAGGAATGTTATTACTATCCGGTGGAATTGACAGTCCGGTTGCAGGATATATGGTAGCAAAACGTGGCGTAAAAATTGATGCAGTATATTTCCATGCACCACCATATACCAGTGAACGAGCAAAACAAAAGGTAGTAGATTTGGCAAAAATCGTAGCAAGATATACCGGACCAATTCATTTAAAGGTGGTTAATTTTACAGATATTCAGTTGTATATCTATGAAAAATGCCCACATGATGAATTAACCATTATCATGCGCCGTTATATGATGAAAATAGCAGAACATTTTGCAAAAGAGACAGGTTCTTTAGGATTGATTACCGGAGAAAGTATTGGACAGGTAGCAAGCCAGACCATGCATTCTTTAGCAGCAACCAATGAAGTATGTACTATGCCGGTATACCGTCCGTTGATTGGATTTGACAAACAGGAGATTATAGAAGTATCGGAAAAAATCGGAACCTATGAAACTTCGATTTTACCATTTGAAGATTGCTGTACAATTTTTGTGGCAAAGCATCCGGTGACAAAACCAAATGTCAATATTATTAAACGTTCTGAAACAAAACTTGCAGAAAAAATTGATGAAATGATGAAAGAAGCTATTGAAACAGCAGAGACCATTGTGGTAGAAGGAGAACTGTAAGAAATACCCTTTGTTGCGGGTTTTTCAAGTTCTGCGTAAAAGAAAAGGGTTATCACACAAGCAATATTGCAAAATGTGACAACCCTTATCAAATGCGAAATCTAAACCATGTAAGGTTTTAAAATCTCTAAAATTTCATCCATGTTTGCTTCAGAATCAGCATGAATTGCTAAATCGATTGGCTTGGATAAATCTAAACTGAAGATACCCATAATGGACTTTGCATCAATGACATATCTTCCGGAAATTAAATCAAAGTCAGTTTCGAACTGAGTGATTGCGTTTACGAAAGATTTTACTTTGTCAATAGAATTTAAAGAAATCTGTACTGTTTTCATGTAAAAGCCTCCTTCATTATAATTGATAATATATTTGAAAAGATATCAAAT
>ERZ1034984.3371-NODE-3371-length-11633-cov-18.041631_pt1 | contig 11633 bp, 12 predicted proteins | sample MGYA00520589_ERZ1034984 | MGnify/ENA primary metagenome ERZ1034984 (study PRJEB33766, sample SAMN09781790) | gut metagenome | biome: gut microbiome | host: Homo sapiens | place: Madagascar | study: EMG produced TPA metagenomics assembly of the PRJNA485056 data... | reverse complement strand
GCGGCTTTTCCTTTGCGGGTAGTATTCAAGAAGTCATAAAGTTCCGTGAGTAATGGAAGAAGCCAGCGTTTGCGGAAATGTCACAATTTACGGAGGTAAAGTTTCAAATTCCACTTGCCTTTTTGCACTTGTTATGATATTATTGGTATATATACTAAAACGCTTAAAGAGAGGTGATATATTTGCGGAGAGACAGCAGTGAAACAAAGAGGAAAATACTGACCGTGTGCGTCCGTCTCTTTCTGGAACAGGGGTATAAAAACACCTCTGTCAGTCAGATTGTGGATGAAGCAGGTGTTGCAAGAGGAAGCTATTTGAATCTGTTTCCTACCAAGGACAGAATTTTGCTGGAATTGACCGAAACGATGTTCGGCGGACAGTTCGGCGTGGCAAGAAGCATTGCAGACAGCAAGCTGCCGCCGGTTTACGCCTATGCGGTGGAAACGGCGATCCAACTGACACTGACTGAACTGAATGAGAACCTGCGAGAAATCTACATTGAAGCCTATTCCCTGCCCGACACGTCGGAATATATTTACCTGCATACCACAGCAGAGCTGAAGCAGATTTTTGGTGAAAATTTCCCCGATGATACCGAGAGCGACTTTTACGAGATGGAAATTGGCACGGCAGGATTGATGCGCAGCTATATGGCGAGAAAATGTGATATTCATTTTCCATTGGAACGCAAGCTCAGCCGCTTTTTGACGGCATCAATGAGAGTATATCGTGTACCGGAGGAAGAACAGGCAAAGGTGCTTGCCTTTATTCAATCACTGGATATCAAGGCGATTGCCACAGAGGTTATGTATAAGCTGTTTGCCATGCTGGAAATGAAATACGACTTTAAGCTGTCGAGAGACGGCGAAATGGAGGTAACAACATGAGAAAACGATTATTCAGTATCCTGCTCGTCTTTTGTATGATGACGAGCTTTGTACCGATGATGGCAAGCGCAATTGAGATTTATATTGACTTGACCATTGTCGGTCAGGCAAACTTAACGCTCGAGGTTGAGCAGGGCGACAGCATTGACGTGGTCAAGGAAAAAATTCGGGATAAAACGGGTTTTTCTCCCGATGCGCAAAGACTGTTTTTTGGCGAAAAAGAGCTTGAGAACGGGCGCACGCTGGCAGATTACAATATTCATAAGGAAAGCACGCTGCGCTTGCGTCTGCAAAGGACGGTACAGCTTGGCACAGACGCACTGAATAAAACTGTAAACACAGCGAGCGCACCGACCGTGTATTTCGGGCAAAACCAAGAAAATAAGCCTGCCGCATGGCGAGTTATCGGCTATGACGGAAGCGGTGTTGCAAGCTCACAGGGGGATATGACCCTGCTTGCGGCAGGCGCTATGGGAGTTATACCATTTGCCGATATCATATTATACAACGAATACGCACCGAGTAATTTGAAAACCGCGATAGATGCGCTTGCGGAAAAGCTGACGACAGAAGAAAATGCTGCCGTAAAGAAACGGGCGCTTACAAGCGGAAGTTACAACGGAGAAAATACCGACTGTGTAGCGGGAGGGCAGGTGGATAACGCTGTATTTTGGCCGCTTTCCACAAAAGAGGCTATTGCGGTAAACAACGATCTGCGTGCCTTGGATCCTGCGCATCCGAATTGGGTGACAAGTAGTTGGTGGCTGCGCTCTCCCGGCTCCAAGACTTTTTATGTCGCCATCGTGAGTAGTGATGGTTCTGTTCAATACTCCGGGTTCTCTATCCGCAAGAAAAATAATCATCGGACTGTTCGTCCCGCTTTTAACTTAAATCTGAACTCTGTCCTTTTTGCATCTGCCGCCGTGGGCGGAAAGCCCGACGGAGGATTGACAGCAGTCCCCGAATACAGCGGCAATGAGTGGAAGCTGACGCTTTTAGATAGTAGCCGCAGTTTTGCCGTAATGGAAAAAACTGCCGATGCCGCCCCCGACGATACCGTTACGCTGAATTACAAAGGGGCGACCACAGGGATAAATGAATATATCTCCGCCATCATTGCGGATAGCAGCGGCGCACAGTATTACGGCAGAGTAGCACAGCCTACTGCCGAAAGCGGAACGGTTGAAATCAAAATCCCGTCCGACATTGCACCGGGCAGCTATACCCTGAAGGTCTTCAGCGAACAGTATAACGGCGATGATAATACCGATTACGCAAGTAATTTCACAGACATTGCGCTGACGGTTGAAAAGCCGATTGAAGAGCAGTTTACCCTCGCTCCCGGCGGCAGATATTATTTTGACCTCTCCGGCGTGAGCATTCCCGGCACGGTGAACAGCACCCTTGACGGCGGCACCCAAACAGACGGCACCCTGCACTATGTGCCCTTCACCTACGTAGGGACGGTGGACGCTTATTCGCTGGATAGTGCAGCTGACACCGATACCACCTCCTACGAACACAGCCTGTTCATTGCGAATTACAACGTGACCCATTTCGTGAGTTGGGATGCACTGCACAAACAAGGGCTGATCTTCGGAAAGACTTACTCAAGCGGAAGCATCGACTATACCATGCGCGCCCCGTCTGCAGGAACCGCCTATAACGCCCACTATGGCGAAAGCGGTATTCCCGCCAATAATGAATGGGACACGATTTTGAAAAAATCCGGTCAGGATTCAAAAGACAACACAACCGGTTATATCAAAAACTGGTGGCCGATGGCTTCCTGGGGGCAGGACACCTGGAGCAACGATACGCAGAGTCGTACGCTCCGCGGGTACACTTCGGCGCACTTCTGCTACGGTCATCCTGCAACCGATTCTATTCAGGACCTCGGCTACCGCCCCGTCCTTGAGCTGCCGACAGATCTTGCCGCCGACAGCCTGAAGGCGGTTGCGTTGATCACAGCCGGTCATATGCCCGGCGAGACTGATGACAGCATCAACATCATCGTGAAGAAGGGTGATAGCTTCAAAGCGCCCTCTGCCGATGGACTGCCCCTTTCCGACGGCGTCTCTGCCGACACACCCATGCGGTGGGTAGACGAAAACCTAAACTTCTACAAGCCCGGCGATACCGTTCCGGCGGATGTTTCGGAGCTTTACGCTTTCTATGGCGGCTTAGGTCTGTTTTTGGATCGGGGCAACGGCGAAGTCGAGGTCACACCGGACAATTATACCGATATTTTCGGCGACGGAACGGCATCCTTTGTTCTGCCTAAGGGCAGCAGCCTTACAGAGCTTGAGAGATCTTCTTATGATCTGACATTCAAGGATATTTTGGGAATTTATTCGACCGGCAAGATTGAAAAGTACGGCAGTGTTTTTCCGAATCTGAAGCTCAAAAACGCAGACCTGACCTCTGTTCGCCTGAGCGAAGAGTATATCGGATATGAAAGCCCGCTCTTTATCACGCTGGACGGAAAGAATACCGTCGGAAGCCTGAACGGAATCAGCATGAGCAAGGACACTCTTTCCATCCTCGGCGACGGCTCGCTGACGCTGAACAGCGCACTGACGCTTGAGGAGCGATACACCCAGTACGGCGGCGGAAGCGTCACCATGACGAACGGGCTGACAGCATCCTATCTTTCTATAGACAGCGGCTCGCTTACCGTAACGGGCGATCCGCAGGCCATTACGCTGCGGGATCAAGATATCGGCTATCTGGCAATGGGAGACGGTGCGCGGCTGTTCACGGGCTCTTCGGCACAGGATGCCACAGAGGCTGTTATTCCGCAGCTTTCCGCTGAAATGCAGGAACTGTATCAGCGCTATCTGGCGGAGGACAGCACGCTGACAAATGAAGAGTTTACCGCGCTGAACAACGCATTCATAGAGCGGGTTAACGCTATCTCCAAGCAACTTCCGGGCAAGGCCTATGTGCGTATCACGGGCGCTTGGGATGTGACCTATCAGCCTGGCACAGACGGCTCGGGCAATGCGGTAACGGATATTAAGTTCTATAACGATGCTCTCACGCTGCGAGGCGCTTTGTTCACTCGCACGGGGCACACGCAAGTAGGCTGGGCGACCGTTGACGGCGGCGAAAAGGTGTACGCTCTTGATGCTGTTTATACGCAAAACGAGGCGCTGACGCTCTATCCCGTTTGGAACACGAATAAATACACAATTACCTTTGATACCAACGGCGGCAGCGAAATTGCACCGATTACGCAGGATTACGGCACGCAGATTGCCGCCCCTGCCGACCCGACAAGAAAAGGTTATACCTTCATCGGTTGGGATAAAGCAATTCCTGCAACCATGCCTGCGGAGAACATGACCATCACGGCAAAATGGAAGGTTAATTCGTACACGATCACCTTTGACACCGCAGGCGGCAGCGAAATTGCCCCGATTACGCAGGACTACGGCACGGCGATTGTCGCCCCTGCTGACCCGACAAGAGAAGGATATACCTTTATCGGCTGGGATATGGAAATTCCCACGACCATGCCTGCCGAGAATATAACTGTCACGGCAAAATGGAAGGTTAATTCGTACACGATCACCTTTGACACCGCCGGCGGCAGTGAAATTGCTCCGATTACGCAGGACTACGGCACGGCGATTACCGCCCCTGCCGACCCGACAAGAGAGGGTTATACCTTCATCGGTTGGGATAAAGCAATTCCTGCAACCATGCCTGCGGAGAACATGACCATCACGGCAAAATGGAAGGTTAATTCGTACACGATCACCTTTGACACCGCCGGCGGCAGTGAAATTGCCCCGATTACGCAGGATTACGGAACGCATATTACCGCCCCTGCCGACCCGACAAGAGAGGGCTACACCTTTATCGGCTGGGATATGGAAATTCCCACGACCATGCCTGCGGAGAATATAACGCTTAAAGCACGGTGGAAAGACAGCGAAAAGCCCACGGGCGAAATTAAAATCAGCGAGAACAGTTGGAAAGCGTTCCTCAACAACATCACCTTCGGTCTGTTCTTTAAGGACACGCAAACGGTGACGATAAACGCCGCCGACAACAGCGGCGAGTCGGTTACGGTTGAATATCTGCTGTCAAATAAGGAACTGACAAAAACGGAGCTTGACGGCATGACCTTCACAGCGTACACCGCACTGTTCGGCATTGACCCCGATAACGAATATATTATCTATGTTAGACTGACCGATAAGGCGGGCAATACGGACTACATTTGCTCGGACGGTATCGTGCTGGACGGAACAAGCCCCGTAATCAAGGGCATAGAGAACGGCAAGACCTATTGCGAGGCACAAACCGTTACCATTGACGAGAAGTATATCGATACCGTTATTGTCAATGAAACGAAGGTCACACTCGATGAAAACAACAGCTTTATTCTCTCTCCTGCGGACGGCGAACAGAAAATCATTGTCACCGATAAGGCAGGCAACACCGCTGAAATGACCGTTACGGTCAATGACGGACACACCTTCGGTGAATGGGCATCGAACGGCGACGGCACCCATACCCGCACCTGCACCGTTGACGGATGCTCTGCAGGCACGCAAACGGAGAATTGCATCGATGCAAACAAAGACCACAAATGTGATATCTGCGATTATATAATCAGCGAGTGTGCAGACGATAACAAAGACCACAAGTGTGATTATTGCGGCAAGAAGCTGACTGAGCACACCGGCGGGAAAGCGACCTGCAAGGACAAGGCAAAGTGCGAAGTCTGCGGTGCGGAATACGGTGAGCTTGATCCGAAGAACCACACCAACTTAAAGCACTTCCCGGCAAAGGCGGCGACCAAGACCACCGAGGGCAATATCGAGTACTGGTACTGCGAAGGCTGTGGCAAGTATTTCAGCGACAAGGACGGTACAAAGGAAATCAAAAAAGCCGACATCGTAACGGCGAAGCTGAAGGACGATTCCAAACTTCCCCATACCGGCGATACAAGCAACCTTGCACTGTGGATTGCCCTGTTGTTCATCAGCGGCGGTGCAGCCATTGGCACAACGGTTGTAAGCAGAAAGAAAAAGTACAACAGATAATTGAATAGCGTTCCCTTGCTCCAGCTTCCGAGCAAGACAAAAGCGTCGTAGCAATACGGCGCTTTTTTGTTACCCGGAAGCGACAAACAGCGGCGTTTGAATGACGGACGGTAAGGATACCGTCGCCAAAACAAAGCCGCTCATATCGAAAGAAAACGCCCAAAATCGCCCCGAAACCATACAGCGGGGTCAGGTTTTGGGCGTTTCTGCGTTTCGGGAGCAAATCGGCAATTCGGCAGCGAAAAGGAGGTGCCTACTATGCCCCGTATGCCGAAATACCTCAAGAGAGAATGGGCGTTCTTTCTTGATGAGCGTGGCAGGAAGAAATATAACGAGCTTTGCAGGAAATGCGAAAGGAGCTGCAAGCAGAGCTTCCGTGCCACCGTTATCCAATGCCCGCACTATCTATCGAAAAGGAGAACAAGACAATGACAGACTATCCGAACAACATTCCCGCAAAGCTGGAAATCATCAAGGCAAGCGAGATTACCCCGAAAGAGGTGCGCTGGCTGTGGTATCCCTATATCCCCTTCGGCAAGGTCACACCGCTGCAAGGCGACCCCGGCGACGGCAAGAGTAAGCTGATGATTTCTCTTGCCGCTTTGCTTTCCAAGGGAGTGCCGCTGCCCTTTGCCGATGAGGACGATGCAGACGATACCGTTGTGCCGAGATTTAATTCGGCAGGTGGTGATGAAGACAGGCTCATCTTCATCAAGGAGGACGAAAAGAGCCGACGATCCCCGCAGACCTTTGCTATCTGTACGGCACCTACTTAGAGGACTACCTCCACGATGTAGAAATCTGCCAGCAATTTGCACAGCGCAGCCGTGAAAGAATGGCGGAAATCATTTTGGAAAAGACCGGGATGACCGCACTTTATTCTTTCCACACCATTCACAATTATATTGATACGAAGGAAATGATCCTTCGCAAGGGTTCTATTGCAGCCCATGATGGAGAGCTTGTCTTGATTCCGATCAATATGCGGGATGGCAGCGTGTTGGCTCGCGGAAAAGGAAATCCGGAATGGAATTATTCTGCCCCGCATGGCGCCGGACGCCTTATGTCTCGTACAAAGGCAAAAGAAACGCTGGATTTAGAGGCGTATAGGAAGACGATGGAGGGTATCTACACGACATCGTACAATGAGGCTACCATCGATGAAGCGCCGATGGCCTACAAGTCGCTTGAAGACATTATCGATATCATCAGAGAGTCAGTCGATGTGATTGAGGTGCTAAAACCTATTTACAATTTTAAGGCGTCTGAGTGATAAAATGCTCCTGCGCCGTCTGATTGGGGGAATTAAAATGTTGAATCATTTTAAGAGTGAGGCGAATGTTGCCTACACAGAAAACGGCGCAGTTACCAACGCAAGCACAATGTCTGACTGTCTGGATCTGTTCGCAGTGATCGGCGCACTCCGTGCAACGACAATCAGGAAATCATCAGACGCTTTGTCCGCGCATATGCGGAGAAACGGAAATTGCGCAGACACCCGATGTTGTTTTCTGGGCCTCCGTGTACAAGGCCATCTGCGGTATCAAGGACGCGCCAGAAGCCATTGTAAGCAAGGCAAAGGCATGGCTACACGAGCATGGCATGAGCCCTAATCTGGCGGGATGATAATCCCCCATTGATCTGCCTGAAGAACATCGAAGCGAGTTCCTATAACAACTGAATCAACGACATCACGACGGAACGGTCGGGCTGAAACAGGGCCGCGCTAAATCCGCTTCCAGGTCACTTGATCGTGGGCAGCAGCCCGAACATGAACCAGTAGTTATTCCAGACATACGTGAGAGGCCACCGGCAAGGTAATACACTATAGTTCTATCTATAGGTCTGCCTTGTCGGTGGCTTTTTTGTTTTTCACCGACATCACAAATACATATTCGTAGCCTGAAGTACAAGGGCCAAGGATACAAATACGCTGATTTCAAACTCTTTTGAAAAAGCAGTATGGGTACCCTTAGATTTCTGCGCCCTTTTTCAGGCAGGCAGCATCGGGAGTCCTTTTTGCCAGCGTAGTTGTGTCCTTTGGACCGCAGCAGACGGAAAGGACTTTTTATGTGCAATCAGTGGCTCTGCTATATCGCTGAATACCCGTGATCTCTGAATTTTTGACTTTCACCCAAATTCAAAAATTCAAAGGAGATTACGACAAATGGGATTTAATTATGGACTCGAAAAGAGAAAGTTCACCGAGGAGTGGAAGAAGCTCTACCGCGAATATAAAGCTGCCGGTATGAGCGAAGAGGATATTCAGGATATCTATGCGTTCGACCTGAATGTGTTCAGGAAAAACAGGACGGAGTTCCAGCACACACAGCCCCTCTCAGAAAGCTCCTGTGACGACGGAATTGAACAGGGTGAATCTATGTCTGCCCTATTAAAAAAGTTCTCCAGCGCGCTTTCTGTGTGCGACAAGTATTCTTTCCAAAGTGACCCCCGCTTTGCGTGGGTTGATGAAATGGAGAATGACGAATTATATCGGAAGATTATTTCTCTGCCCAAAAGAGATATGGACCTGCTGACGCTGATCGCATTTGAAGGATATTCATAGCGGGAGGTTGCAGAAATTCGCGGCATTGTCCCCGCCGCGATCTGCAAAAAGATCGCAAAACTCAAAAAACTTCTGTATGGGGGTTAATTTTTGCCCGTTTTCGTTGCCTACCAAGTGAAAGGATTATTTCGAAAACAAAGGAGCAGCAGAATATGAACCATTTGAACGAGGAGAACTCCGTTTTGAATAGACCGATGTATTTGTGCCTTTGCCCGGTTTGCCTTGGTCAGTTCCTCGACACAGGAATCTATAAGATTGTGCGGGAAAATCACGGACAAGCAAAAGAGCGCTGTGATTTCTGTAATTATCGCAACGTGTACGATTTCATCATCTACTCTAAGGCGGAAAAGAAAGATGAGGTGGCAGACGAATGGCAATGAAAAAGTCTGAGCTGAGAGAACTGTACTTGATGATGTTTCCGGAGTATCCGGACATCGTGAACATCACTCAGCTCCAATCGATGCTTGGAATCAGTCGGCATCTTGCCTATGACTTGATCAATGACGGGTATATCAGAGGACTGAAAATCGGAAATGCGTTCCGGATACCCAAGGTCAATGTCATTGAGTATGTCATGGATCAGGGAAAAAGTGCGATTTGAACTCTGTTTTGATGATCGCATATTTGAGTATCTCCCACTGACCGAGTAAAATATAGACATCGGTGGGAGATGCCTGTATACAATTCAATGATTCCGGAGGTAATAAAAATGGTATCAGGAACTCTTGCGCTGAAGAACGGCTACTATTATGCCGTTCTCAGCTATCAGGACGCAGCAGGAAAAAGCCATCAAAAATGGGTATCGACAGGATTGCCCCAAAAAGGCAATAAGCGCCGGGCAGAACGGGAGCTTATTCGTATTCGCAGCAAATTTGAGGTTCCTCGGGTTGCCGGAGAACTAAGCTCGAATATGCTCTTTGCAGACTATTTGGATCAGTGGCTTGAGATTGTCAGAGCGAGAATCAAGCCCGCAACATTCGGCTCGTATCAAGGGATGGTCAAAAGCACGATTGGCCCGTATTTCCGCAAAAAGGAGCTAACCTTGAAAGAGCTGGAGGCTCGGCACATCCAACAGTTTTATACGGAGAAGCTGAAAACCGTCACGCCGAATTCCGTTATCCACTATCATGCGGTAATTTATCAGGCCTTGAAGTATGCGATGAAAACCGACATGGTACCGCAGAATGTTGCCATGAAGGTGGATAGGCCGAGGAAGAACTCGTTTCAGCCGACCTTCCTTGAATGCAGAAGTTATTCGAGATTGTCAAGGGAACGCGGCTGGAGCTTCCGGTTTTGGTTGCTGCGTTTTATGGACTGCGCCGTGGCGAGGTCTGCGGACTGAAATGGAACGCCATTGACTTTGAGCGTGGCACAATCACTATAAGGCACACGGTCACATCGTTGCAAGAGGACGGAAAAACAAAAATGTACGCACAGGACTCTGCAAAAACAAAATCCAGTATGCGTACACTTCCGCTTGTCGGCAGCTTTGCGGAGTATTTCAAAGAAGTAAAAGCGGCACAGGAAGTCAACAAAAAGGTCTGCGGCAACTGCTACAACTACGAATATGACGGTTATGTCTTTGTGGATGAGCTTGGTGATTTAATGCGACCGGAGTATCTGACAAGCTATTTCCCACAGTATATTTAAAAGCACGGCTGTAAAAGAATGCATTTTCACGATTTAAGACACAGTTGCGCAAGTCTGCTTCTTGCAAACGGCGTACCGCTGAAACAAATTCAGGAGTGGCTGGGACACAGTGATTTTTCCACCACCGCTAACATCTACGCCCACCTTGACTACACTTCAAAGCTGTCCTCGGCAAAGGCAATGGTCAGCGGAATGGCACCGCCCGAATCGGTGAATTTCGGCAGCAAGTGGACCGAAATTTCAAACGATGGCGGAAAGAACTGATTTTTTACGGTTCGAATACGCCAAAATGCCCGAAATCGCCTTGTTATTTCCAAAAAACAGGCTGTTCTTTCCATAGTTTTAAGCCGTTTTTGAGCAAAAGGGCAAAAAAGAAAAGCCCAAAAAATCTTGATTTTTCGGGCTTTTTTGGCAAAGAACCGTAATTTTGATAGAAACCCGTTAAGGGGGTGCAACTACGGTTTAGAGGGGGTGCAACCACAGCTTTAGGGGGTGCAATACTTTCTTGTGTTGCTCTCCGATTACTATGCAGGAGCAGAGTGTGTTATTCTTTGTGGGAGCTGTCGTAGATTGCACAGATGTCCTTCGGCAGCTCATCGGGAATCATGGCGGCGAGTTTTTCCTCATTTCCGTCCCGGATTGCCTGTTCATAGTACCAGCATTTGAATTTCAGCATATCTAGAGTGCGATTCATGCGTGCGATTTCCGCTTCCATGTGGGCTTTCCGTTCCTCAAACATGGCCTTACGCTGCGGATATGTGGCAGGACCCTCTTTACACCAATCCATGAACTGCTTGATATCCCGAATCTCCATTCCCGCCTTTTTCAGGCACTCAATAACCCGAAGCGCCTCAATCTCGGTTTCACTGAACTTACGGATACCGGATACCCGTTCCATGTTCGGGAAAAGTCCCTGTTTATCATAATAGCGCAGTGTAGAGATGGGCATTCCGAACATCTCCGCCACCTGTCCGATCGAATACATAAAAATTCCTCCGAAAATTTTCAAAAATGTCTTGACCTGAAGTTAGGTTTAGGTGTTATCATTATAATAACACAAAAGAAACCGAAGTGCAAGGAGTGTTTCATAATGAGTAAAAAAGTGTTGATTCTTTCTTCAAGCCCCCGCAAGGACGGCAACTCCGAAACGCTGGCGGCAGCATTTGCCAAGGGCGCACGGGAGGCGGGCCATCAGGTAGAAACCGTATATCTGCGGGAAAAGCAGGTTGGCTTCTGCAAGGGCTGTCTTGCCTGCCTGAATCTTGGGCACTGCGTCATCCAAGACGATGCCGTGGAAATTGCCGCCAAAATGCACGATGCAAATGTGCTGGTGTTCGCAACACCCGTCTACTATTACTGCGTCAGCGGTCAGCTCAAGACGATGCTGGATCGTGCCAACCCATTGTTCGATACGGACTGGACCATAGTCAATAAAGTAGACAAGTAAAAGAGCAAATTTTACAAAAAATT
>ERZ1034984.3370-NODE-3370-length-11634-cov-5.142413_pt1 | contig 11634 bp, 9 predicted proteins | sample MGYA00520589_ERZ1034984 | MGnify/ENA primary metagenome ERZ1034984 (study PRJEB33766, sample SAMN09781790) | gut metagenome | biome: gut microbiome | host: Homo sapiens | place: Madagascar | study: EMG produced TPA metagenomics assembly of the PRJNA485056 data... | reverse complement strand
TTTGTAAATATATATTTTGTGAATTTTATATTGAAAAGAATGTACTTTTGTGGTATGATAGGGATAATAAGTATTTTACCTACCCCGAACAGACGATATTTTCAGTCGGATTTTAGAAGGGAGCAATCAATTATGGCACAGCAGAAAAAGCATAAAAAGAAGAAACAGGGATGGAAGATTGTTCTTCTCTCTTTCTTTCTTGTCGCACTGTTTATTGCGTGTATCTACGGCGCTTACACGATGATGGTGGGTTCCAGTCCGTATATTAACGCATCTCCGACTCCGGGCGCGAAAATGGTGCAGGCAGTGACCGCTTCACCGCTTCCCTCTGCTGCCCCCACTCCCACCTCCACCGCTTCGGCACGTCCCGGACGCGAACCGGAGGAAACGGCAACTGCCAAACCGAAATCCTCATCAGACGGAAGTTCATCCTCCGGCAGCATGATTACCTATGAGGACGACAGCTACGGCTATTCCTGCCCTTATCCCGACAGCTTTTCAAAGGATAATGTGAACGATAACCGGGTACGGCTGTCTCTCCGCTCGTTGGACGGAAGTGCGTATGAGCATATTCTTGTCGATGAGGCTCCGTCGGATAATCCGGCGATGGATATGCGTGCGTTTTTAAGCCGGTACCCATCCGCAATTATTCAGGAAAACCGGAGCGGCAATGATTATTTCTATGCGTTGATTAAGGATGGCAGCACCTATATTTACCGTTATATGGCATATAGCGACGGAACGGCAAAGGGATTTGAATTTGGGTATGAAAATGCCGACCAATACCAAGACTATCCGCAAGAGATTCGGGATAATTTTATGCTGTATTAAGTACCATGATATTGATAGGATTTTGATTAGTGATAGGACTCTGAATAGAGATTTTATCTGCTGTTCGGTCTATGAAGGCGAGTTCCGCGCAACGTAGCGGATGTTTGAGCCGTAATAGACAGAACAGCAGATAAAATTTCTCAGCCCAATCCGATGATTGATATTATAAAGGAGGCGGACTTGTTGATAAAGCCCTTTTTAAAAAACGCTGTGCGTTTTATTAACCGTGTTATGGAGGACAATCTGGGATTATATGCGGCGCAGGCGTCATTTTTTATTGTGTTTTCGGTAACACCGTTTATTATGCTGCTGATTACCCTGGCAAAATATTTTTTTCCGATTGATACGGAGCAGATTTTGACCGAGGTTTATCGGCATGTTCCGATGGAGATTGCTTCGCTGATCAGCAAAATGCTGATGGAGGTTATTGATTCTTCGGTCGGATTGATTTCGGTAACGGCGGTTTCTACCCTGTGGCTTGCCTCCAAGGGCATTATGGCGCTTTATCTGGGGCTGAACAATGTATTTAAGCCGAAAAAGCAGCTGAATTATTTTTTTGCGCGATTTGTTTCGGTCATTTACACGCTGCTGTTCATGCTTGCCATGCTGCTGTCGATTGTTATATTCGGTTTCGGCTTCGGGGGATATTTGTCAGAAAAGCTTGCAGGGCAAACGATTTTGCCGATGATCGGCAAGATTCTGCAATTCAGATTGGTGCTGGTAATGGGTGCCCTGACGCTGATTTTTGCCTCGTTCTATAAATTTTTACCCCAGAGGATTAACAGCTTTCGCCGTCAGCTTCCGGGAGCGGCACTCGCGGCGGTCGGCTGGATTGGATTTTCTTATATTTATTCTATTTATATCGAAAGATTCTCCAATTATTCCTATGTTTACGGCTCTCTGACTGCGATTATTTTTCTGATGCTGTGGCTATATGTGTGTATGAATATTTTCCTGTACGGCGCGGAATTTAATATGCTTCGGGATGAGGATTTCTTTGAACGGATGAAAACAACCGCCGCCGAGTCGCCCGATAAACAGAAAAAGTAAATTCTTTACTTGTATCGGCGGCGGGTTTATGATATAATAAGTTTAAAAATGCAGACAATGCCGTTTCGGAGGAGTGAGTCAGTATGAGGTTTGATATTGTAGTCTTTACACAGGAAGAGCTTGCGGCGGCAATTCATCGCGGGATTCAATACATCGCCCTGTGTGATAATGAATTTATACTCCCCGGCAAACCGGATACTCACTATATTGCGTTGGGGACGGTATCGGCGGCAGCTAATTTTTCCAAAGCAACGGCGGCAAAGCAACAAATTACATTTACCGGATTTACGCCGCGGTTTCGCCGAAAATCCTCCAAAACCATCCATTACGGAGAACAGGACATCCCACTTATCGGGACTGCGGAAACGATTCTGTCTTTGGGGAGCTTTTCCGGAACGGGCGCAAAGGGCTATGGAATTGAGTTGATCTGATGAAAGGAATACATATTAACTGGACAATGCCGTTTGCTGTGCGGCATGGCGGCACATATTTTGCAGAGGATTTCGAACTGCTTACCACCATACTTTCCGCGCTAAAGTGGAAAGAAAAAAACGGAACAATCAAGCTTTGGGCGGATGATACGGCATTGGCGTATTATGACCGAATCGGGATTTTGCCGATTTATGATGAAACCGCCTGTTTGTCGGTCGATCGTGCGATTGATCCGAATCAGTTCTGGGCGGCAGGAAAGCTGTTTGCTCTAAGCCGGGAGCAGGCTCCGATAGCGGTTCTTGACAATGATTTTATCGTTTGGGAGCCGATTCTTTTTGATAAATTAGGAGATTGCACGGTTATTCATTTTGAAGAAATTCAACCGGAAGTCTATCCGCCGCGCGATTTTTTCAGGATGCGGCAGGGGTATCAATGGCAGGATTGGAACTGGGAAGTGCAAGCGTGCAATACGGCATTTTGGGTGATTCAATCGCAGCCGTTGCTAAAGTATTATACCGATACGGCGATTGATTTTATGATCAATGCGGCGAAAAATGATGATCCCCTTCGTTATATGGTGTTTGCCGAACAGCGGCTGCTCCCGATGTGCGCGGACAAGCTGGGGATTCCGGTTCATGCTTTTTCACAGCTTGAGCGGCTTTTTGCGCATGGGGAGGGATGTTTTACGCATACCTGGGGCATGAAGCAGCAGATGCGCGAGCAGCCGGAGCTGCGCCGGAGCTTTTGCCGGAGGTGCGTTGATCGGATTTGCCGCGACTTTCCGGAGTACGCGGAAATTGCCGAAAAAATGATAGAAAATGATACCGACTGAAAAAATTACAAAAACTCTTGTTATATGACAAGTTTTGTGATATAATAGAATTGTTCGTTTGCGCCGTGCGTTTTGGAACGGCATAAACAATGAATTTCAACAGAAAGGAATGACCGACTTCATGAGTTTATGGAAAAAGATTCTCTTGATTGCGGGGGGCGTTATCGCGCTGCTGGTAATCGGCGGAGTTTCATTGTATAAATTCGTTATTGTACCGAAATACATAGAACCGGTGCTGGTTTCGGCGGCAACAGCATTAAAGGATTCGGAGGTACAGGACGCGATTGCGGAGATTGGCGCGGATTTGGCTGATCGGGGTGTGATTGACGAGAATACATTGAGAAATTATATGCGAAAGGCAAGAAAGTATACGAGCGCGGAGCAGGGTAGCACAACGTCTTCAAGCCGTTTGGATTCCAATGACATGCTCTCTCAAACAGACGGGATTTCGGATAATACCGGAACGGATACGAAAAATTCCGGGGACGAAACAACCATTCAATCCCAATCCGCAAAATCTTCATTGGGAATTAAAAATATCAAGACCGCAGAAAGAACGGACGCGGAGGCAAGAGTTAATGAAAGCTATAGCCAAAAATTCAATTCCGATCGCGCGTCCGAGATGGAAATGGAAAACGAAAACTCGTATACTTTTGATAAGAGCAATACGGAGGAGCTGACACCGGAGGCGCAAAAAGCAATCAGCGATACCCGTGCAAAGAAGTTGTATGATAAAATCATGGGCGCTATGAGTCTTCATGAACGTACCGTATTTTTCAGTGTAGTAGAGAAAGCTGATACCGATAAGCTGATGACGCTTTATAAAAATTCAGATCGCGAGGGCGCAAAAGAATATTTACAATCGGTTCTGAGCGGTAACGAATACAGCGAAGCGGTTGAAATTTTCTTTAAGTATGCACCGCTGTTATTTGAAGAATAAAAATTGCATAAAAAAATCCGCATCCTTACGAAATGCGGATTTTTTATCATTGGAGCAGGCGGCGGGAATCGAACCCGTAACCTCAGCTTGGGAAGCTGACATTTTACCACTAAACTACGCCTGCGTAAATCAATCATCACTGTATATTAGTTTACTATATTTTTGGTGTTTTGTCAAGATGTTTTTGCAGAATTTTAGGCTTGATGAAAAAAATGATTGTTTATGATTGAAAGGGGAGGAGCTTATGAAAATATCATATTTGGTAAAACGGTTCGCGCCGTATTTCAAACCGTATATTTCTATTTTGATTCTGGATCTTTTATGTGCGTCGCTGACAACGGTCTGCGAGTTGGTATTTCCGATGCTGGTGCGCTATATTACCAATACCGGCATGCAGGATATTACCTTGCTGACCGTTGAGGTGATTTTAAAAATCGGTCTTTTCTATTTGGTGCTGCGGATCATTGACGCGGCGGCGAATTTTTATATGGCAGATACCGGGCATATTATGGGCGCGAAAATTGAAACGGATATGCGACGCGATTTATTCGGGCATTTGGAAACGCTGTCCCATTCCTTTTACGCCAATCATAAAATCGGACAGCTGATGTCGAGAATTACTTCAGATTTATTCGATATTACGGAATTTGCGCACCATTGCCCGGAAGAATTTTTTATCTGCGGATTGAAAATCGTCGTATCCTTTGTGATTCTTTGCGGTGTAAATATTCCGCTGACGCTGATTGTCTTTCTGACGATGCCGCTGATTTTCACCTTTGTAAAATTTTTTAACGGCAGAATGCGCCGCGCCTTTAAGCGCCAGCGTGTACAAATCGGCGAGATCAATTCCCAGGTAGAGGATACTCTTTTGGGGATCCGTGTGGTGAAATCCTTTGCAAACGAGGATATTGAAGCCGAAAAATTCGAGGACGGAAACAAGAAATTTCTTGATACCAAAAAGGTCGGTTATTTTTATATGGCAGGGTTCCAGACCTCCAACCGATTCTTTGAGGGCGTTATGTATTTGGCGGTGGTGGTTGCAGGCGGTATTTTCATGATCCGCGGCAGGATTACACCGGGGGATTTGACCGCCTATTTGCTGTATGTCAATACGCTGATTGCGTCCCTGCGGACAATTATCCAATTTACGGAACAATTTCAGCGCGGAATGACGGGAATTGAGCGGTTTCTCGAAATCATGGATACACCGGCAGAGATTGTGGAGGAAGAAGATGCCGCGGATTTACAGGACGTTCGAGGGAATATTCAATTTAAGAACGTTAGCTTTCATTATTCGGACGATACACAAACGGAGATCCTTTCCAATATTAATCTGGATATTCAACAGGGCGAAAGCGTAGCGTTAGTCGGGCCGTCGGGCGGCGGAAAAACGACATTGTGTAACTTGATTCCGCGTTTTTATGATGTGACGGATGGACAGATTATGATTGACGGGCAGGACGTTAAAAAAGTAACGCTGAAATCCCTGCGAAATGCGGTCGGAACGGTGCAGCAGGATGTGTATTTATTCTCCGGAACGGTCATGGAAAATATCGCCTACGGATTGCCGGATGCCACCGAGGAGGAGGTCATTCAAGCTGCCAAGCGTGCCGGTGCGCATGAATTTATCACCGCACTGCCGAATGGCTATCAAACGTATGTGGGCGAGCGCGGCGTGAAGCTTTCCGGCGGACAAAAGCAGCGGATTTCGATTGCGCGTGTGTTCTTGAAAAATCCGCCGATTCTGATTCTGGACGAAGCCACCTCGGCATTAGATAACGAAAGTGAGCGGATTGTGCAGGAATCATTGGAGGAACTGGCGAAAGGCAGAACGGTCTTTACGATTGCGCATCGTCTGACCACCATTCGGAACGCCTCGCTGATTCTTGTGCTGACGGATAAGGGAATTGAAGAACAGGGAACGCACGAGGAGTTATTGAAGAAAAACGGCTTATACGCGCGTTTATACAGCATGTATGCAAGATAACAAAAAAGGACTGTAAAACTCAATTACAGTCCTTTTTTTGGGTACTTTTATTTTACATCCACTTTCTCGCCCGCCATAATTTTGTTCATGGTTCTTGCGGCACACATTTTTCCGCACATGGAGCAGGTGTGTTTTTCCTCCGGAGGAAGCTCATTATAAAATTTTTGAGGCTTTACCGGATCAATTGCATATTGGAACATTTCATCCCAGCAAACACGCCGCCGCGCATCGGACATTTTATCATCAATCTCTCTTGCGCCGGGAAGTCCCTTTGCAATATCTCCGGCATGGGCTGCAATCTTTGCCGCAATAATTCCCTCGCGGACATCATCGGTATTGGGCAGCCGCAGATGCTCTGCCGGGGTGACATAGCACAGGAAATCCGCACCGTTTGCCGCAGCAACTGCACCGCCGATTGCGGAGGTGATATGGTCATATCCCGGTGCAATATCGGTAACAAGCGGGCCGAGAACATAAAACGGCGCATTATGGCATAATTTCTTTTCCAGCTTCATATTTGCTGCAATTTCGTCAATCGACATATGACCGGGGCCTTCCACCATAACCTGTACGTTTTTCTCCCATGCACGCTTTGTTAAAATCCCCAGCTCAATCAGCTCGGTAATCTGGCAAGCGTCGGTGGAGTCGTGCGTTGAACCGGGGCGGCAAGCGTCACCCAGACTGATGGTGACATCGTACTTTGCCAAAATATCCAAAACTTTGTCATAATATTCATAGAACGGATTTTCATTTCCGGTCATCTCCATCCAAGCATAAATCAGCGATCCGCCTCTGGAAACAATATTAGTGATTCGGTTTGTCTGCTTAAAAATTTCCGCGGTGCGGCGGTTGATTCCGACATGAATCGTCATAAAGTCCACACCCTCTTTTGCATGAGCCTCAATGACCGCCAGAAATTCATCCGCTGTGATTTCCGCAAGTTCTTTATCCAGATAGCCGACAGCGTCATACATCGGCACGGTTCCGATCATCGCAGGGCACATATCAATCAATTGCTGACGGAACGCATGGGTTTTTCCGTAGCAGCTTAAATCCATAATCGCTTCCGCTTTCATATCAATCGCCATCTTGACCTTTTCCATTTCGACTGAGTAATCGGTGCAGTCCTTTGAAATACCGAGATTAACGTTGATTTTCGTTTTCAGACCCTCACCTACGCCTTCGGGACTGATTGATTTGTGCAGCTTATTGCATGGGATTGCAACCGAACCACTCGCTACGCGTTCTCGAAGCGTTTCGACACTGATATTTTCCTTTGCCGCAACAATCTCCATTTCGGGCGTAATAATCCCTTTTTTTGCTGCATCCATTTGCGTTGTGTATTCCATAGCTTTCTTTCCTTTCTCACAAAGATACAGACCATTGCAGAATCATCCAATAAAAAAGCTTTCTTTGTAAAAACGTATACAAAGAAAGCCCAAAAATCCATATGATTCCCATTCCGGCATTATCCGGATGGTATGGGTCGAGGTCAAACCTCCTCTCAGCCGAAACATTCAGCTCCCCTTTGCATTTTACAATTGCCTGTTTACAATATTTAATAAAAATATTATACAATACTTTCCGCCGAAAGTCAAGAAATATAGTCAAAAATCATAAGACAAAATTTTTTTCAAAAAAAGCAAAAAAACACTTGCATTTTTCGTGAACGTATGGTATAATAGTATTGTTCTGCGGATATGGCGGAATTGGCAGACGCGCATGATTCAGGTTCATGTGGTGAGAGCCGTGCAGGTTCAAGTCCTGTTATCCGCACCATACCGAGTGTTCTTACAGAACTTGAAAGGTTTTGTATGACACTCGGTTTTTTATTGACTTTTTAACTTGCACAAGCGGCAAAATGAACATCTACGCCCTGTCTTGTATGTACCGAAACATTGTTTTCGGGTAGCTTTTCAAGGTCGGGTATTTCAATATTGCCTATGCAGTTATAATGAATTGTGAGCTGTTGAACGGTTTTACCGTCAATTTTTTCGGACTGGTGCACTTCAATTTTTTCAATCAGTTCGTTTAACATTCTCGGAGTAAGTTTTCTTGCTCTGGTATATTTACGGACAGAAGCCGTAAACATATCAGCCGTTACAGATTTACTTTTTTCGGTATTAAGTTCCGTTTCTAATTCCTTAATGCGTGCCGTGACTTCTTTTTGCTCCGATTCGTATTTGACAGATAACTTTGCAAATCTGTCATCGCTTATCTTGCCGGAAACATTGTCCTCATAGATATGCTCAAACAAATTGTCGAGCTCGTCATTTCTTGCATTTAATGTATGTAATTCTTTTTGCTTAAATTGTCTTTCCTGCTCTGCCGCTTTTATTGAGTGTCCCATAACAATTTTAGCAAATTCACTCTCATACTGCGTTGCAAGTTTTGTTAAGCGTCTGATTTCGCCAAGTACAACCTTTTCCAAAAAATCAACCCGTATATAGTGTGTTGAGTTACAGATTTTCCGTTTGCCTTTGTTATATCCCGAACAGTTAAAATATTCTATTTCGGGATTTGCCTGATTAAAGTGATACCATAAGTTACTGCCGCAGTCAGCACACACAAGCAACCCGGCAAACATATTTTTTTCGCCGTCCGATTTCTGCTTTTTGCGCGTTTTTCTGCTCCGTCTTTCTTGTATTGTTTCCCATACGCTGCGGTCAACAATAGGCTCGTGAACATCTTTGAATACAACCCAATTTTCTCGGTCATTTACTATGCGCTTTTTATTTTTGTATGACTTTGAATAGGTTTTGAAATTCAAGACATCACCGCAATATTCTTGTTTTGTCAGAATTGAAACGATTGTTGAGCTTTTCCATTGACAGCTTAAAGTGTTTTTCGCACCCGGTCTGCCAATGCCTTTGCTTCGCCAATAGCTTGTGGGAATAAGGATATTTTCGCTTGCGAGAATATCCGCTATCTGATGAGGTCCGATTCCGTCCATTGTCATACTGAATATCCGTCTGACAACAGCGGCGGCTTCTTCATCAACAACCCAACTTTTGCTGCCGTCGGGATTTTTCATATATCCATACGGGGGCAATCCCATAGGCTCGCCTGCATTTCCTTTAATCTTATTGCTGATACGGCGTTTTTTTGAAATGTCCCTTGCGTACCATTCGTTAAAGAGATTTTTAATCGGAGCAAGTTCATTTTCGCCCTCTGCCGTGTCTATATTGTCTGATACTGCAACAAGTCTTATATCGTGCTCCGGCAAAAATTCCTCTGTCAATTTTCCGACTTCAATATAATTTCTGCCAAGTCTTGAAAGGTCTTTTACAAATACGGCTGATACCTTGTTGTCCTCAATCGCTTCAATCATTCGTATGTAATCGGGGCGATCCATTGTTACGCCGGAAATACCGTCGTCGCAAAAAATCAAGAGATTTGTATATCCTTTTTCTTTTGCAATTTTGGTTAGTAATTTTTTCTGATTTCCTATACTGTAACTGTCGCCTTCCAAATTATCATCGCGGGAAAGACGCACATACAAAGCTGCGGTAACTTCTCTTTTTTTATTTTTTGACTGTCTCATAAAGTCCTCCTTTCTTGACAGCCAAATAAACAGTATTACCAATAATATTATACCGCGCTTTATTTGTTCTGTCAGCCGTATTCTGAAAATTTGTGAAGTTTTATTTCCCGTCCGTCATAAGACGGAGCAAAACCGTACCCAAAGTATCGGTTGAGTTTTCTTTGAAAACAGGTTTAACTACAAAGGTGTTTTTGTCAAAATCATATTGTTTCGGTTGTTCCAATTCCGCATTATCCTTTTTAATATTTTCATTCTCATTCATAGTCTTTTACCTCATACATATTTATGAATATTTAATGACAGTCTGACAGCCGGTGGCACGGCTCACGGGACTTTCACCCTCCGCATAGTTCTTATGCAACCGCCCAATGCAGTGACGCGTTCAAGACGGGAGTATCATTATTTCATCATAGCGTCATTGCTGTGCAGAATTGCCTTTTATTTTGCATTTACGGTAAAAATGTTTCTCGCTCCGGCATAAAGGAAAATGAAGTTGATAATCTAAGCCCCTGCCATCGTGGCGCATTTACTGTATAAGCTCTGCTATGACTGAATGTTGAAAGACTGTCTATACTGCGCCTGTGCGCTTTCTTTGTCAAAGAACATTTATTTTAAGCTATTATCAGCCTATCAAAACATACCCGATTTTGAATATGTTTTGATAGAATGATAATTGAGGTAAAAAGGGGTGCGGAAAGGGAACGCACCCCCAACCTCTTTAATGCCGGCTTTTAATTGGGTAAGATTTTGAAATCGGTTACTATGCAGTAAATCAACCGGGCTTCAAGACGCCTTTCGATTTCTTCATCAACATAATAATATTCGTTAGCCACAAATTCAGCTCTTGTAACGCTACTGTCGGGACGGAACGTGTTATCGTTATAACCCTTGATGATACCGTACTTTTCAAGATATGAAACATAGCCTGCAAACCACTCGTTTTTAGATATATCCGAAAAACTTATTTTTGTGCCTGAAACATTTTCGCCTTTTTTCTCGGAAATAAGCCTTGCGAAAATTGCCGCAGCTTCGGCTCTTGACATATTGCTGTCGGGACGGAATGTTCCGTCATCATAGCCTACGATATATGCCTTATGCTCCTTTGTCGGAAGAACAAGCACGCCGTTTTTATCGGTTGTACCACTGACCTCGTTTTTATTCTTATCTTTGAGTGTTACGAAAGTGTCAGCCCTTGTATTTCCGTTGGTATCGGTTACGGTAACGGTATAATAATTTCCGCTGTCAAATGTTTTACCGTTCGGGAGGGTAATTGTAACATTGCCTTTGCTGTCAACGCTCTTTGAAAAGCCTATTACTGCTTTGCTGTCTTTGTCGGTAATTTTGATATTGACGGAAGAATTATAGCTGATTCCACCGCCGCCACCGCCGGAGCTGCCGCCCGATGAAGAACCACCGACACCGCCGGAGGATTTAACAGGCAAAGTTACCTTGCCGCTGCTGTTGGTCGTCCCGGTGCCGGAAGTGTTATTTTTATCTATAATTGTTACCGATACACCTGAAACAGCTTTGCCGTCCTTATCAGTAACGGTTACGGTCGTCTGATTAGCGGCTGTCAGAGTATGAGTTTCGGGAAGCGTTACATAAACCTTTCCGTCCTTGATTGTAACAAAGGCGTTTGCGATAATACCCTTTGTATCATTCACCGATACTATATATGTTACGGTTTCAATTTCGCCGGGCTTATCTTCTATGCCGTCGCCGTCCGTGTCCTCACCCTTGCCGGGCTTTTCCTCTGTAATATCCGAATTGCCGTTATCGTCCGTTATGTCATCAGAAAGAGGGGGAATAACGATTTTACCGTCTTTGTCGGTTTTACCGCTTACGGATTTAGGCTCAATATCAGTTTTCGGAAGTTCCGAAACAGTTACCACCATATCTGTAACAGGAGTTTTGTCCGCCTTATTCAGAACGGTTACGATTATGCGGTTTGAGTAGTCAATCATAGTATCCAATATTGGAGCCTGTTCCTGTCCTCGTCATGAATTGCACACCATTTT
>ERZ1034984.3369-NODE-3369-length-11634-cov-8.501252_pt1 | contig 11634 bp, 11 predicted proteins | sample MGYA00520589_ERZ1034984 | MGnify/ENA primary metagenome ERZ1034984 (study PRJEB33766, sample SAMN09781790) | gut metagenome | biome: gut microbiome | host: Homo sapiens | place: Madagascar | study: EMG produced TPA metagenomics assembly of the PRJNA485056 data... | reverse complement strand
AAAGCATCCACTGCTATTTAAAGCATGCCCAGGTTTCCAGCGTTCATCCCCACGCTCTGCGGAATACGTTCGCAACCACCTGCCTGCAAAGCGGATGCAATGTAAAGACGCTCAGTGAAATCATGGGCCACGCCAGTTCTGACATTACAATGAAGCTTTATGTGCATACATGCTGGGATTGGAAGCAGGCAGAAATCGACAGGATTTTTAATAATTAGTGGTCACATTCAAGGGTTAGGACGAAAGAGATTGACGTTGTAAGGATGAATTTTGTAAATTATGTTCCATTCACGAAATGGTAGATACCTGTTTTCTGTTTCTGTATCTTCGCTAGTAATTATTCTGGGAGGATGAAAGGCGGCGTTTGCCGGGGATATAAACACAAAAAAGCCCGATGGCACTTTTACAGTAACCATCGGGCTAGTTATGAAATATATTTTTGTGTGACAGACACCCTCTTGACAGTTTGCGGGCTGCCTGGATCATTTTTATTGCTTACTATAAATTTAGCCGAGAGTGCGAAAAAACGACTTAGAACCGCCGGACATTTAGATTGTCCCTTTCCTTTTTAACCCACCCCGGGTACGCCTGTACACGATAGGGACAGCACACAAACAGGCAAGGACACAGCACAGGTGAGTAGACGTTCCTCTGCTGTTGGTGCTTTTTGTCGCTTTATTTATAAGGTACAGGTACATAATAGGGGCGCTATGCGCGGGTTATTCTTGCTCTGTGGGCCGTTGTTCATCGAACGCAGAAGAATACAACATGTCTATGGCGCTTTTCACAGTTTGTGCTTTACTTAGGCCCAACTTTTCGGAAAGTGCAGTTAATTTGTCAGCATATCCACGCGGCAAAGCAGCCTGTATTTTATCTGTCTTTTCTGCAATGTATCGAGCATTGCCCTGCTTTTTCGCTTCATTATATAGCCGTTTACCCATCTCCTATATAGACACCATCCTTCACGGTTCATAGATGTATGTATCATTTGTACATGCATTTATGCACATCAAGATAAAAATATCTCGTTTAGTTGTGCTTTTTAATTATTTTAAAGATGCGCCTTTTGTTCATGGATGTATGAACCACGTCGTGCTATACTGTAGTCACAGTCAAGGGAACACAAGTTCACCTGGCTCCGACCAAATCACCACACACAAAGAAAGGACACACACCATGAGCATTGACAATTTATTAGACCTCATCACCCAGTACAAAGAGGCCGCACAGCTGATTGAAACCGCACAAGCTGAGCAGGAAACCATCAAGGCCCAAATCAAAGCTGAGATGGCCCAGCGCAATACCAGTGACCTGCAGGTAGGATGCCATAAAGTCAAGCTGTCAGACTTCACCAGCACCCGCCTGGACAGCAAAGCCATCAAGGCCGTTGCCCCGGCTCTGTTTACCCAGTATTCTAAAGTCGTCACAGGTCAGCGCCTGACCATCAACTAAGAAAAGCCCCTTGCAACAGCACCGACCAAAGCGTAGTTGTAAGAGACTTACCCAAACCCGCCGGGGCGGGCTGCAAATATAGTATACACCCGCCCGGCTTATTTATCAAGTAGAAAGGTTGTTCATCTATGAAACAGACCGTTAGAACAAGCCGCACCGCCGGGCAGTTAGAGAAGATGTTCCGCGCCATCAATGCCCACTTTTATAATAATGAGCTACCCGAGCCCATCATCACACTGAAAAAGACCCCCAACGCCTACGGCCATATCACCTGCAGCAAGACCTGGCAGGCGGGCAGTGAGCGGCGCTACGAGATCAACATAAGCACGGCCACGCTGGACAGGCCCATAGACGAAACCACCGCCACACTTTGCCATGAGTGCGCTCACCTCTACGCCCTGACCCACGGCATCAAGGACACCAGCGGTTCGGGCAACAGCTACCACAACAAGCGGTTCAAGGTTATTGCAGAAGCCCACGGCCTTATTATTGACCATCACGAGAAGTACGGCTGGACCATTACCAGCCCATCGTTGGAGCTGCTGGACTTCATCGAGGCACAGGGCTGGCAAGCTATCCAGATGTCCGAGGGCTTAACCTGGGCAGATATGACCGGCACTGGAACGGGAAGCCGTACACCCGGCGCGGCAAATGGTACAGGCATCAAGCCGCGAAAGCGCCCGAGTTCTACCCGCCGCTGGATTTGCCCGGATTGTGATACGATTATCCGCTCCACCAGAGATGTCAATGTGATATGCGGTGATTGCGGTAAGCAGTTCATCCGCGCCGACTAAACCAACAGGACAGAGATGCACGACCGAGTGAGAGTAGGTCATTTATTATGTATCTATTTTTAAAAAAGAGGTTCTTGGCCATGAAATATACAGCTACCGCTTCCCCGCCCAACAAGCAAAGCCGCCTACGAACACTGCGCCTATCTCGTGGCATCTCACAATCTGCACTGGCTGCAGCTGTTGGCGTATCCATCCGCGCCGTCAAGTACTGGGAACATGGGCAGCGAACACCCAAGGCCACTTCCCTGCTCGCCCTTGCCCACTACTTTGATATGCCGCCCGAATCATTACTGCCTTAGACCCAAGCTGTCCTGTGGAAAAATAGAGTGTACCCTATCTTTACAATCGAAAAGCCGCGATTTTCTGTAAAATTAGGGTCCATTTTCCTATTTTTTTACAAACCGCAAGACAAGTCTAAGACCCTATTTTTACAAATGAGGTGCCTTTTTATGAATGTTGCCTATGTACGAGTCTCCACCGCCGAACAGAATGAGGCACGACAGGTGGAAGCTCTGCGCTCTCACAATATCGACAAGTGGTTTACCGAAAAGATCAGCGGCAAGAATACGCATCGTCCACAGTTGCAGGCCATGCTTGACTTTGTGCGCGAGGGCGATACCGTCTACATCCATGATTTCAGCCGCCTGGCCCGAAGCACCAAAGACTTGCTGGAACTGGTAGAGCAGCTACAAGCCAAGGGTGTCCACCTGATCAGCAATAAAGAGCACCTGGACACCAGCACACCAACAGGCAAGCTTATGCTGACCATGATTGCCGCCATCAACGAATTTGAGCGAGCCAACACGCTGGAACGTCAGCGAGAGGGTATCGCCATTGCCAAACGGAATGGTGTGTACAAGGGTCGCCAAAAGGTAGCTGTTCCGCCTGGGTTTGAGGCGTTATATGCACAGTACCAGCAGCGAGAATTGAGCAAGGTCACTCTGGCTGGCATGATTGGAGTGTCCCGACCCACGTTAGAGCGGATCATTAAGGAAACCAGCACATAATTTATACGGCTTTTGTCAATTTGTTCAATGTTCAAATTATGGTACTTACCACAATGTATAATAAAATCATCGAAGGAACCATCACCACCTAGGAGGCATGATTATGTATTTAGCCAACGCCCTTATCGTCCTGGCCATCATGGCACTGGTCATTTCCACCGTACTTTTCGCAGCCCACATTATCGGGGCCGCCACTCTGCCGCCCATCTTCAATGCCGTCAACAATGCCACACCGACGCCCGCCAAATTCCAGCGCCAGAAGGAAGTCTTTGATGCCTGGCAGTACATTATGACACATCACCACAATCTGCGCGGCCATTATATCTGGGACGTTGAGAAAGCGTATAATCTCACACAGAACGAAGCCATGTTGCGACTGATTTCCGAGGACTGCAACGATATGGGCATCCAGATGAACTACGCTTATGCTTCCATGCTCACCGGGGTAGACCTTGACAACGAGCTGCGTGCTAACGCTCAGAAGTACCAGCTGGGCTTCACCTACGAAACCAAACCGCTGCCCGGCCAGAGCGCCCTTACCCGCGAAGAAGCCGCCGCTAAACTTGCCACTGAAAAGGAGAACGCAAAATGAAAAACAATAGTGATTTCGGCCTGATCGTCAATATCATTATCTTTGGCCTGATTTTCTTGGATGCCTTTGTCAAGCTATGTGCTGTTAATTACTGATTACTAAGGAGGACTATCTTATGTTAGGTGCAACCGCTTTTCTATTAGGTGTCGCTGGCCTGTTTGGCTCTGCCGCTATGATGGGCGCCGAGAACAGCAATATTTCTTCCAGCGGAGGCTACGGCATCCCCAGCGAGACCGACAATGATGTTTCTGCTCAGGTGCGTGCTGTGCGCCGCAAATGGTCTGGCATCTACAACAACCAACGCGGCGAGTGGTACAATCAGCTTGGTCCCAAAGATGCCTGGCCGGAACAGCGCAAAAAGATCTGGTGGCAGCATGTCTACGAGGATGAAGGCGTTCCCGTGTCCGAGGGATACCTAAACCATATCAGCGGCTGGGATTTTCGGTACTCCTGCGAGTATGGACGGCTTGCTGAGATGAAGCGGCGGCGCAGAAGATACTAAGCCGCACACGCACAGCATCGCACATTTTAAAAATCAATATATAATAGAAGGCCCGATGGAGCACTGCCGCAACTCCGCCGGGCTTATTTTCGTCTTTTCGCTATATTTTATGGCATATTTTTGGCACTATTGCTGATTTTCGATGCCCGTTTTGTCCGATAGCCTGCACGCCCGACCTTTCTGGCAATCATTTCACCGACATTTGCACGCTACATGCGGCATGTGTCTTTATCGTATTATCGTACTTTTTGTACCAATCAGCAGCCATGTTCAGTATCGCTGCAAGTCGTTCAACTATACCAGACCATAAATGATTTTCGGCAATTTTATTTGTACCAGCGTCAGAAGTAGCGCCTTTCGCAAGGGCATATACCAATCAATCGTTTTGTAGCCATTTTTGCCCACCGACCTACCGCCAGCTTTGCTTCGCAAATCTGTTGCTTTTTTGCTTGGGCTTGTTCGTTTCATGCGCCGATGGCTCATAAAACAACCAAAGCCAACCAAAAAGAATATGTTTTCCGAATCAAGAGTGTAGCTAAATTTGTTATTTTGTACTATATATACAATATCGCAGTTTTTGCTACACTTCAGATGTTAAGGGTGGTCCTGCATCAAGAGCCAGTATGTCAGCGTTGTGGACTTCCCGTTTACCCGGCATTTTCTTGTGATGGTTCCAATTTGGACATGGTACTTCTTCAGCTTACCGTTCAGTATGCTTTGTCCGATTGGTCGCTTACCTGGTTTATACAGACCCGCTTCAGCCAGACCAGCCAGTAGTTCCTGCTTTGACATCGACTTGCCAAAGTTATCAGTAATGTAGTGTGTAATGGCCACATCCCTGTATTCTCGGGGCGAAACCCGCAGCGTCTTCTCCCAAACTCGTTCCTGCATGGTTGCTCTATAGCCATGATCATGCAGAGCATTCAGCAAGTCTCGCATTTGGCGCATATTGTTGACAAGCATCGGATTAAGCTGATAGGTTCCTTCCGCATGGATATAAGTCAGTGCCTTACAGCGTTCAATCCGCTCTTGCGCATCCTTCTGCGCCAGTATAGCATTCCACTTTTCCGGCTTCTCATGCTCATAATCCAGCCAGGCCTCTGCTGTATCCAGATCATATTGGTTCCAGTCACGCTTCTTCGCCAACCGTTTCCGGCTTGGCGCACGATAGTAGACCGTGCAGGTATCCGTTTCATCAACGGGGCGCTTTCGGCCTTGCATCTGGATTATTTTCAGCGGCTCCCAAGTTTCGACAAAGATGTGCTTCAGCGTCTTATCCTTGATTGAGATGCCATTGTACAAGACCTCCGTTGTAAATACGATCTGCTTTTGCAGTTTGCCATCCTTGATACAATATTCCAGCGCATCGATTTGGCCCCTGCTATTGTTAACCGAGCAGTAACACCCCACAGCATCACCGTACAAGTCCTTTAGCTGCCGCAAAATTTTCCAGTCATTGATAAGTACCAGGGCCTTCTCTCCATCTGGAATCTGGGTAAGAAGTTTTTCCCTCTCCAAATCGTTGCTGTAGATGAGGGCCTTCCTGATATGCGACATCTTTTTAGGCAGGTAATAATAGCGATTTTTAGCCAGCATTCCTTTTCTCATCCATGCTGTGAACATGTTTTCCGGTGTAGCTGTCATAGCAATTACCGTAGCGTGATGCCTGGCCTTCATGATTATGTTATAGGACAGTGTGGTATTTTTGTTGAACGGTGAATCAGTAAAAAAATACTGTACCTCATCACATACAATATAATTAAAATGCCATAGTTCACACCTAGCACCTACGAGGTCTCTTACTAAAAATTCTTCATAGCGCTGATATGTTGATATCCTCACCAGTATATCTTCCTGTGCGTCATCGTCTCCTACCACCAAGGTCACTAAATCATGTCCACACACACGGACATTGGACACGCCAGCCTTTTTCAGCGCATCGATTATCTCTTCTCTAAGCGGAGCACGGTTGCATAAGTACAGCATCGTCTTGTGTTTCCCGCCTACCCTGTAGAATTCATCAACAAGCCACTTCAGCAAGGGGCCCAATATAAACGATGTTTTTCCCGTACCCGTCATTGCTTCGATTGCCACAAGGCCAGGCTTCCATTGCTTAAATTCATCGCCAATTAGGTCAGATATCCAACGGGGTTCTTCCGCCGGTTGATGCTCCTCTTCTGGGGTCTCTGGTACGGCAGCCGCTAATCGAGCCTCTTCCTGAGCAGGTACCGATATAGTATCTGCTGAAACAGCTTCGAGTGCCGGTTGCGGTACAGGCTTAATGGAAGCTAGTCCTGCTGGCAAGGCCGCCTTGGGTAATTCCGTGGTTGCAGGTGATTCTTGCATTTGTAGTTTTGCCGCCTGTTCCTGTGCTCTTTCCGCCTCGATTTCTTCCATCTCAGCCACTAATGGCCGGTAAAAGCCATGGAAAGGATAACGGGTTTCGCGTGGTTCAGTGTTAGTTTCATTTTTGCACATAATAAGTTTCCTGCGCATTGCTTCCTATTTTGATATTCACTCATTAAAACATCTGTTCCGCATCTTCTTCGTCCGTATCTACGGCTTCTCCAACAAGTTCCCCCGTAGTTCCCATCACTTGGCTGTCATAGTTGTCCACCAGATATTCGTACAGATCTTCGGCTGTGTCCAGCTTCTTTTCAACTTGTACGCCCTTCACCTCGTAAGTTACCGATGTGTGCTGGCCTTCTGTCAGCCACCAGCTTATAGTATCAGCCCTGTCATGCATACCTCTCTCAAGCAGTAACAAAGCCGCCGTATAATATTCATTGTTCAAATCCACATAAATCGCACCATCGCAAACCATTCGAAGCGCTTCATCAAGCGCAAAGTCAAATTTTCGCATCTTTTCGCTTTGGTTTTGGATGAGCCTGATTGCTTCAATGAACAGATCTTTATCTAGAACATCCTTGTGCCCCATCTGAACTGGTTTGAAATCTGCAACAAAATCCACTTTTTTAGCCATAATTCGTTTTTTGCTCCTTTATTAAATACAATTTTAAAATTCCGGCCTGCGTTGTCTTGCTGGCCTTTAATTCCATTGTACAGCAAGCGAAATACCATAATGCGGACTTTTAACATATTTGCAAAAATTGGTCAATTTTAAAGCTTAGCCATGTCATCTGCGTAACTGTCTGCTTTTTTGGCCCTCCAGTAGAATGTCAAGCTTTTTCGCTTATCTTCGTTATATTTCTACATATAGTACCAGTTTGCTACTTCGTTTCCTTTCACAGCCCCATATTTTCCATTGGGCTGTATTTCTGGTACAGGTCGTGCAGGTCGTCTGTATCTACATCTAGGTAGGCCCTCTCGGTCACGGTTACGCTGCTGTGACCCAGCAGGCGGCTCAAGGTATAGATATCGCCGCCGTTCATCAAAAAGCGCTTGGCAAAGTTGTTGCGGAAACAATGCGGATGGATTTCTTTTAACCCGATGCGCTGGGCATACTTGCGAATGTTTGCTTCAAAATTATTGACCCGCAATGGTTTACCCTCGTTCGTGCAAAAAAGATACTCGCTGTCACGGTAGCGGTCTTTATATTGCAGCCACCGTTTGAGCGTCTTGCCTGTCCGTGCGGAAAAGAAAACACAGCGTCCCTTTTTGCCTTTGGTAATTTCCGCAGGAAGATCCATATATAATTTCTGTAGGTTCAGGTCGTCCTCTGTCACGGCCAGACATTCCCCGCAGCGCATCCCGGTATCCAGCAAGGTCTGCATGATAACGCTGTCGCGGTACTCGCTGAACTTTGAAGTGTCCAGGCAGGCCAGCAGCTTTTTGAACTCGGTGTCTGTCACAAAGGCCAAAGGCTTGCGCTCTACCTTTATTGTATCGTCTGGTTTGATTGGGTTTTTGCGGATAAGTTCTTCCCGCACACACCAGTTAAAAAAGGCCTTCATATTTCTCAAATAGTTATTGATCGTCACTGGGGAAACCTTTTTGCCGTAGTCGCGCCGACGCTCCGGGTAGTTGGGGCTGACCGGCTCCTGTACCGCGCAGACCGTATATTTGCCCCGTTCGCGTACCGTATCAATATACGCTTCGATATGCGGGTGCCGTATTTCCTCGGTCTGGGTTATCCCCCGCTCCGCTAAAAACAGGCCGAATAATCGCAATGTCTGCTCGTAGCTTTTCCTTGTTTTTGCCGCCAGGCCTTTGCGGTCACAGGCGCTCATGAACGCTTCCACATCGTACTGATACATAACAAAAAACCTCCTGTATTGCCGGGTGCAAGGGACCCAACCAACACAGGAAGTTTATCGGTTTGATTCAGAATAATTTATTGGGCAAAATGACGAAATTCATAATTCCATAGCAATAAACTCGCGGGTTTATCGGTTTGCGGTGTCCGCCGTAAAATGCCGGTTTTGCTTATACCTGCGGGCTTTCTGCCGCTTTACGCTCTCCGCTTTTTATCCAGGCGGATCTTGTCGGCAATCATGGCGATGAATTCACTATTCGTGGGTTTGCCGCGGAGGTTGTGGATGGTGTAGCCGAAGTAGCTGTTCAGGGTGTCGACATCCCCACGGTCCCAGGCGACCTCGATGGCGTGGCGGATAGCACGCTCGACGCGGCTGGCTGTGGTGCCGTTGCGCTTGGCGATTTCGGGATAGAGGCGCTTGGTCACGGCGTTGATATACTCGTGATCGGCGGTGGTGAGCAGGATTGCATCGCGCAGGAACTGGTATCCTTTGATATGGGCGGGCACGCCGATCTGGTGCAGGATCTCGGTGACGGTCAGCTCGTCGGAATCCAGCGAGACCGGCTGCGGGCGGCTGGCACCGCCGGCGGCGCGCAGCACACGGTTGACCAGCACATTTTCGTCGAACGGCTTTACGAAGAAGAACGAGAAGCCGTTATCCAGCAGGTCCTGCTCGATCTCCTCGCTTTGGAACGCACCGGTCACAAAAAAGGTGGTATGTACGCCGCTGTTGTTCTTTTCCTCGTAACGCTGCTTGACGGTGATGGCGTCCAGGTCCGGCATAAAGGCATCCAGCAGGCAGGCCTGGGGATGCACGGTCAGCAGGGTATCGAGGGCTGCGGTACCATTTTTCTCGCAGACCATCACGGTAACGCCTTTGGCTTCCAGCGCTTCGCGGCAGACTTCCGTCACGATCTCGCTGGTATTGGTCATAACAAACTTGATCTTATCCATCGTCAACTTTCCTCCATACAATGAACAGGTGCCGCACGCTGTCGTGTTTGCCCGTCGTTTTCTTTACTGTGGAAATTTTACCATATTTTTCCATTCATCGCAAGAGGTTTTTCCAATTTTTTCCGCGTTTCCCGCGATTTTCGTTCGACACGTTTCGCCTTTTTTCTTGGATTTGTCGTTGTTTTCCTGAATCGCGGTCTTTTTTCGGCCAGAAAATTCACTTCCAGTGTTTCCCATCTTTTCCAGTTAGCAAGATTTGTCGGTTTTTGTGTTGGTAATTTTACCATTCATTCTTGCCCCTGCTTTTACCCGCCAAATTTTGATTTATACCTTTATATAATAGGGGCATGTTGTTATTGGCGGCACAATTCGCGGGGCGGGTTGTTATTCCCGGCACAGTTGGTGGCGTTTTTGCGGCGGCAGGCAGCACTTACCTTTAGAATAAATACTAAAATGTGCGGTCAATAACAATAACGCCCGCTGTTGTTATCCACGGCATAGTTTGCACAGCCGTAACGGCGGAAAGGGTTGTTATTGGCAGCACAATTTGCTTTTGGGATGGGCTGCGAGCAGTTGCGGATGGTGTTGTTATCCGCGGCACATTTTAAAGCTGCAGTCCGTCCGGGTGGGTTGTTATCCGGCGCACATTTCTTATCCGGATCTTCTGGCTGCGCCCCTGCTTATCTCCCCTCGGCTCTGCATGGCCCTGTTGGAAAAGTCCGCACATTTTCTCCTGGCCCAGCGGATGCCACTGCCCGGGCGGGGCTATTGTTATCGACGGCACAAATCCTGACGTGATTTTCTGCGCAGGGTTGTTATTCACAGCACAATTTGACGCAGCCGTTGGCGCGGGCGGCCCGGCAATGTGGGTTGTTATCAGCGGCACAGTTTAACCGGCGGCCCACTGCTGTAACCGTTCGCAGTATAACAGCAGGGCTTTTCGCGTTGTATTGTTATTCAGCGCACATTTCTCTGCCTTTCGCGCCCACGCAATCAACGTTATATCGTGTTTTTATGGCAACTGATTTCTAGTTGTTATCGCAGGCACAGTTTCCCGTCCACCCGCTGCGGCCCAAGTCCGTCTCGCCGTCCTGCGGGGTTGTTATTCGCAGCACAGTTCCAACCTTTGATGAGCGCACGTATTTTCCCATCGCCGCCCTTCTTCTCTGGCAATCGCTCCACCGCAAATGCAGGCAAAGCGAAAATTCTCCCCGGTTGTTATCCAGCACACATTTTCCACGACCCACACCGCCGCAACAATATTTTTTTCAGAATTTTTCCGTAAAACTGTGCTGTAGATAACAACTGCCCTATCCTATTGTTATCCACGGCACAGTTCCAGAACTGCCGCCTGCGCCGCACAAAATTCTGCCGCCGCCGCTTGGGTTGTTATCCAGCGCACAATTTGCGAAAAAAACTATGTTTTGTGGCCCGGTGGGGTTGTTATCCCCTGCATATTGTTGCAGCGGGCACAGTTTTGTGGTTATTCTTCGCACAATGGGCTTGTTATTCCCCGCACATTTTTGTTGTTATCGGCAGCACAGCTTTACCTTATATCTAAATAAAAAAGCTAAAATCATAAAGAGATAAGACCGACAGATACAGGATTTTTGCGAGAAAATCAAAATGTGCTGACTATTACAATAATTGACGAATGGGACACAATCTGCTATCATTAGGACAATGTCGCATCACTCTAAGTACCAATACGGCGAGCGAGATACGCCAGCTGCCAGGCAAAAAACTCAGAGAATACTTTGTGTATTCCTGAGCATTTTTGCAACGCAGCTGGTGTACAGTAGCCGCCGGAGTAGTGCTTAGCGTGGTGCAGCGTTGCCCCTTGCATTACCGTCGCAGACTGTGCGCCAAAACACCCCCTTTGGCGCAGCCAAGCACAGCTGCAGGAAAATTTCGAGGTAAGAATATGGCACCCAAAAAACAGCCAAACACCCAACGGCCCGATGATACCGTCCTGACCCCGGTCGCCACCTACAGTGCCCGGGGCAATCAGACGATCGTGCGCAAATCCAACGACCTGATCCAGAACGCGATGTACAGCCTGACGCTCAGCCAACAGAAGCTGATGCTGCACATTTTTGCGATGATCAAGCCGTCGG
>ERZ1034984.3367-NODE-3367-length-11647-cov-8.697723_pt1 | contig 11647 bp, 10 predicted proteins | sample MGYA00520589_ERZ1034984 | MGnify/ENA primary metagenome ERZ1034984 (study PRJEB33766, sample SAMN09781790) | gut metagenome | biome: gut microbiome | host: Homo sapiens | place: Madagascar | study: EMG produced TPA metagenomics assembly of the PRJNA485056 data... | reverse complement strand
AAAGAGGAAAAGATTATGTATGTAATTGCAGGCTTGGGAAATCCTACCGCAAAGTATGAGAAAACAAGACATAACGTAGGATTTGATGTCATTGACCGGCTGGCAGAGAAATATAATATAAGAGTGTCCGATAACAGACAGAAGGCACTTTGTGGAACCGGAATCATAGAAGGAGAAAAAGTATTACTGGTAAAACCCCAGACTTTTATGAATTTAAGTGGTGAAAGCATTGGTGCAATTCTTAACTTTTATAAAGTAGAACCGGAGACGAATCTCATTGTGATTTATGATGATATCAGTTTAGAACCGGGAAGACTTCGGATTCGTAAGAAAGGGAGTGCCGGAGGACATAACGGAATTAAAAATATCATTGCCCATACCGGAACACAGGAATTTTTACGAATCAAAGTAGGAGTTGGAGAAAAACCACAAGGCTGGGATTTGGCAGACTATGTGCTGGGACGTTTTTCCAAGGAAGACAGAGAAAAAGTAGAAGATGCGTATGAACGCGCGGTAGAAGCAGTAAGCTATATGGTAAAAGGAGAAACAGATAAGGCAATGAATCTGTTTAACTAATAGGAACTTGAAGCTGAGGTAGAAAGAAATGGAAAGTTTTACAAAACCTCTATCAGGGTTAAAGGAATATGAAGAATTAAAAACAACACTTTCTAAAGAGAAAGGAATTATACAGGTTTCTGGATGCATTGATGTCCAGAAGCCTCATTTGATTTACAGCTTATCTAAGGAAAAAGAGAAAAAACTCATTGTAACCTTTAATGAACAAAAGGCAAGGGAATTATACGATAATTATCGCTTTTATGACAGACAGGCAGTGTATTATCCTGCAAAAGACGTGCTGTTTTATCAGTCAGATATTCGCGGAAATGCCTTAACGGCAGAGCGTTTGCAGGCAGTGCGGGCAATTTTAGAAAATGAGCAGGTAACGATTATTACCACCTTCGATGCATTAATGGATCGAATTGCACCTATTACCAATATCAAAGAGGGAATTTTGAACTATACCGTGGGAGACTCCATGGATATGGAGAAAATGAAGGAAAAACTGGTACAGTTAGGATATGAGCGTAATTATCAGATTGAAGGTGCAGGACAATTTGCTGTTCGAGGTGGAATCCTGGATATTTTTCCACTAACGGAGGAAGTACCATATCGTATCGAGTTATGGGGAGATGAGATTGATTCTATTCGTAGTTTTGAGGTAGAAAGTCAACGTTCCATTGAAAATCTGGAAAGTGTGGAGATTTATCCGGCATGTGAAGTTGTGTTATCTAAAGAGCAGATAGCACAGGGATTAGAGAAAATTGAAACCGAAGCGGAAGAACTTTATGAGACATTCCGGAAGGAAATGAAAACAGAGGAAGCCCATCGCATTCATAAGACGTTAGATGCCTTAAAGGAAGAACTTACAGAGCTTGGACGCGTGGATAATTTAGACAGTTATCTTAGTTATTTTTTAGAGGAAACGGTGTCCTTTTTAGATTACTTTCCAAAGGAAAATACATTGATATTTTTGGATGAGCCTGCCCGTATTGCGGAAAAAGGACGAGTCGTAGAACAGGAATTTTCCGAAAGTATGAAGCATCGTCTGGAAAAGGGATATATTTTACCGGGACAAATGAATGCACTGTATACCGGGGCAGAAATTTTTGCCACATTAGAGCATCGGAAATGTGTAGCAGTGACAACCTTGGAAATGAAGGTCAATGAGCTGGAGATTAAGTATCGATACAATATCCAGACCAAGGCGGTAAATCCATATAATCGTAGTTTTGAAATACTTATTAAGGACTTACAGCAGTATAAGAAGAATAAATACCGTGTGATTTTGTTGTCAGGTTCCAAAACCCGTGCTACCCATTTAGCAGAAGATTTGCAAAACGAGGGACTCAGTTGCTTTTACAGCGAGGATTTTAACCACGAAGTGCAGCCGGGAGAAGTGATGGTTGCTTATGGAAAACTCAATAAAGGATTTGAGTATCCGGACATTAAGTTTGTGGTGATTTCGGAAAGTGATATTTTCGGTGGCGAAAAGAAGCGTAAGAAGAAGCGAAAGATTTATGAGGGAGAGAAAATCCAAAGCTTTACAGACTTAAATGTGGGAGACTATGTGGTACATGAGCGGTACGGTGTGGGAATTTATCGAGGCATTGAAAAAGTGGAGATTCAAAAGACGGTAAAGGACTATATTAAGATTGAATACGATAAGGGCAGTACGCTGTATATTTTGGCAACTCAGTTAGAGGCAATTCAAAAATATGCAGGAGCAGATGCAAAGAAGCCAAAGATTAACCGCCTAGACGGTCAGGAGTGGAATAAGACAAAGAGCAGGGTAAAAGGTGCAGTCAAAGAGATTGCCAAAGAACTGGTAGAGTTGTATGCTATTCGCCAGCAGACGGAGGGATTTCAGTACGGACCGGATACGGTATGGCAACGGGAGTTTGAAGAAATGTTCCCATTTGAGGAAACAGAAGACCAGGAACTTGCCATTGAAGCCACCAAAAAGGATATGGAGAGCACCAAGATTATGGATCGCCTCATTTGCGGTGATGTGGGATATGGCAAGACGGAAGTTGCCATACGAGCAGCATTTAAAGCCGTACAAGAGGGAAAGCAGGTAGTTTACCTTGTACCTACCACCATTTTGGCACAGCAGCATTACAATAATTTTGTACAGCGAATGAAAGATTTTCCGGTTCAGGTAGACTTGATGTGCCGTTTTTGCACCAATGGACAGATAAAAAAGACTGTAGAGGGCTTGAAAAAGGGAATGGTAGACATTGTAATTGGAACACATCGAGTACTTTCTAAGGATGTAGAATTCAAGGATTTGGGACTGCTGATTATTGACGAGGAGCAACGTTTTGGAGTTGCCCATAAGGAAAAAATCAAGCAGATAAAGAAAAATGTAGATGTGTTGACTTTAACAGCAACACCGATTCCAAGAACCCTTCATATGAGCCTCATTGGAATTCGGGACATGAGCGTATTAGAAGAACCGCCTATGGACAGAATGCCGATTCAAACATATGTTATGGAGTTTAACGAAGAAATTGTGCGAGAGGCAATTAACCGGGAATTAGCAAGAAATGGACAGGTGTACTATGTTTTTAACAGAGTAAATCAAATCGCAGAAGTGGCATCGAAAATTGCAGAGTTAGTACCGGAGGCAAACGTAGCCTTTGCCCATGGACAGATGAAAGAGCGCGAGTTAGAAGATATTATGTATCAGTTTATCAATGGAGAAATTGATGTACTGGTATCTACAACCATCATTGAAACAGGACTTGATATTTCCAATGTAAATACCATGATTATCCATGATGCGGATAATATGGGACTATCCCAGCTCTATCAGTTGCGGGGAAGAGTGGGGCGTTCTAATCGTACAGCGTATGCTTTTTTGATGTATAAGCAAAATAAAATGTTAAAAGAGATTGCAGAAAAGCGTTTGTCTGCTATTAAAGAATTTACCGAATTGGGAAGCGGATTTAAGATAGCTATGCGAGACCTGGAAATTCGTGGAGCCGGAAACCTCTTAGGTGCAAAACAGCATGGGCACATGGAAGCGGTAGGATATGACTTGTACTGTAAGATGCTAAATGAAGCGGTTAAGACCTTGAAAGGAATTGAGACACCGGAACAGTTTGAAACAACCATAGAGTTAGATATGGATGCTTTTATTCCGCCAACCTATATACCAAACGAGTTCCAAAAGTTAGATATTTATAAACGAATTACCGGGATTGAAAACCAAGAGGAAAGTGAGGAAATGTTAGAAGAGCTCATTGACCGCTTTGGAGAACCACCTAAGTCCGTGGAAAATCTCCTTACGATTGCGCAGTTAAAGGCAAAGGCACATAGCTGTTACTATACGGAAATTAAGGAAAACGGAGATAAAATCAGATTTACCTTTTACCAGCAGGCAAAAATCAATCCGGTAAACATTGCACCAATGGCAGAAAAATACGAAGGAGCACTTCAGTTTATTCGAGATTCGAAAGCACCGTATTTTGAGTATGTAAGAACACATAATACCAGGCAGAAAGGACGAAGTGCGCTTGAGATAGCACAGCAAGTACTGGAAGATACGAAAAACTTACTGTTAGAAAAGTGAAAAAACTGTTAAATCCCTGAAAAATAGTTGATACACAAAAGGAAAAGAACTATAATATCATCAGTATGTAAAAAGAAAGATTACGAAAGAATACCTAGGAGGAAACTATGAAGGCAAAAAGATTACTGTCCCTGCTTTTGGCGGCAGCTATGGGAGCATCCGTATTGACAGGATGTAATGAAATTAAGGCGGATGCAGTGGGAGCCACCTTAAATGGAGAGGAAATCTCTCTTGGATTTATGAATTTTATGGCAAAATTCCAACAGGCAGTATATGATGGATATTTGGGTTCCATGTATGGAACAAGTGATTATTGGTCACAGGATATGAGTGGAAATGGTTCCGATATGGAAACAACGGTAAAGGATCAGGTGGCTGAAAATATAGAGCTGTTGTATTTATTAGAAGACCATATGTCAGATTATGGCGTAGAGATTACAGATGATGAAATGTCAGCTATTGATGAAGTAGCTGATAAGTTTATGTCTGATAATAGTAAGGTAGCTATTGAGCAGATAGGAGCAACAAAGGAATATGTAAAAGAGATGCTTCGTTTAGATACCATTCAGACAAAAATGAATAATGCGATAGGAGCAGAAGTTGATACGGAAGTTTCAGATGAAGAAGCTGCGCAGAAGACTTTTAGTTATGTTAAGATTAGTAAAACATCCACAACGGATGCAGATGGAAAGACCGTTGAATATACAGATGAACAGAAAAAAGAATTGAAAAATAATGTAAACGAATATGCAAAAAAAGCACAGGCAGACTTTGACGGTGCAGCACAGGAAGCAGGATATACAGTATCCACTTATTCCTATGGTTCAGATGAAAGTAATTTTGCAAAAGATGTGATTGCAGCAGCAGACAGCATGCAGGTGGGAGACATCAGTGATGTATTAGAGGATGACAATAATTATTACATTATTCGTATGGATAGTACATTTGACGAACAGGCTACCGCAAATAAGAAGACTGAAATTGTAAAACAGAGAAAAACAGATCACTATAAAGAAGTATGTGATGGTTATAAAAAAGATGCTAAGTATGAAGTAAATAAATCAGAATGGAAAAAAGTAAAGTTTGATGATTTATTTAGCATAAAGCAGGACGCACCAAGTAGTACAAATAGTACCACCGGTACGGACAATACAAGTAGTACAGATACAACACAGAATTAGGAAAATAAGGGGCTGTCGGAAGACAGCCCTTTGTTTTACGCCAGTAGTGAGGAAAATTATGGAATACATACATCATTATGATTCCCCTTTAGGTGGAATTACACTTGCCAGTAATGGTGAAGCACTCGTTGGATTATGGTTTGATGGACAAAAGTATTTTGCAGATACACTGTTAAAGGAATATGAAGAAAAAAGTCTTCCAATATTTGAAGGAACAGACCGATGGCTGGATATTTATTTTAGCGGAAAAGAGCCGGATTTTACGCCGCCTATTTACATGAAAACTACGGAGTTTCGGAAAGCAGTATGGGAGATTATGTTGACGATTCCTTACGGAAAGACAATGACTTATGGGGAAATTGCAGCACAAATTGCAAGAACGAAAGGAATCCCGCGAATGTCTGCGCAGGCAGTGGGAGGAGCCGTTGGACATAATTCAATATCTATTATTATTCCTTGCCATAGAGTAGTGGGAACCAATGGAAGTTTGACAGGGTATGCAGGAGGAATGGAGAAGAAAGAAAAACTGCTCACTTTAGAAAATGTAAATATGTCGAAGTTTTTTGTCCCAGACCAGAAGGGGATAGAATAGAACTTTGAAACTAGGAAAGGTATCATTTCAACTGTGAGGTGATATCTCTTTTATATCAAAGAAAATAATGAAGAAAAATATTGGAGCACAGTTAGCATTATATCAATCAGGGAATTAATATAGTAGATGAGTCATGGTTGCAGGAAGCGGATTGTATGGGGGTATCAGTGTTGTTTGAGTTCCTACCTATGAGTATTTCTTAGCAGGAGATAAAATAGGTGATGGTGCTAAGATAAATAAATAAGGAATTTTACTAACAAAAATTCTATCTTTGTGGTATGATGTACTGCGGATGGAAGAATAAGTACCATAAAGAAAGAAGGCTTTTTATGCCGGCAGGATCAGTGGAAAGAACCAATGCAAGAAAAGATTAACCTATGTGGCAGTAAAAAAGTTGCTTGAAAATGGATAGAAGAAAAGAGTTAGTAAAATGGAATGGGAAAGAGTAGATCTTAGAGTTCCAACACCGGAATTGGAAGCAACCTGGGAAGAAACCATGTTTCCGTTATGTATAATTTTGTCTGCATGTCCAGAGGCGGCGTAATCATTGAAGCTGATGTGAGTATTGCAGCAAATACACAGATACTTACAAATAATCACGATGAAAAGCAGCATCGAATTCTTTTATGTAAACCAGTAGTAATAAAGAAAAATGCCTGGATTGGTGCAGGTGTAACAATTTTACCGGAAAGTAGAACTGGATGACAAGTAAATGTTAATAATTAGTAGATAAAAGAGGCATGTGAAGTATTATGAGTACAACAAGTAAAAAAACAATGGATATGACCCATGGTTCATTATGGAATAAAATTCTTATATTTGCACTTCCACTTGCGGCAAGCAGTATCTTACAACAATTGTTTAATTCTGTAGATACAGCAGTTGTAGGGCGTTTTGCAAGCAGCCAGGCATTGGCAGCAGTAGGAAGTAACAGTTCCTTAATATCGTTATTGATTAACTTATTTATTGGAATATCTCTTGGGTCAAATGTTGTAATAGCACACTATATTGGACAAAAATCAGAGGAAAATATCCATGCAGCAATTCATACGGCAATTGTTGTAGCCATGATAAGTGGTGTATTTGTCATGATATTTGGACAATTAATCGCAAGACCCGTATTGCGATTAATGGGAACACCAGAGGATGTGATTCAGCTTGCAGTATTGTATTTGCGAATTTATTTACTTGGTATGCCCTTTATCATGCTATATGATTTTGGATCATCCATTCTTAGAAGTACCGGTGACAGCAGACGTCCGCTTTATAGCCTTATCGTTGCCGGAGTAGTTAATACGATTTTAAATCTGATACTTGTAATTGGATTTAAACTAAGTGTTGCCGGTGTAGCAATTGCTACCGTGATATCAAATATGGTAAGTTCCGGGATTGTGATGTATATACTTCTTCATGAGTCAGAGCCAATCAGACTGGAGTTACGAAAACTTACGATTGTACCAAAAGAATTAAAAAAGATTTTGAGTATTGGAATTCCGGCAGGATTACAGGGAATGATGTTTTCCATTGCCAATGTTTGTATACAAAGTGCCATTAACAGTTTTGGTTCCAATGCTATTGCAGGTTCTGCGGCAGCATTGAACTTTGAGTTTTTTGCATATTTTCTGGTAAATGCATTTGCACAGGCAGCGGTTACATTTACCAGTCAGAACTATGGGGCAGGAGAGCCGGAAAGGTGTAAGAAAATTTTTAGAATATCTATGGTATTTTCTTTGGTGTCGTGTGGACTTCTCTCAGGTATTTTTGTTTTAGGCAGGGGATTTTTCCTGCGCATCTATACCACAGACCAGGCGGTGCTGGAATTTGCAACACAGCGACTTTTGATTGCAACTACACTGGAGTTACTTACTTCTGTATATGAAATCAGTGCAGGAGCAATGCGAGGATTGGGACATTCTCTGTTGCCTGCAATTATAACATTTGTAGGTTCCTGTGTGTTACGACTTGTGTGGATATCTACCGCATGTCGCATGGTTCACGAATTCTGGGTATTACTTATTATCTATCCGATTTCCTGGGTAGTAACAGGAATTGCCATGATGATTGCATATGGCTGTATTAGAAAAAAGTAGTCTTATAATTACTGAAACTCTTCATAAGTAAAGGACATATTTTTAATTAAGAAATTTGTCATATCATCCGGAAGCTTTTGTGTAAAACACAAAGGCTTTTTTGTGATTGGGTGGATAAATTCCAATTTGGCAGAGTGGAGTGCCTGACGTTTTAAAATGCGTATGTCCTGTGAAACATCTGATAAAGTGGCAACATAAGAAGCTTCTTTGGAATTATACAGACTATCACCTACCAAAGGACACTTCATATATTTCATATGAACACGAATCTGGTGTGTACGTCCGGTTTCCAGTTTAAGAGACACGAAGGCATAACCGTTTTCTCTGCCAAGTACCTGATACTGGGTGATAGCACGATCACCATTGATAAAGTCTATGGTGCGTTCAATGGTAGATCCTTCTTTTCGCCCAATAGGAGCATAGACAATTCCCATATCCGGCAGATATTTGTCTTGAACAATGGCAAGATATTCTCGATGAATCTCTCGTTCTGCCACCATTCGAGATAAGATATTAGCACTTACCATATGTTTTGCAATAATGGTAAGTCCGGAGGTATTTCGGTCAAGGCGATTGATACAGCGAAATACAAAGGGAATATTTTGTTTGTGATAATACCAGGCAACGGCGTTGGCAAGTGTATTTTCATAATTTCCCATAGAAGGGTGAATTGGCATATCTGCAGGCTTATTCAACACCAGTAGGTCTTCGTCTTCGTAGATAATATCCAAGGGAAGTTCCACAGGAACAATTTTCTGAGAAGATGCAGTTTCTTCCATACAGACTTTCAGAGTATCCAATGGTTGTAAAGAATAATTTACATGTTTCCAGACATCGTTTATCAGAATACTTTCCGGCATTTTTTTTAAATCAATAATATTTTGATTAGAAAAACCCTGTTCCTTTAGAAAATATTCAATATTATGCCCTGCGTCAGCAGAAGTGATTTGATAAGTAAAGGTACGCTTCATTGGATTCAGAATTCCTTTCATGATTTGGCTAGAATATAGCATAGCAAAGGGGAAAATACAAGCACTTGTATGAAAAATGGTTTTTTAGTATAATAAAATGTATTGGAAATAAGCATATTGGAGAGAAAAATGAAGAAAAAATATCAGGCACTTATACTGGGAATTGTAGTGATTATTTTTGCAGGAATTTTACTTTGGCACGGAAAAAATACAACAAAAACGGAACGTTTTGAGGCACGGTTTACCGATGTATTCGATACTGTGACAAATATTATTGGCTATGGCGAGAGTCAGGAGACATTTACCCAACAGGTGAGTGAATTAAAGGAGCAGTTTGATTATTATAATCAGTTATATGATATTTATAACGATTATGATGGAGTAAATAATATAAAAACCATCAATGACAATGCAGGGAAAGAACCGGTAAAAGTAGCACCGGAAATTATAGATTTACTAAAGCTGGGAAAAGAAGCATATGTAGAAACCAACGGACAGGTAAATATTGCTTATGGCAGTGTATTAAGTCTGTGGCATGATTATCGGGAAGCAGGTTTAAATAATCCAACTAAGGCAGAATTGCCGCCTATGGAAGAAATTGAAGCAAAAGCGGCACATACAGATATTAATCAGTTAATCATCGATGAAGAAGCCTCTACGGTATATCTGGCGGATGCAGAAATGTCTTTAGATGTGGGAAGCATTGGAAAAGGATATGCAGTACAAAAAGTGGCAGATTATGCAAAGGCACACAATATGAATCATCTTTTAATTAGCGCAGGGGGAAATGTTTGCGTAGTAGGAGCGAAAGAAGATGGTGAGAGCTGGAGCGTAGGAGTGCAGAATCCGGATTTGAGCAGTGATAAGGAGTATGTACAAAAGGTAAAATTGCAGGATATGTCTATTGTAACCAGCGGAAATTATCAAAGATATTATGAAGTAGCCGGAAAACGTTATTGTCATATTATTGACCCCGATACCATGATGCCGGCAGAACATATGGCATCTGTTTCTGTGATTATGAAGGATTCGGGGAAGGCAGATGCCATGTCTACTGCATTGTTTAATATGGACTATGAAGAAGGAAAGGCATTGGTAGAATCCATGGATGGAGTTGAGGCAATGTGGATACTTGAGGATGGAAGTATTCAGTATTCCAGTGGATTTTCCAAATATCTGGAAAAATAATAGGAGCATAGAATGAAAAAAAATGATGTAATCATGATTGGAATAATCGTAGTAATTGCACTGGTGGCATTGTGTTTGGTAAATCTCTACGGAAAATGGAATACCAAGGATGCGCAGGCGGTAGTAACGATTGATGGAACAGAGTATGGAAGATATCCATTGTCAGAGGATAGAACCGTAAAAATAGAATCCGAAAATAACGGATATAATTTATTGATTATTGAAAAGGGGGATGCGAGAATTGAAGAGGCGTCCTGCCCGGATAAAATTTGTGTACGTCATAAACCAATTGATAAGACAGGAGAAACATTGGTGTGTCTGCCAAATAAAGTAGTGGTTGAGATTGAAAATGGTGAAGAAGCAGATGTAGATGCATCTACCAATTAGACAATAGAGAAAGACAATAGGGAAGGGAACAATTATGGCAAAAAAGACAGCATATATGGGAATGTTAGTAGCGTTAGCATTTATTTTTTCGTATATCGAATCTTTGATTCCAATTAATGTGGGAATTCCGGGAATTAAGATAGGACTGGCTAACATGGTAACCATTGTAACGTTATATACGATAGGAGTAGTTCCGGCAGTTGTATTATCCCTTGTGCGAATCGTATTGACGGGATTTACCTTTGGAAATCTGGCAATGATGATGTATAGTCTCGGAGGAGGTATGCTAAGCCTGTTGGTAATGGTAATCGCACAAAAAACAAAGCTATTTTCCATTACAGGGGTCAGTGTACTTGGTGCAGTATTTCACAATATAGGACAGATTATTGTGGCAGCAATTGTAGTAGAAAACAGCAGCTTGTTTTATTATCTTCCGGTACTTCTTGTTTCCGGTGTGGTTTTTGGTGTAGTTATTGGCATGGTGGGAGCTGTTTTAGTGAAACGATTGTCGGGGTTTATACAAAAACAGGACATATTTTAAGCGTTAAGAAAGCGTTAAGGAAAGTCTGTTTAGATTGACGGTAAATAAAATAGTTGGTATGCTCGTAGCAGTATAAGAAAAGGAGTTTCGTATGGGAAGCTCCTTTTTATAACGTAAATACGAAAAGTATAAGAAAAAACAACTGTTTTACGACAGAATGTAAAGGTACACAGGAAGGAAGAAAAAGCAATGGAAATGACGCATATATTGGAATTATTAGGCGGATTAGCACTGTTTTTATACGGTATGCAGATGATGAGTCAGGGGTTAGAAGCGGCTGCCGGAAATAAAATGAAGCAAATTTTAGAAAAACTGACAGCGAATCGTTTTTTAGGAGTAGCCGTAGGAGCCGGAATTACAGCAATTATACAATCATCGTCGGCAACAACGGTGATGGTAGTGGGATTTGTAAATTCCGGTATGATGACGTTGCAGCAGGCAGTATGGATTATTATGGGTGCCAATATTGGTACTACCATAACCGGACAGTTGATAGCACTGGATGTAGGTGCAATTGCCCCCTTGTTTGCTTTTGCCGGTGTGGTGATGATTTTGTTTTTTA
>ERZ1034984.3365-NODE-3365-length-11652-cov-22.213676_pt1 | contig 11652 bp, 8 predicted proteins | sample MGYA00520589_ERZ1034984 | MGnify/ENA primary metagenome ERZ1034984 (study PRJEB33766, sample SAMN09781790) | gut metagenome | biome: gut microbiome | host: Homo sapiens | place: Madagascar | study: EMG produced TPA metagenomics assembly of the PRJNA485056 data... | reverse complement strand
GCCACCTCAATGACCTTGTCCATGTCGTAATACTTGTACTCACCCAGACGTCCGCCGAAGATGACGCCCGGCTCGGCGTCGGCCAGCTTCTTGTACGCGGCATACAGGGCACCGTTCTTCTCGTCATTGACGGGGTAGTACGGCTCGTCGCCCTTCTTCCACTCGGCGCTGTACTCGCGGCTGATGACCGTCTTGGGCTGGGTGCCGAACTCAAAGTGCTTGTGCTCGATGATGCGGGTGTAGGGCGTCTCGGCGTCGGTGTAGTTCACCACGGCGTTGCCCTGATAGTTGTCGGTGTCCAGCACCTCGGTCTCAAAGCGGACACTGCGGTACTGCAGAGCACCCAGCTTGTAGTCAAAGTAAGCGTCCACGGGGCCGGTGTAGACCACCTTTTCGGCCAGTGCGTTCAGCGCGTCGCGGTCGGCCAGATAGTCCATGTTCAGGCGCACTTCGGTGCCGTCCAGCATCTTTTCCACCATGGCGGTATAGCCGCCGTTGGGGATGCCCTGATACAGGGCGTTGAAGTAGTTGTCGTCGTAGGTGAAGCGCACCGGCAGGCGCTTGATGATGAAGGCCGGCAGCTCGGTGCAGGGGCGGCCCCACTGCTTGCCGGTGTAGCCCTTGATGAGCTTTTCGTAGATGTCGGTGCCCACCAGGCTGATGGCCTGTTCCTCAAGGTTCTGCGGGTCGGTGATGCCGGCCTCTGCCTTCTGCTGCTCGATCTTGGCCTTGGCCTCGGCAGGGGTCACCACGCCCCACATCTTGTTGAAGGTGTTCATGTTGAAGGGCAGGTTGTAAATTTCACCGTGGTAGTTTGCCACCGGGCTGTTGGTGTAGCGGTTGAACTCGGCAAACTGGTTCACATACTGCCACACGGCCTTGTTGTTGGTGTGGAAGATATGCGCGCCGTAGCGGTGCACATTGATGCCCTCCACCGGCTCGGTGTAGATGTTGCCCGCAATGTGGCTGCGCTTGTCGATGACCAGGCACTTTTTGCCCGCCTTCTTGGCTTCGTGGGCGAACACAGCGCCGTACAGGCCTGCACCAACGATCAGATAATCATACTGCTTCATAAAAAGAACCTTTCCCTGTCATTTTTCTGCGGCACTGCTCTTTTTCTGCGATGCCCAGTAGTTGTCGATAGCCGTCTCGATGCGGGAGCGGACCGCTTCCGGCGTGATGTGCTTGAGCTGGGCCGCCGCCATGGTCTGGTGGCCGCCGCCGCCCAGGCTCTCCATGATCACCTGCACGTTCACCGCGCCCAGGCTGCGGGCCGAAATGTTCACGCCTCCGCTCACCTGCACGGCCACAAAGCTGGCGTCCACGCCCTGGATGCGCAGCAGGTCGTTGGCGGCCTGCGCAATGGCCACACGGGCTTCCGGGGCGATCTCGCCGCCCACGGAGATGGCGCAGTTTTTGTACATCTGTGCCTTTTCCACAAGGTCGGCCTTGGCGTTGTACTCCGTCATGGTCACGTCGAACAGCTGGCGCACCCGCTCGGTCTCGGCACCGTAGCGGCGCAGGGCTGCGGCCGCTTCAAAGGTGCGCACACCGGTGTGCAGGGTGAAGTCCTGGGTGTCCAGCATGATGCCGGAGAGCAGGCCCTCGGCCTCCACCCGGTTGGGCTTGTCGTCGCGGTCGCCGACGTACTGCAAAAGCTCGGTGACCAGCTCACTGGCCGAGGAAGAATAAGGCTCGTGGCAGACCAGCGCGGGGTTTTCAATATAGCCCACGCCCTTGCGGTGGTGGTCGATGACGGCCACCTTGCCGCATTTTTCCAGAATTTCCTTGCTCTCCACAAGGCCCACCTGGTATGTATCCACCACAACGCACAGCGTCTGCTTGGAGATGATGGGCAGTGCCTCTTTCGGGTCAATGAAGTCGTCCCTCTGGCCCGCGCGGCACAGCGCGTCGATGAGACTGCCCGCCAGCGTGGCGTCCCGTTTGACGGCGATCACCGCCGGGACATCGCATATTTTACAAATGCGCAGCACGCCCTCGGCGGAACCGATGGCGTCCAGATCGCTCATGCGGTGGCCCATGATGACCACATGGTCGGCTTCCTTGATGAGCTTGACCAGCTGGTCGGCCACGATGCGGCTGCGCACCTTGCTGCGTTTTTCCACGCCGTGGCTCACGCCGCCGTAGAAGGTGAAGCCGTCCGGCGTCATCTCGGCGGCCTGGTCGCCGCCGCGGCCCTGGGCCATGTCCAGCGCCTGCACGGCCATATCCTGCGCTTCCCGCAGGGTCTTGGCCCCGCGGCCGATGCCGATGGAAAGCGAAAGGTTCACACTGGGGTCCAGCGCACGAATTTTATCCAGCACATCATAGCCGCGCTTGGCGAACTGCTCCATCTGGCGTTCTTCCACCACGGCGATGTAGCGGCCGCTGGCCACCCGGCGCAAAAAGCCGCTGCCCCGGCCGATCATATCCTCCAGCGTGCGGTTGATGCCCTCCAGCAGGCGGGCACGCTCACTGTCCAGCATGTCGCCGAACACGTCGTCGTAGCCGTCCACCAGAAAGACCAGATAGCCCGGGCGGCTGGCTTTATATTCCGCCTCGATCTTCCGCAGGGCGGTCTCCTCGTTCAGCACCACAAGGGTCATGCTCTCGGCGTTGCCGGGCACGGTGGAGCTGTGGGCGCTCCACATGCCCTCCGCCAGGGTCAGCAGCTGGCCCTCCTGGGTGCGGCACTGCTGCAGGTCCAGCCCGGGCAGCACCTTCTGCACACGGCTCACCAGCACATCCTGCCCGCGCAGCAGCCGGTCGCGGAACTGGGCGTTGTACCACAGCACCGTCTCGCCGGAAAGCAGCGCCGCCGGCTGCGAAAGCGGCTCCAGGCTGAACTGCACCTTTGATTTTTCAAACCCCGTGCCGCTCATCCACCGTGCCGTCCACCGGCGCAGCTGGTAACGGAACACCACCATGCAGATGCCCCACAGCACCACCAGCGCTGCCAGCACCGGCCACGCCGTCGGGCGCTGCACCAGCAGCACCAGCACCAGCAGGCCGCACAGCACCGCCAGGCTGGCCGTGAGCATCTCGAGGGTCCATCTCGGTTTCTGTTTCATCAAATCTCCTGCCTTCCGCCGCATTTCCCGCGGCAGTGTGCCCGGCTCAGACCTCCATCAGGATGGGGAGGATCATCGGGCTGCGCTTGGTGCGCCGATAGATATAGCTGCTCAGCGCTTCCCGCACACGGGTCTTGACGCTGTTCCAGTCGCGGACGTTCTCGTCCACGCAGCGCTGCAGCGCGTTTTCCACGATGCTCTGGGCACCGTCCATCAGGCTTTCGTTCTCGCGCACATACACAAAGCCGCGGCTGACGAGGTCCGGCCCGGCCAGCACCTTGCCGCTCTTGCTGTCCACGGTGGCCACGATGATGACCAGACCGTCTTCCGAGAGGTGCTTGCGGTCCCGCAGGACCACATTGCCCACGTCGCCCACGCCCAGGCCGTCCACCATGACGGCACCGGCGGTGACCGGCTCACCCAGCTTCATCTCGTCCTGGCTGAGGATAACGTTGGAGCCGTTCTCAGCGATCAGGATGTTGCTGGTGGGGATGCCGAGGCTTGCGGCGGTGAGGGCGTGCTTTTTCAGCTGCTTGTACTCGCCGTGCACCGGCAGGAAATACTTGGGTTTGGTCAGGGTGAGCATCAGCTTCTGCTCCTCCTGGCAGGCATGGCCGGAGACGTGCACATCGTACATGCTCTCATAAATGACCTCTGCGCCCAGCAGCAGCAGACCGTTCACGATCTTGGTCACGCTCTTTTCGTTGCCGGGGATGGGGTTTGCAGAAATGATAATGAAATCGCCGGGGCCCACGCGCACCTGACGGTGGCTGCAGGACGCCATGCGGGAAAGGGCGCTCAGGGGCTCGCCCTGGCTGCCGGTGGTGATGAGCACCACCTGCTCCGGCGGGTACTGGTTGAGCTCATCCACGCTGATGAGGGTGCCCTCCGGGATGTGCATATAGCCCAGCTCCTGCGCCATGGCGGTGTTGTTCACCATGCTGCGGCCGCTGAAGGCCACCTTGCGGCCATCCTCCACGGCCAGATCAATGATCTGCTGCACACGGTAGATGTTGGAAGCGAACGTGGCAATGATGATGCGCTTGTTGCGGGCGCGGGCAAACAGGCTGCGCACACCGGCGGCAACCTTCTGCTCGGTGGCGGTAAAGCCCGGGCGCTCCGCGTTGGTGGAGTCGCTCAGCAGGGCCAGCACGCCGCGCTGACCGTACTCTGCCAGGGTGGACAAGTCGGTGACGCCGCAGGCCAGCGGGGTATAGTCAATTTTGAAGTCGCCGGTCTGGATGATGGTGCCCGCCGGGCTGTCGATGGCAAAGGCCACCGCGTCCGGGATGGAGTGGTTCACATGGATGGGCTCGATGGTAAAGCAGCCCAGCTTGATCTTCTGCTTCGGGGTGATCTCCACGAACTTGGTGCGGCCCGCCAAACCGAACTCCTCCAGCTTGTTTTTGATGAGGCCGCAGGTCAGGCGGGTGCCATAGATGGGCAGGTCGATCTTCTGCAGCAGATACGGGATACTGCCAATGTGGTCCTCGTGGCCATGGGTGATGAGCAGGCCCTTGATCTTATCCTTGTTCTGCACCACGAAGGTGAAGTCCGGGATGACCATGTCCACGCCGTACATGTCGCTGTCCGGGAAGACCAGACCGCAGTCCACGATGATCATGTCGCCGTTGCACTCGTAGACGGTCATGTTCTTGCCCACTTCGCCCAGGCCGCCCAGCGGATAGATGTGGATGGGCACCGCGGCCTCTTTGGGCTGCTGCGGACGGCGGCGGCGGTTATAATAAGGGCGGCGGGTGGTGCGGGGGCGCTTTTCGCCTGCCTGTGCGGTGGGTGCACCTGCGTTCTGGCTGGCTGCTGCCTTGCCGCGCGGGGTAACGTTCGTATTTTCTTTTGACTGTGCCATTCTGACCTCCAAAAATCATTGCAGCGCAGGCCGTTCCCTCAAACCGGGAGCAGCCGCGCTGTGCAGGGGAAGCACCTTGGATGTTCGCATCGGCTTCCGTTGGATGCACCGTATAGAATTTTCCTGTCAGCGTGATTTTTGTACACCGCTGTCTGTTCCGTAAGAATCCTTTGTGCCAGATAGGTCCATCTGTTCGATGCGACCGTGGCTTTTCTGTGGAACGCCCGGGCACACGCCTATGGTGCGCCCCTATACGCATTTTGTTAGGATTAGTATAGTATTTCCCGGCGTTTTTGTCAATTCCAAGGTTTGGCAGAACCGGGCCGAAGTATGCATTGGCTCTTGACAGAACGGCGAAAATGGCGCTAAATAGAAGCACTACCTATGATAAGGAGAACCGCATGAAACAGGTCGAAGTTTACACCGACGGCGCATGCAGCGGCAACCCCGGCCCGGGCGGCTGGGGCGCGGTGCTGCGCTATCGTTTCAACGGCAAGGTCTACGAAAAAGAGCTCAGCGGCGGTGACGACAGCACCACCAACAACCGCATGGAGCTGACCGCCTTCATTGAGGCGCTGCGCCAGCTCAAGGAGCCGTGCGAAGTGCGGCTGTGTTCCGACAGCCAGTACGTCATCAACGGGCTGCAGAAGGGCTGGGCCAAAGGCTGGCAGCGCCGGGGCTGGAAAAAATCCGACGGCTCCCCTGCCCTGAACCCGGACCTCTGGGCCCAGGCACTGGAACAGGAAGCCCGACACAAGATCACCTACGTCTGGGTCAAGGGCCACGCAGGCCACCCGGAGAACGAACGCTGCGACCAGCTGGCCGTGGCACAAAGCAAAGCACATGGCGGGAGGCAAGGGACATGAGCGATACTTTTCTGCCCGGGAACGGGTTCGACACCTACGAGAGCCAGGACAAGGTCCTGATCCAGATGGCCGACACCGCCGCCTGCGCCGTGGCGGTGCGCATTCTGCAGCAGCAGGGTTTTGCCGTGGCAGGCGCTGCCGTGCGGCTGGCAGCCGAACAGGCCGCCGAAGCGGAAGCTGCCAAGCAGGCGGCCGAAAAGCTGGGCATTGAGTGCATCGTGCTGAACGCCGAGGCCCTTGCCGGGCAGGACGCCGACGCGCTGGGCGAGGGCGTCAGCCCGCTGTTCGCTGCCCTGCTCACCGCCGCCGACAAGCTGGGGATGCAGTATGTGGCTACGCCCCACCGCGCCCGGGTGGAGACCGGCTCCGACGGTGTGCACACGGTCTGCCCGCCTGCAGGCGTGGGCGCTGACGACAGCGCCGCGCTGGCTGCTCTGCCGCAGGCCGTGCTGGCCCGGCTGATTTTGCCTCTGGGCGATTTTGCCCCGGAAGACGTGGCCGAGATGGCAGCGGACTTCAAAGTTTAAGTTTTTGCAGCAGAAAAGCGCTGTCCGGAACCAAACCGGGCAGCGCTTTTTTTGTTTGGGTACGCCTTTGATATTTTTATTCAGATCGGGTCATTTTGCAGCCGCAAACTTCTGGGCCTTGTTCCACGCGCGGATGACGCTGACGCGGCTGACAAGGAAATCCGCTTTTCTATGAGCGTCGATCAGCTCATTTTCCACAGCCCAGGCCATTGCCTTCTGCACTTCGTCTGCGTCCGGTGCCAGGGCCGTTTCCGGTTCCGGGCTGTCGGCATTCTGCCACATCAGCTTTGCCAGCTGGCCATAAGTCACCGGGATATCCGCGCCCTCGGGCAGGACGGAATCCAGGTAGACGGTGGTGCCGAACTGATACGCCACGATGGCGGCGCCCGTGCCAATGGCCGCTGCAGCCGCCACCGAGCCCATCCAGGAAGCATCGCCGTCAAAGTCGACGTCATCGGGCAGATCGTCGGCAGGAGCGTAGTTGTAATCTACCACGCCTTCCTGTTTCAGGACGTCGTTGTTTCCGCCGTTCTTGTAGTTGCTCCAGATGATATCAATGGCATTCCACTGTTCTTCCGAACCCTTATAATGCACTTTGAAGTCCGCACTCTCTCCATAAAAAGCAGCTGCTTCGATTTTCGAAATGCCTTCCGGGAGAACGATTTCTTCCAAGGACTTGCAGTCCTTAAACGCTGCGCCGCCAATTTGGGTTATACTGTCCGGCAGCACGATCTGCTTGACCTTTTCGCACTGGTAAAAAGCGCCGCCTGCAATTTCCTTCAGGTGGCTTCCCGGTGCAAAGGTGATCTTTTCCACGATCCCGCACCACTGGAACGAACCCTGTGCCAGCGATTCAACGCTTGCGGGGATCTCGATTTCTGTAATTCCCCAAAGGCTATTGAATGCGTATGCACCAATTGTGGTGACGCCCTCCGGAATCTTGAAATTCTTCATGTTATAGTTGTTCGAAAACGCATTATCACCAATCGTTTTCAGCGTAGACGGAAGTTCCAGTTCACGGATGTCGTTTCCGCCAAAAGCGTCATTGCCGATCGCCGTGACGGTATACTGGTTCTGGTCGCCGTCATACACCGTCTCCGGAATTTTCAGCGTTCCGGTGATGCCCGTGTTCTTGGCCACTTCGACCGTGGAATCGCTCGTCACCTTATAGTTCAGGGTCTGGCCTTCGTATTCATAGGCAAAGGTCTCCCCTGCCGCTGCCGCAAATGCGCCCACCGGCAGAACAGATGCCGCCATGCACACCGCAAGCAGAAGGCTGATCAGTCTTTTTTTTCATGTTGCTTTCCTCCCTTTTTGCGCACTCAAACGGTGGTTGCCACGCCCCCGGTTTGTCCCGGCATTTCCGGTCGTTCGAGGGCATTCCCATTTTTATTTTACCCCCCCCCCCTATGTGGATGTCAAGCTTTTTCTCGTATTTTCACATATTTTTTTGCAAATAAAAAGGCACCGTGCCGTTTTGTGCGGTACAGTGCCTTTTCTTGTTTGTCTTGTTGTTTCTCCGCTTTGCGCTCAGTTCTGCGGGTGGACGATATCGCGCCAATCCAGATCGCCGCGCTCCAGGCCGTGGATGAGCACCTCGGCAGTGGCAATGTTGGTGGCCATGGGGATGTTGTGCACATCGCACAGGCGCAGCAGGGTCATCTCGTTGGGCTCGCTGGGCTTCGCGTTGATGGGGTCGCGGAAGAACAGCAGCAGGTCGATCTCATTGCAGGCAATGCGGGAAGCGATCTGCTGGTCGCCGCCCTGCACACCGGCCAGAAAACGCTGGACCTGCAGGCCGGTCGCCTCGGCGATCAGCTTGCCTGTGGTGCCGGTCGCCACCAGCTTGTGCTGGCTCAGAATGCGGCAATACGCCGTGCAGAACTGAACCATCAGCTCCTTTTTGGAGTCATGCGCAATCAGTGCAATCGTCATCCGTTACCCTCTCCTCTTTCGCTCTATGTGATACACCGTGTGGTAAAAAGTCTCTTTGGTAAAAATAATATCACAAAATCCAATCTATTACAACTGGTTTTTATACAAAATATTCAATTTTGTTTTCTTTTGGTCAAACGCGCGCCAAAAAGCCGCGCGGCTGCGCCCCCGTGCCGGGTCAGCCCGTCTCCTGCGGGACCGTTTCGGGCACGATGGCGTCCGGGTTATCCTCGGTGTCCGGCTCGGCGGCGGGCAGCTCCGTCTCGGTCGTGGCCGGCTGGGCGGCAGGTTCGGTCTGGGTCGGCTGGGCCGTGCCTGCCGTACCGGCTGCATTGGCAGTGCCGGTGGTGGTCTGGGTGCCGTTGGCCGTGCCGGTGGACTGCTGGGTGTCGGCCGCCTGCTGGTCCGCCTGCGACTGCGCGGCTTCCTCCTCGGCCTGCTTTTCCAGCGTGCCGTCCTTCATGGCGAAGTAGGCGTTGGCGATGTCCACCACCAGGTCACCGGCACGGGCACCGTAGCCGCCGTACTCGATGGAGATGCCGATGGCGATCTCCGGGTCATCCGCCGGGAGGTAGGCCACCATCATGGCGTTCAGGTAGTGCTTGCCCGGGGCGTAGGTCTCGCTGCGCTGGGGGGTGCCGGTCTTGCAGGCGATGGCGATGGGATAACTGGAAATTTTGCCGCTGATGGTGCTGGGCACCTGCTTCATGCCTTCGCGCACCAGCTCAAAGGTGTTGCCGGTGCCCTCGATGACATCCATCACCTCGGGCTGGGTCTCGCTGAGCACCTCGCCGGTGTTGGTGTCCAGAATGGCCTTGACAAAGTGGGTGCGGTAGCGCACGCCGTTGTTGGCCAGGGTGGCCGCATAGGTGGCCAGCTGGATGGGGGTGACCACCGTGTTGCCCTGACCGATGGCGGCCTGCACGTCCAGCGAGGCGGTGTAGTTGGAATCGTTCTTGGTGGTCAGGCGGCCGGTGGCCTCGCTCACCTCCACGCCGGTGCGCTGGCCCAGGCCCAGCTTGTAGGCGTAGGCGTCGTAGACATCGCTGGTCAGGCGGCGGCCCACGTCATAGAAGAAGATGTTGCAGCTCCACTTGATGGCGGTCACCACGTCGATGTTGCCGCTGTGGCCGTGGCGGGTGCACTTGGGGTGGTAATCCTTGAAGTAGTTGTACACGCCGTTGCAGAACACCGTGGAATACTGGTTGATGAGGCCGCTGTCCAGCGCGGCCACTGCCACGGCGGGCTTGAAGGTCGAGCCCGGCGTATACAGGCCCTGCAGGGCGCGGTTGAACAGCGGCAGGCCCGGGTCCGAGCTGTACTCGCTGTAGTTGGTGGCGTAGAGGTTCTGGTCGAAGCTGGGGTAGTTGGAGGCCGCCAGCACGCCGCCGTCCTTCACGTCGATGACTACGGCCGCAGCCGCAGCCGCCTTCATGTCGCCGGTGTTGTAGACGCGGTTGATCATATCGATGTTCTCCGCCAGTGCCTTGTCCACCGCCCGCTGGAAGTTGCTGTCGATGGTCAGCTGCACGGTGTGGCCCGGCTCCGGCACGGTGGTGAGCTGGGTGTCCACGATGACGCCGTCCGAGTTGCGGGTGATGGTCTCCACGCCGTCCTTGCCGCGCAGCTCGTCTTCATAAGCAGATTCCAGGCCCGAAATGCCCAGAATGTCGTTCATGTTGTAGCCTTTTTCCCGCAGCGGGTAGGTCACGTTGCCGTCCGAATCGGTCACCTTCCACTTTTCGGCGGTGATCTTGCCCACACGGCCCAGCACCGCCGGGATGATGTCGCTCTGCTCGTAGCTGCGGGCACTGGTCTCCACGATCTCCACGCCGGGCAGCTGCAGGCTGTGCTCCTTGATGGTGGCCACGGTCGCGGCACTGACGTTCTCGGCCATGACAAAGTTGTTCACGTTGGAGAAGGCTTGCCGGTCCATCTCGTAGTGGATGCCGGCCAGCACCCGCTGCCATTCCAGCGAGAAGCCCTGCAGGTTATTCTTCTCCACCAGCATCTCCATCACATCGTCGGCGGTGGCGTACTGCTGCAGGCCGAGGGTGTCCTTCATGTCGGCCAGCTGCTTCTGGTCACTGGTGGACGTATCATCGTCGGTAAATTCATAGTGGCCTGCGGCATCCGGCTGGCCGATGAGCAGGGTGTCGTTCCAGCTCTCACCGTTTTCCCGCAGCAGCTCCACGATCTGCTGCAGCATGGTGTCCAGGTCGCGGTCACCCATCAGCAGTTTGTTAAGCACCACGTTGTAGCTGGTGGTGCTTGTGGCGATGCGCCGCCCGCTGCTGTCCACGATGTCGCCGCGGGCCGCCGTCACCGTGAAGTTATAATCGGTGGTGTTGGTGGCCTGCGCCTTGAAGTCGTCGCCGTTGACCAGCTGCAGAAAGATCAGCCGCAGCACAAACAGCCCCATGACGGCACATGCCGCGGCAATGAGCAAAATCATGCGGCGCACGACGGTTTTTCGTTCATTCTGATTCATCCGTGTCTCCTCCGGCGGTTCAGACTACGCCGTTGTCGATCTTGAATTCTTCGTGGATGCGCCGCACCAGCCGGAACAGCACCAGCGAGGGCAGCAGCGTCAGCCCGGCCGAGGGCAGCACGAAGGTGAGCCAGCGGCTGCCAGCCCAGCTGTAGCCCGGCATATAGTAGAAAAACAGCCAGTCCAGCGAGAGCACCAGCGCCGCCGTGACCATGCTGATCAGGGCAAAGTTCCAGGTGCTGCCCTGCAGGTACAGCTGCACCAGCACCGAGAGGGCAAAGCACATCAGCAGCAGTTCCAGCGCCAGCATACCCACGGTGCGCCCGGCGGTGTAGTCCCACAAGAGGCCGCACACCGCGCCGAACAGCGCGCCTGCGAACTCGCCCTCATACACGGCCACGGCCAGGCACAGCGGCAGGATGAACAACGGCTTTGCCTGCCCCAGCTGGAACAGGCCGGGGGTCGTTTGCAGCGCTGCGCACACGAACAGCGCCAGCACATAGCAGCCCCATTTCAGGATCTGGCTGCGGCTGCGCATGCGGCGTGATTCCATACAAAGCGCCCCCTTAATAATCGGTGATGATGAAGACATGCTTGACGGTGCGGGGGTCGGCACCCGGCTTGATGACCGCAATGGAGGATTTGCCGCTGGCTTCCGGCACCACCTCCTGCACGATGCCCACCAGCAGGTCCGGCGGGTAGACCCCGCCCAGGCCCGTGGTGATGACCTGATCGCCCTTGTGGGTCTCACAGCTGCGTTCGAGGTTCGTCAGGGTGCACAGGCCGTCCCCGGCATACTCGCTGCTGCCGTTGATGATGCCGTTCTCCCGGGTGCGGGACACCACGCCCGCCGCGTTGAAGCTGGGGTGCAGGATGGTCATCACCTTGCAGCTGG
>ERZ1034984.3362-NODE-3362-length-11657-cov-5.915963_pt1 | contig 11657 bp, 11 predicted proteins | sample MGYA00520589_ERZ1034984 | MGnify/ENA primary metagenome ERZ1034984 (study PRJEB33766, sample SAMN09781790) | gut metagenome | biome: gut microbiome | host: Homo sapiens | place: Madagascar | study: EMG produced TPA metagenomics assembly of the PRJNA485056 data... | reverse complement strand
TTAATGCACAGGTAAAAAAAATTCAAGACAGGAAACAACACGAAGAATCTATAAAAAAAAACAATGACTTTGAAATAGAAAAGGAGTGATAAATCATGAATGATGGTGGTGCTGAAACAAGTACAAAAAGCATAATGGAGAGATACATGCAAGAACCTCTAAGAAGATTCATGGGGTGGCTTGCAAAAAAAGGTTTTATCAAAGGTAAAAATGCCGCTAAATCTTATAAAGAAAATCATCTGACTAAAGCAGTAGAACTTTGTAAAAAAGATGGTTCTACTAAAGAATTAATTCATAGTGAATATGAACTTACACAGGATGAAATGATGAAAATTGCTGCTAAGGCAAAAAGAGATGGAGTTCCACTTTATATTAAAGATAGCAAACATCCTGATAAACATTATTCAAAAGATGAAATTTATAAGATGGCAAAGCCTTATGAAAAGATTTTAAATATTGAAGAAGAATTAAAAGACAATCCTAAAATGGATGTAGAAATAAGAAAAAGCAAATTAGCTGAACTAGAAAAACTAAAACGAGAGAATACCCTTACTGGTCAGATTAAAGTATTGGAAGATAGCAAAATTGATGATATTGCGAGATTAAATGAGCTAAATACAAAGAAAGAAAGTGGAAAAGAATTAAACGAAGCTGAAAAAAATGAGATAGCAAATATATCGGATAGACTTAATAAAACAAATCAGAAAATTGAGAAATTAAAAGAATATAATGCTCCTACTTTTCAATTTGGATGTAATAAATCAAGAACTGAATGGAAGAATATGATTATTCAAGAAGCCATTGAAGATCGTATAAAATCTCCTAAAGACTATAATGGGGATGGAATTACTAACGAAAAAGATGAAGAAATATCAAATGGATCAGATGTAAAACTTACTGCCGAAGATGTATCTAAAGCAAAAGATGGCAAAACCTTTGGTATTAAATACACTGATTTTGAAAAGGATTATGCTGTTCAATCAGTTTCCTGTAAACAATTTGCAAGTTTATCAGAATCACTTGAAAGTTTAAATTATGGTGCTGTTAAGACTGAAGGTGACAATGTTGATATATATATTCCGCTTAAAGACTTTGAATCCTACAAATCTTTTTGTCCAGATTCTTCTCCGATTTCTATCTATATGAATAATGCAAAAGGCTCTGTAGATAAATTGACAAAAGAAGATAATGCTTTTAGTTTTGTTTTTAAATCACGAGATGAATTGAACGATGCATTGAATAAATTTGAAGGTCAGGATTGCATGGTTATTGAAAATACTAATGGAACATTCAATTTAACCGTTTCATATTCAGACATTCAAGATGCTGCACATAGATTTGAGCAAAAAAAAACCAAAGATGAGTTAGATCAGGAAGCTATGAAGCTCATGGAAGAAACGGAAAAAGCAGCTGATACACCATTGAAAGATGTTGAACAAAATATTGCTAAAGATAGTGAAGGGATTGATATAGCTGATGGCATTGAAAGTAAGTAAAGAGAAAAAGAAAAATTACTGGCTACGAGCAATTGTCTGCTTGATTGTTGGCTATGTTGGATTGCGTTTAGGATCTCAAGGTGAAATAGATGGGAAACTTACGTTAGAGTCGATAGCTTACGCTTTAGATGATTTATCTCCGTTTAATGGAAACATTGTTTTTACCAGTACTACTTTAGGTGTAGCTGGAATGGCTGCTTTGTTTTGCTTGATGTGTATTGAAACATATTCTCAGACTATCAAGAAAAACATGAGGGAAGAAACATACGGTAGTGCAAAATGGGGTGATTCAAGTCAAATTAAACAGTTTGAAGATAAAAATCCATACAATAATCAGATATTTACCCGTACAGAAAAAGTATCGAGAAACGCACGAATTTCGAAAAGAAATAGAAACATTTTATTGTTAGGAAGACCGGGTACTGGTAAATCACGTAACTTCTTCAAACCAAATATCTTAAATGCCAATGGTTCTGTTGTTGTGACTGATCCAAAGGGCGAATTGCTTCGAGATTGTGGAAGTGCCATGTTAAGTAAAGGATATACTATTAAATGTCTTAACTTGGATGAAAAATGGAAGTCTAATCACTATAATCCGTTGCAAAATATTAGACGATTAACAGAAGAAGAGAAAAAAGCATCTGGTGGTACTTCAGACTTTGCTGAAGATGATGTAATGGTATTAATCAATACTATTATGAAAAACACTAAGTCAGATAGTATTGATACCCAAACGGGAGACCCTTTCTGGGAACGTGCAGAAATGCTTTTTCTTCAGGCACTCGTCTATTACGTATTGAATAACTGTGTAACTGAACAGCAAAATTTCAATACAGTATTGTCACTCATACGTGATGCACAAAAAACATCACCTATGAATGAGAAACAAAGTCTATTATCATTTAAGTTTGATGTCTGGAGACAAAAAGATCCAGATAATATTGGTATTAAGCAGTGGGATCATTTTATGGGTTCAGCTGCATCACCAAAGATGATGCAGACTATTATTCTTACTGCTGTTGGCAGGCTTGAAGCATTTAACTTAAAAGAAGTGGCAGCTCTTACAAGAACAGATGACATGGAGTTGTGGAGAATTGGTCAACCGATCGATGCCCCTAGAGATGAAAATGGTTATCGTACAGATGGTAAAATTATTTATTTTATTATTACAAAAGCAATGGATACGACATTTAATTTTTTAGGTGCAATTATGTATTCACAGCTCTTTAATATCATTGATAGTAATGCGAAAGCTAATTATGGATCGTGTGCAACAACGGTTGATTTATATATGGATGAGTGGGCACAGTTAGGTAATATTCCGAATTTTGTAAACATGGCTGCTTACATGAGAGGTCTTAATGCTGGTGTAGTTATTGGATTACAGTCATTGTCACAATTGAAGGAAAAATATAAAGAATCATGGGAAACTTTGCTTGATTGCTGTGACTATGAAATGTTTTTGGGAAGTACATCTAAAGAAACTCTTGAATATTTTTCTGCTTTGCTAGGTGATCAAACTATCCATAAACAATCATCAAGTAGAACATACAGCAGACAAGGTTCTACGTCAAAAAGCGATGATGAAGTAGGAAGAAAATTAGCTACTGTTGATGAATTAAAAACGATGCCAGAGAACAAGGCAATACTATTAATGAGTGGAAATATGGCACCGTTCTATTCGGATACTTATATGCTTAAGGAACATCCGTTATATAATCTGTTGTTTGAACCATGGGTAGAGCGTGATGCAGACCATGACAGTGAAGAATGGAAAAATAACCATGCAAATATATATAATCACGTTGATTATCTTCAAAAAAATGAGAAAATTACAGATGTAATCATTTGGTGTAAAAAGCTGGGATTGCCAATACCTCAGAACGTTGCCACATCGGAAGTTGATGATGATGATCTGAGTAATGCTTTTACAACTGAATTAGATAATCTTGATATACAAGATAATTCTAATTTGGAAACTGAATAACATTTAAAAGGGAGGTAGATATATTATGAAAAAGATTTTAAATGTAATTAAAAATGAAATTTCAAAATTAGCTGAAAAGTTAAATCCAAAAGCAGTATTAGCTGTGACTTCAATCAATTGTATGATGCTTTGCAATACTATGGTTGTTCATGCAGCAAACAGCAACACAAGTTCTATTGATGGATTTATTGATTTTGCCTGTGATTGGTTGAGAAAGATTGGTGGTGTAGTTGCTTTAGTAGGCGGTGTCATGTTTGCTCTTGGCTGGCAGCGTGAAGATGCTGAAGGTAAATCTCGTGGCTTAATGACAATGATGGCTGGATTTATGGTAATTGCCATTGCAATGAGTAAGGATATTTTCGGACTCTAATATTATGAAGAAAAATGTAGATGATAAATATATCAATAGTTCTGTAGAAAGCCAATATGACAATTATCTTTCTTCTGAAGAAGAAGTTGATGAAAGAGAAGAAAAGGAATCTATTGAAGAAGATTTAGATTTGGATAAATGAATTAGCAAGGCAAATACTTTTGTGTTTGTCTTGTTTTGACATTGATGAAAGTGCAGGTGAAGTTATGATTTCTCATTTAATTGCAACACGTCCACCAATAGTAATGGCTAACATTTTAACGGATTGGATATCCGATGGTGTTAAGGATTGGATTGCAGGCTTATTTGATATTAAGTTTAAATTTCTTGCCTATGACATTTCTTTAACTAATATTTCTGGAACAGTAAAACAACTATGCGATTTTACTAATTTAAGAACTGTCTTAAATAGTGGTCAATCATTATATAATATTATTTCAATAGTGAATCAAGCATTGGTAAGTGTTGGATTATCTTTACTAACCTTATTTTTCATGATTAATATGGTTCAAAAAGCAATGGAAATTGAGCGGATCAGTTGGGATAAAGTAATTATGGAAGTAGTTAGATTTTTAAATATTACAAATAACTATATGAATACGATTGCCAATAGTTTAAGTATTTCTGGAACTACAATTACTATTGGTGAAGCTATTTCGAATGGTATTGGTGATGGATTTTGGGGAATAGCTGGTGGTGTAATTGTTGCTCTTATATTGGTAATTGCGGTGATTGCAACATCGGTTGGAATATTAGTTCCCGTTGTTTCAGTTATGATGAAAGTCGTTGTATGTTTATCTGTTGCTCCAGTGCCTATTGCAATGGGTATTGCTGATTATGGTAGAGGAACAGCAAAATCCTTTATCATGAGCGTAGTGGCTCTTGGAATAGAAACATGGGTAATTATCATAATTACAAAAATATATTTATTATGCTTAGTTAATTCAGCTGGAGTCGGTTCTGGCTTAGGTGGAATGGTAAGTCAAGGAATACGTATCATTTTTGCTAATAGTTTGTATGCTGCATTGTTAAGCTGGGGTACTCAGAAAGTTCAATCTATGGTAGGGGGTAATTAGCAAATGGATGATTTAGAAGTTAGAATTCCTAAAGAAATTACGGAATACCATGAAAAATTTTATGGTCTTACTTTAAGACAAATATTAGCTTGTTTGGCTATTGCAGCAATTAATATTCCATTATACATGAATTTATCAAAAGCAATTGGTGATGACTTGGCAAGCTATGTTGTAATTTTAGTTGCAGGTATCATTGGATTCATTGGATTTATAAAAATTCACAATCTTGATGCTGAAAAGATTTTTCCATTTTGGTGGAGAAATTACATATCTTTTGCAAAGCCTTTGATTTACAAGACTGATAAAGAAATAGCAGCTGAAAAAGAAGCTAAGAAGAATAAACACAAAAAGAAAGCTGTTTCATCAGTTGCTGATGCAGAGACAATTAATACGAACACTGGTGCTTCTACAATGACTAAAGCAGAAATTAAAAATCAACAGAAGTTATTAAAGCAACAAGAGAAAGAAAAAATTGAAGCACAACGAATTATTAAAGAAGAAAAGGAGCATAAAAAACAGTTGAAAGCAAAGAGAAAAGCTCAACGTGAATTAGAAGAAGCCAAAAGAATGTTTGGTGTAATTGAAGAACCTTCTCATTATTCCTCATCTGGTTTGAATGAAGAAGATCTAGCTGTCTTAAAAGAGCTTGCACAAGCTTTTGGAAAGGAGAAAAAGAATGCTACTAAAGAAAAATAAAAAAAATACTCCTAAAGAACAAGTAACAAATAACAAAGTTCAGAAGTCCAAAGTCAAATACAGTTCTAATCAGCCTTCTATAAAAGAAAAAATTGTTCCAGCAAAAGTAATAACTCCAAAGACATGTCAAGACATGTTTAAAATGTTCTTTAAATCAACAAATGAGGAGCTTGATTTAATAGAAATAAGTGACAATATTTATTCAATGTGCGTTGAATTTGAAGATGTTTCATTTGCAAAAGCGGATTATTCTACTGTAGAAAACATTTTTTTGAAGTGGGTTGAATTTCTTAATTCCTTTTCAGAACATATTCATATTCAGGTTATTAATGCCGATAAATATCTCAACACTAATGAGTACAAGAAGCAATATATTCTTCAAAATGAGGACTTGGATGATGGGTTAAGTGAACTTCAAAATGAATTTAATCATATTATTGAAAAGAATCTCAGCAAAACCCAGACTTGCTACATAGCTAAACGTTATTTAGTATTTTCTCAGAAAGCAGAAAATTATCGTGCAGCGTATAATAGCTTCCAGACTATTTTAGCAAAGACAGAAACAAAATTTCATGACCTTAAATCCAAAATTCAGATAGTTTCAAATAACGAAAGATTGAGATTTATTCACGATACTTTAAATGTTGAAACAATGCAGAACAGAGAAATTGATAATATTTTTGAATATGCAAAGAAAAATGATTTAACAGTCTATGACGTATTATCACCAAAGAAAATCAATCTTAGTGAAAAGGATTTAATTGAAATCGAAAATGAAAAATATCTTAGACTCTTATACGTGTCAAAGTTACCTAATTCTATGACTCCAAGATTTTACAATTCTTTGATTACAATGGAAGATGTAAATATAATTACAACATTAAATATTCAACCGACAAATAATGCCAAGTCGATTAATCGAGTTGATAAGCAAATTTCAGGCATGAAAACAGAACGTTTGGATAAAGTTAAACGTGCAAATAAAAATGGATATGATTATAGTGTTGTACAGGATGAACGATTAGAAGATTCCATTAGAGAAGCAGAACAGTTTAAAGAAGATTTACAAAAGAATGGTCAGAAGGTATTTGAAACTAATTTTCTGATTTGTGTTATTTCTCCTTCGTTTGAAAAGTTAAACAAAGATACTCAGAAAATTATTGATAAAGCATCTGAGCATTTAATCGAGATTAGACCAATGTGGTGGCAGCAGATAGAAGGCTTACAACATGTTTTTCCACTTGGATGGAATAATATTCAGTTCCAGCGTAATTTAACGAGTGAAGCCACTGCAATTAATGTTCCTTTCAATTCTAAGGATTTGATGCACCCTTATTCTATTTTCTATGGGCAGAATCTTATTTCTAGAAATCCGATTTTCTGTGATAGAAAGCAATTATTGAATGGTAACGGTGTTATCTTAGCAACTGCTGGTGCAGGTAAATCCTTTTCCTGCAAGAGCAATATTGAGCAAATATTTATGAGGTATCCTAATGACCATATTATCGTTATTGATCCACAAAATGAATATAAACCAATTATCGAAAAGTTTCATGGTCAGACCATTAATATTTCCGCTTCTTCTGGAACCAGAATCAATCCATTTGATTTATCCTTAAATTATGGTTTGACGGATGAAGAAAGTAATAATCCAGTTAAATCTAAAACTGAATATATAATTGCTTTCATTGAGAGTATTGTTGGTGGAAATGGTTTAACAGGAATTCAAAAAACAATTATTGACAGATGCTGTAGAATCGTATATGAAAAATTTGAATTAAGTGGCTTTACTGATTTGTCACTACAGCCTAATTTTAAAGATTTCTATGATGTGATGAATGAACAGCCTGAAGAGGAAGCCAAGAATTTAGCATTAGTACTTGAACGATATGTTCTTGGTTCAATGGATATTTTTTCCAAAGATACGAATGTAGATATTCATAATCGTTTTGTTTGCTTTGATATTTCAGAACTTCAGACTTCTATGCAGACTACAGGTTATCTTGTAGTTTTGGATCATATTATGAATAGACTTGCCATGAATAAAAAAGAAGGTAATTATACATGGCTATTTATTGATGAATTCCATATCTTACTTCAGAATGAATTTTCTGCTCAGTATATTGCAAAAATATATAAGGTGGGAAGAAAACTTGGTGCTATGAATACAGTTATTACGCAGAATATTACAGATGTTCTAAATAATGAACAGGGTCAAAAGATTCTTTCCAATTCCGAATTTGCTTTGCTTTTGAAACAAAAGCCACTTGATCTAGCACAGCTTTCTCAAATATTTGATATAAGCAAAGAAGAAGGTGATTATATTACAGATTCTTCTGTTGGAAAAGGCTTGTTAGTATATGGTTCTGAGAGTGTACTTCCATTTGAATTTAAAGTGCCAAAGAATACTGAAATTTATAGATTAAATGAAACTTCTATGATTTCTCAGTCTAGGTAGGTGATTGAATGGCAGAAGTAGCTACGAAAACAAACAAAGATGTATCAAAAGCATTAGGAACAGAAGCAAAAAATGCAAGTAAGGTTATGACTGCTGTTGCTGGTGGAAAAAAGGGAGTGGTAAGCTATGCCAAAGATGGAATAAGAACAGCTAAAAAAGTTAGACAATATTATAAAGGTGAATATATTGCTGGAACAGTAACTGGTGTTAAACCAACACTTAAAACTGGTACAAACCATCTTGTACATGAGCAAGTAATGAAAGGCAAAGTGAAAATTTCTGAAGGAAAGATTGCCTTATATAAAGCCAGTGCAGGAAACTATTCTGATATTGTTAAAGGTACTGTCAAAGGCACAAAAAAGACTGTAAAAAGTACTGCAAAAATTGGAGCTAAAATAACGAAGCTGCAAAGTGAAGCAGTAAAGATTCAAGAAGATGCTGAAAATTACCTTGAAAACAAGTCAAAGGAAATGAATTCTCGCATTGCCACTAAGCCACTACGTGCTACAACAAAAACAGTAACAAAAGAACTAGACAAGAAAATTGGAAAACCATTAAGAGAAAAGTCATGGAGTGCTGTAAAAAACGTAGCTAAGAAATCTCTTCAGACAACTAAAAAGCTATTCTCTGCTGCTGTTAAAGTTGGCAAATCTGCAATTTCATTGATTCTTGCTTTCCCTGTATTACTTATTCCAATATTCTTTCTTATTCTCATTTCCTGTATAGGTGGAGCAGGTGGTTACGAATACGAAAAAACAAATGTAACTCCTGCTGATGGTTGGCTTTTTCCAGCTAAAGAAAATAAAGGGATAAATGCAGGCACATGGTCATATCCAAGTGGTGGTATTCATTTAGGAATAGATTTAACTGTAACTTCAGGAGAACCATTGCTGGCAGTTGCGGATGGATATATTTTACGTGCATCTGATGGATGCAAGTATGGCTATTTAGGAAGTACTTGCCATGGCGAAGGTGGTTCTTACGGCGGTGGAAATGAGGTTATGCTTTTAGTACCAGTTCAAGATAAACTTTATGCAGTTAAATATTGCCATATGCAACCAAGTCTACCTGTTAAAACAGGCGAAACTGTAAAAGCTGGAGATGTAATAGGATATGCTGGAGCAACAGGTAACGCATCTGGAGTTCATTGTCATATTGAAATAACGCTTGTTGGTAATGCAGATGAGTATTCCAACTATATAAAAACATGGAGTGGGGATTGGTCTAACGGTGCAGGGTGGCAAGGCAAAGATAGAAAATGTAGTGAATCTGTACAAGCCCCATGTAGAGTAAGACCAGAGATCATATTTGGATTAGAAAAAGGTGATGAATCGTGAAGAAAATGTATGTCTTAATAATCATTTGTATGGTAATTTTATCTTATTTTGGTACAAAATTAGTAGCAAATATCAATGATTATTCCGTGCAGAAATCAATGGAAACTAAAAGAAAAAATAATGTACCTGTTATAGAAACAGTGGCTGATGATATTACAATTTCTCAAAATACAAGTATAAATTACAATGAACTAATTAATTCAGCTATAGACGAAGAAGATGGTAATATTTTAGCAAATGTAACTCATAATGATATTGATACATCAAAGGTTGGGCTACAAAATTTAATATACACTGTTACTGATTCTGATGGAAATACGACTACTAAAACAGTTCATGTAACAATTGAAAAAGTTGTAAATAATGAAAGTCAACAAGGTGATGAACCTATGGAGCAGTCATAAGTTAAAGGCAGACTTTATTGTAACTGCCTTTTCTTATGCTAGAATTGAAAAGTAAAAATGGTGATAAGATGGTAGAAAGTAATGATGATATAGAATTTAGCGAACGTGATTTAGCCTTAATAGAAGCGTTGCGTAAAGTAAAAAAGAAGAAAAGAAGAAAATTTATACTGTTGTTGATCTTTGTTACTATGATAATTGGAAGCATTAGTATTTATGTGATTGAACATCCTAGAGAGCTGCTTTTTTTAAAAAGCGAAAATGTCACTGTCGAACTAGGCGATGACGTATCAGTTAAACCACAGGGTTATTTAGATAAAGACAAGACAGATGAAGACGCTTATAAAAACGCACAACTAACAGCGTCAATTTTAAAACAAGTAGATAATTATACTGTTGTTGATAACAAAACAATTATAAGTACAGGCAAAAATTATTTAGATGTAGGAAAGTACTGCTTTGAAATTAGTTATCTTAGTCAATCTAAAAAAGTAAATATTAATGTCGTGGATACCGTTAAGCCTGTGTTTGAAGTATTCAATACTCAGGTTGAAGTTGAAGCAGAAACCAAAGAAATAAAATGGGCTGATTATTATCAGGCATCTGATTTAACAGATGTTCAAATAAAAGTTGATGATTCAGAAGTTGATTTAAACAAAGCAGGAACATATAAAATTACTGTAACTGCAACTGATGCGAATGGTAATTTTATAAGTAAAAATGCTAAAGTCAAAGTAAAAGAAAAACCTAAGCCAGAACCAACACCAACACCAGCACCAGCACAAAATACAACACCAAATTATAACAATTCGAGTAGTAATAATGCTCCAGCACAACCTGCTGCACCAGCAGTTCCAGCAGCACCAGCACCTGATACATCACATGGTACTGAATACTTTATGTTTGATTCTGGCTACGATTTTGATTCGGCTTATAATGCTTGTGTTGCTGCAATGAATAGTCATGGCAGTGGATCATGTACTCCAACAACTGATGCTGAAGGAACTTATACAGGCTATGTATTAAATTATTAAAATAGGTAAATAAAAATGAATGAATTAAATATTACTTTGTATAACGATGAAAGTATAAATAAAAGAATATTAAATAAAATTGGAATTGAATCAGAACCTACATCTGGTTATTCAGATATAATTCTAGATAATATATCGAGTATTTTAGAATTAAATAACACAGAAAAACTGGATGTTGATGAATTAAAATACCTTGGAATGGATGACGAATATTATCAAAATTTGCTTACACATTTTGATGTTAAGTTATATGCAAGAGTAGTTGAAGGAGACTATGGAAAACGTCCAGTAATCACTATGCCATGTAGTAATATAAACTATAAAAGACTATATGATATCGGTAAAAAACTATACAAACAAAGAGTTATCTCTAAATACGAAATTGCAGTTTTTCTAGAAAATAAATATATTTGGAGTATTCGTCCTGATAAATCTAATTTTGAAATGGATAGAATTGGCTCTGATTTTTCTAAAAAAATTTATGAAGAAATAAAGTATCGCCAAAATAATGATTTACGTCCTATTGAAAAAACATATGACAAAGTTCATAGCATACTATGGGAAGATGCTTTCAAAGAGTACGGAATGACTTTAGAAAAAAGTAATATTAATACTAATAAAGAAATCAGTAATGATTATGATAGCTATGAAAAATGAAAGGAGAAAGATATGAAATATACTGACGAGGAATTAGAAACATCACTACAATCAATGCTTAGTTATGCAGAAGATGAACTTCAAAAAAATCCAGAAAATAATTATTTCAATGGATTCAGTAGTGCTATAAGACAAATGTATATTC
>ERZ1034984.3361-NODE-3361-length-11658-cov-8.039214_pt1 | contig 11658 bp, 10 predicted proteins | sample MGYA00520589_ERZ1034984 | MGnify/ENA primary metagenome ERZ1034984 (study PRJEB33766, sample SAMN09781790) | gut metagenome | biome: gut microbiome | host: Homo sapiens | place: Madagascar | study: EMG produced TPA metagenomics assembly of the PRJNA485056 data... | reverse complement strand
ATATGGTTCCTGTACTGGCAGGGCTTCCATATGTCAGTGGCGACCGGAACCGGGTTTATCGCCCTGGCCGGGGTGGCAGCAGAGTTTGGCGTGGTCATGCTGATGTATCTGCGTCATGCCATTGAAGCGCACCCGGAATTGTCCCGTAAAGAGACGTTCACACCGGAAGGCCTTGATGAAGCCCTCTATCATGGTGCCGTACTGCGTGTCCGGCCGAAAGCCATGACCGTGGCGGTGATCATTGCGGGTCTGCTGCCAATACTCTGGGGAACCGGTGCAGGTTCAGAAGTCATGAGCCGTATCGCGGCACCCATGATTGGTGGGATGATCACGGCTCCGCTGCTGTCCCTGTTCATTATTCCTGCCGCCTACAAATTAATCTGGCTGCGCAGACATAAAAAAAGCGTGTCCTGAACCTGAAAGGGCACCCCCTGTGGGTGTCCTTCTTTACTGATTCACCCTGACGTCAGGGTTTATATCGATAATATACAGAGGTGAGTATGAAAAAAGTGGTTCTAATGGCGCTGGCTCTCGGCCTTTCACTACCCGCGATGGCGAGTGAAAAAGTGATTGATATGTACAAATCTGAAAACTGTGGCTGTTGTTCCCTGTGGGGCAAAGCGATGGAAAAAGACGGGTTTGAAGTACGAACTCACGTCATGAATGATCAGGCGCTGTCAGCCCTGAAAGAAAAGCATGCTGTTCCTGCAGGACTACGAAGTTGTCATACCGCGGTTGCCGGTAATTTGATCATTGAAGGCCATGTGCCTGCGACAACGATACATAAGGCAATGCAGTCTGGTTCGGGTATATACGGTCTCGCCACCCCCGGTATGCCAGCAGGAAGTCCTGGAATGGAGATGGGAGCCCGAAAAGAGGCTTACGATGTTATCGCATTCTCACCGGATGGAAGTAAAAAAGTCTTCCAGCGAATCGAATAGTCAGCGGAACGGCTGATAACGGGACGCCGGTAGCAGGCACTCCTGTGCCGGCGATATTCGTGGTAATCGCATCCATGACATACCCTGAAGACAGAAGATGCTTCGGTATGCATAAGGAGAGTTACTGTGAAAAATGACAATGCAGTGCAACACAACAACCAGACTGCTTCTGAGCAGACATTATCCCCGGACGAGGGCCACGTATTGCATAAGGTGAGAGATCCCGTGTGCGGGATGGTCATCCTGCCTGACAAGGCGCACAGCAGCATTCGATACCAGGACCATCAGCTTTATTTCTGCTCCGCCAGCTGTGAGAGCAAATTTAAAGCCCATCCCGATCATTATTTTACCGAAGATGCCAGTGAACATTCCCATCACCATCACCACGATCATCACGAAGTCAGCCCTGATCAGATAAAACAGCCTCACAACCAGGCGGAAAAAGAGAATTCTGAAGGTGTGTGGACATGTCCGATGCACCCGGAGATACGCCGCAGTGGTCCCGGAAGCTGTCCTGTCTGTGGAATGGCACTGGAGCCGCTCGTAGCTACGGCATCCACGGGGCCGAGTGATGAACTTCACGACATGACAAGACGCTTCTGGCTGGGGTTGTTGCTGGCGTTTCCGGTTCTGGTACTCGAAATGGGATCTCATCTGTTTCCCGACTTGAGGAATACAGTACCGCCACAGTACAACACATGGCTGCAGTTGCTTCTGGCCTCCCCTGTCGTGTTGTGGTGTGGCTGGCCATTCTTCGCCCGGGCCGGAATGTCGTTACGTAACCGCTCCCTGAATATGTTTACCCTTGTTGCAATGGGGACCGGCGTAGCCTGGGTTTACAGCGTCATTGCAACCGTCTTCCCCTCCTGGTTTCCTGCATCGTTCAGAAACATGGATGGCCTGGTGGCCGTTTATTTTGAAGCCGCAGCAGTTATTACGGTGCTTGTTCTGCTGGGACAGGTTCTTGAGCTGCGGGCACGGGAACAAACCTCAGGCGCCATTACTGCGCTTCTGAACCTTGCCCCCAAAACCGCCAGACGGCTGGATCATGACGGTCATGAAACGGATATTAATGCGGAAGATGTCCTGCCTGGCGATAAGCTCCGCATCAGACCTGGAGAGAGTATTCCGGTCGACGGTATCGTGATCGAAGGCAAAACAACCGTGGATGAATCGATGGTGACCGGGGAGTCTATGCCGGTTACCAAAACGAAGGGTGACCCTGTCATTGGGGGGACGATTAATCAGACAGGTAGTCTTATCATCCGTGCAGAGAAAGTCGGTGATGAAACGATGCTCTCACGAATTGTTCAGATGGTCGCTGATGCACAGCGTTCGCGTGCCCCCATCCAGAGAATGGCAGACAGCGTTTCAGGCTGGTTTGTTCCTCTGGTGATACTTATCGCGGTTGTTGCTTTCTTGATCTGGTCTGTCTGGGGGCCCGAGCCCAGGATGGCGCACGGTCTCATTGCGGCTGTGTCGGTCCTGATTATTGCCTGTCCCTGCGCGCTGGGACTGGCCACGCCGATGTCGATAATGGTGGGGGTGGGCAAAGGCGCCCAGGCCGGGGTGTTAATCAAGAATGCCGAAGCCCTTGAGCGTCTTGAAAAAGTGGACACGCTGGTTGTCGACAAAACAGGCACGCTCACGGAAGGTTCGCCTACGGTGACAGGGATTATCAGTCTCAGTCCGGGTGGGGAAATATCTCTTTTACGTGTAACAGCTGCAGTGGAAAAAGGTTCGCAGCATCCGTTGGGTATGGCTGTTGTCAGAGCCGCGCATGAAAAGGGGATCGTGATACCTGCCGTCAGTAATTTCAATGCCCCGTCGGGGAAAGGTGTCTCAGGCGATGTCGAAGGTCAACGGGTTGTTATTGGTAATGAACTGGCTATGCAGGAAAACAGTATCGTTATTGATAATCAAAAGGCCGTTGCGGATACGTTGCGGATGGAAGGCGCTACCGTTATCTATGTGGCCACAGACGGGAACCTTGCAGGCCTGATAGCTATCTCGGATCCCGTGAAAGCAACCACGCCGGATGCGCTTAAAGCTTTGCGTCAGGCGGGGATCCGCATTGTTATGCTCACCGGGGATAACCAGCTTACTGCTGAAGCAGTCGCACGGAAACTGGGAATAGATGAGGTTGAAGCCGGGATTCTGCCGGATGGCAAAAAAGCAGTGATAACCCGACTGAAAGCGTCTGGCCATGTGGTTGCGATGGCCGGAGACGGTGTGAATGATGCCCCGGCGCTGGCAGCGGCTGACGTGGGTATAGCCATGGGAACGGGTACAGATGTGGCAATAGAAAGTGCTGGCGTTACCCTTCTCAAAGGCGATTTGATGATACTCAACAGGGCCCGTCATCTGTCAGAAATCACCATGAAAAATATCCGGCAGAATCTGTTTTTTGCGTTTATCTACAATGCTCTTGGGGTGCCTGTAGCTGCAGGTCTGCTTTATCCTGTGTATGGAATACTGCTGTCGCCAGTTATTGCGGCGGCGGCTATGGCCCTTTCCTCCGTTAGCGTCATTGCAAATGCGTTGCGTCTGAAAAGTGTCAGGCTCGGGAAATAACCCTGAATGAAGGGTCTGTTACTAACAGAAGGAGTCCGGTATGAAAAGTACCACCTATGCGCTTATTGCTGTCGCCGCGATTGCGGCATTTGCCCTCCTGCGCGAACACTGGTCACATGTGGCAGGTTACTGGCCATATCTGTTATTGCTGGTCTGCCCGCTAATGCATCTTTTCCACGGCCACGGAGGGCATGGAGATCATCAACATCAAGGAAGTGAAAACGATAAAAAAAATTAATCCGGCAGACGGGGCCGCGTCGCGGCCCCGTTATCAGTCCAGGTATCGTTCGTAGTCTCTGGCATGCGCAAAGGCATGCTGTTCGAGTTTGTTATCAGCGGGTGCCGCTGCCCGGAACGCCAGTGAGTTAACAGGATTGTTATTGATGACCAGCTCGTAATGCAGATGAGGACCGGATGAACGTCCGCTGTTACCGGATAACGCAATAGCGTCTCCCCGGGTAACCCTGGCCCCTTTAGTAACGAGTATTTTATTGAGGTGGAGATAGCGAGTTTTAACACCGGCTTTTCCCGTTACTTCAACAAAATATCCCATGGTACTGTTGTATTCGGCCCGGGTGATTTTTCCGTCGATGACGCTGACTATTTTCGTGTTCATGGGCATGGAATAATCAATGCCATTATGGGGACTCACTTTTCCCGATACCGGGTTAAGTCTTGCAGGATTGAAAGGCGAACTGAGTCTTGCTGTGGCCGGTAACGGATAATCGAGACTGCCTTTCCCGGAAGTATCGGAAAGGTTATAGAACTTTTTATCTGATATACGATACGCCGTGTAATTAAATGAACCGGACGTAAATTTATAGGCCACGACACGTGATTTTCCCGCTTTCTTTTGCAGTACGAGTTTTAATGATTCATTTTTTTTCAAATGCCGCAGATTAAACCGGGAAGGCAAGGAGCGCTGAAGAGTAGCGATCTCGTTCGATTCCAGCCCCGAGCGGGTGGCTGAAAGGTAGGCATTTTCTTTTACGACATCGGTAGAATACATTTACTGGAATTCGCCGTTAGCATGAACACTGCGGCGTATGCTAGGGGTTTTCAGGAGGCGTGTCATCTGTCAGTTAATCGGGAGCACCGTTGATGGTCGTCATTTTTGTAACATATCTTGTTTCCCGTTTGCTCCTGAAGCTCTGGGAACTGTATGACCAGCCCGACGGTGATGATTAACGGGACTGAAACAGGTTACGGCAGAGCAATATGGGGCTCATGTCCTGCTACGTAACCCGTCAGTAAAGCCCTGCTGCGCACCTGACGCTAAGCACTAACCCGCCTGCAGTTACCTGGTCGAATACAGCCCGCGAAGCTTTCTTGCCTGCGTCTGATGTGCTTCCGCACCGGCATTATTGACCTGCTCATGCACGAGAGCGGCTTTTTCTCCGGCATTCAGTTCGTTAAAAGAAGAAGACGAGGTCTTTGAATTTGCATCACTGCCGGACAGCATTTTTTTATGTTCCTCAATCATTTTCTGATGCGCATAGGACGCGCTGTTGTTCATAAATGAATGAGCAACAATGGCCCTTTCATGTTCATTCATTTCAGAGAATGAGGGCGTGTTGTTTTTATTAACCCTGTCCGGTAAGTTTTCATGCGTCGAGGAGTTCACATGACTGACGGCTGAGGCATTATTAACAAATCGATGTGCTTCATGGGCAATATCACTGGACTGAGCAAAAGCTGCCCCACAAAATAAAGCTGTAAACGCAGTGGTCGTGATTAATATATTCATGTGTAATTACCTTCTGAGGTACATAAAAGATGTCCTTATGATCATATATAAAAAAATCAACCTGTGGAGAAGATGACGTAAATGTAATACAGCCACGTACATTACACGATTGTAATGAATTTGTTTCTTAAGGTGTGCTAGATTCATTTCATTGTAAGTGGATGAACCAGTAATTTAATTTAAATCGGTTCTCGAATTCTGTCAGTAACCATACTTTAAATAAGGGAATGCGCATGCTGTTGAAAACGTCTCGACGAACTTTCCTGAAGGGGTTAACCCTCTCTGGCGTAGCCGGAAGTCTTGGCGTATGGAGTTTCAATGCGCGTTCCAGTCTGAGCCTGCCAGTTGCCGCATCCCTGCAGGGTACTCAGTTTGACCTGACCATTGGTGAAACGGCCGTCAATATCACGGGCAGTGAGCGTCAGGCCAAAACAATCAATGGAGGCCTGCCGGGGCCCGTTCTTCGCTGGAAAGAAGGTGACACCATTACCCTGAAGGTCAAAAACCGTCTTAATGAACAGACGTCCATTCACTGGCACGGCATTATTCTTCCGGCCAATATGGATGGTGTTCCGGGGCTGAGTTTTATGGGCATAGAGCCTGATGATACCTACGTTTACACCTTTAAGGTTAAGCAGAACGGGACTTACTGGTACCACAGCCATTCCGGTCTGCAGGAACAGGAGGGGGTATACGGTGCCATTATCATCGATGCCAGGGAGCCAGAACCGTTTGCTTACGATCGTGAGCATGTGGTCATGTTGTCTGACTGGACCGATGAAAATCCTCACAGCCTGCTGAAAAAATTAAAAAAACAGTCGGATTACTACAATTTCAATAAACCAACCGTTGGCTCTTTTTTCCGCGACGTGAATACCAGGGGGCTGTCAGCCACCATTGCCGATCGGAAAATGTGGGCTGAAATGAAAATGAATCCGACTGACCTCGCGGATGTCAGTGGCTACACCTACACCTATCTCATGAACGGGCAGGCCCCGCTGAAAAACTGGACCGGACTGTTCCGTCCCGGTGAAAAGATACGCTTACGGTTTATCAACGGCTCGGCAATGACCTATTTCGATATCCGTATCCCCGGGCTGAAAATGACGGTCGTGGCTGCAGATGGCCAGTATGTAAACCCGGTTACCGTTGACGAATTCAGGATTGCCGTTGCCGAAACCTATGATGTCATTGTGGAGCCTCAGGGTGAGGCCTATACCATCTTCGCACAATCCATGGACAGGACCGGTTACGCTCGAGGGACACTGGCCACGAGAGAGGGGTTAAGTGCTGCCGTTCCCCCCCTCGATCCCCGTCCTCTGTTGACCATGGAAGATATGGGTATGGGGGGAATGGGACATGATATGGCAGGAATGGACCACAGCCAGATGGGAGGCATGGATAACAGCGGAGAGATGATGTCTATGGACGGTGCTGACCTTCCGGATAGCGGGACATCCTCCGCGCCCATGGATCACAGCAGCATGGCCGGTATGGATCATTCCCGGATGGCCGGAATGCCGGGTATGCAAAGTCATCCTGCGTCAGAAACGGATAACCCACTGGTTGATATGCAGGCGATGAGCGTCTCTCCGAAATTAAATGATCCGGGTATTGGTCTTCGAAATAACGGAAGAAAGGTTCTCACGTACGCGGATTTGAAAAGCCGCTTTGAGGATCCTGACGGACGTGAACCTGGCCGTACCATAGAACTGCATTTAACCGGCCACATGGAAAAGTTTGCCTGGTCATTTAACGGAATCAAGTTTTCAGATGCCGCACCGGTGCTGCTGAAATACGGTGAGCGGCTCAGGATCACGCTGATCAACGATACCATGATGACTCACCCCATTCACCTGCATGGTATGTGGAGCGATCTGGAAGATGAAAACGGTAATTTCATGGTTCGTAAACACACAATAGATGTTCCCCCTGGTACAAAACGCAGTTACAGAGTGACAGCAGATGCGCTTGGCCGCTGGGCGTATCACTGCCATTTGCTCTATCACATGGAAATGGGAATGTTTCGTGAAGTCCGGGTGGAGGAATGATGCGAATGAAGAGAAATTTGAAGGCCATACCTGTTCTGGTCGCCGGTTTGTTTACCTCACAGCTTTCTATTGCGGCGGGCTCCGTCTCTGCAGATCCCCACGCCGGGCACGACATGTCTGCCATGCAGATGCCAGCAGATGAGAATTTCACTGAGATGACGTCAATGGAGCCCATTGTAACTGAGAGCAGAACGCCAATTCCGCCTGTTACCGATGCCGACCGGAAGGCTGCATTCGGCAATTTACAGGGGCATGCGATTCACGACAGTGCGATTAATTATCTGGTTCTGCTGGATCAACTGGAATGGCAACGGTCGGATAACACCAACAATTTCAGCTGGAGTGTTAACAGCTGGATTGGAGGCGACACAGATCGGATTTGGCTAAAGAGTGAAGGTGAACGAAGCAATGGGGAAACGGAGGCGGCTGAAGCGCAGTTACTCTGGGGACATGCGGTTGGCCCATGGTGGGATTTGGTTGCGGGTGTCAGGCAGGATTTCAGACCTGCTTCTGCCCGGACCTGGGCTGCTGTCGGTTTTCAGGGGCTGGCACTCTATAATTTTGAGTCTGAAATTACGGGTTTTGTCAGTAATGGCGGAAAAGCAGCCCTTCGTCTGGGAGGAGAATACGACGTTTTACTGACTAACCGGCTCATACTCCAGCCATCCTATGAGGTGAATTTCTACAGTCAGGATGATGAATCGCGGGGTCGCGGCAGGGGACTGACTGACACAGAGCTGGGGCTCCGGCTGCGCTATGAAATACGCCGTGAGTTTGCACCCTATATAGGCGTTTCCTGGAATCAACTTTACGGGAAAACATCCGATATGGCGAAAAGAGAAGGTGAGAAAGACCATCAGGTAGTATTCCTGGCGGGAGCCAGAATCTGGTTTTAACGCACTGATATAAAACACTCAACTAAACAGGTAAATAAAATGTCGATTTTAAATAAAGCCATTCTTACAGGTGGCCTCGTTATGGGCGTTGCTTTCTCTGCTATGGCCCATCCGGAATTAAAAAGCTCTGTGCCACAGGCTGATTCAGCCGTAGCGGCCCCGGAAAAGATTCAGCTTAATTTCTCGGAAAATCTGACCGTGAAATTCTCAGGTGCAAAATTAACGATGACGGGTATGAAAGGCATGTCATCACATTCTCCGATGCCGGTCGCGGCAAAAGTGGCGCCAGGCGCTGACCCTAAATCGATGGTCATTATTCCGCGAGAGCCTTTACCCGCTGGCACTTATCGTGTTGACTGGCGCGCGGTTTCTTCAGATACGCACCCTATTACCGGTAATTACACCTTTACAGTGAAGTAATATTATGAACGACCTGATTATGATTGTTATTCGTTTTCTTCTTTATCTGGATTTGATGGTAATATTTGGATTGCCATTTTTTCAGATATATGGAATAAGCGGTGTCAGACATGAAACCTATAACCTGACTAATTTCAGGTCGTTTATAACCTTTGCTGTTGTTACAGGCATCATTCTTACTGGCATTAATATGCTCCTGGTATCTAATGCCATGAGTGGAGTAACTGACCTCAGAGAATTATCCATCCATGTTATCGAGATGGTGATAGAAGAAACTGATGTGGGTATTAGCTGGATTGTCAGGCTCTGTGCCCTGTTTACCACACTCGGTGCTTTGTTCCTTTACACTAATAAGAGAGTATTGTCCTGCCTGCTGATGACGATGAGTGGGGGCGTGGCGCTGGCTACACTTGCCTGGGGAGGACACGCCGTTATGCATGACGGTCTGCATTACTATCTCCATTTACTGAGCGATCTGACCCATCTCGGCGCTGCAGGTGCCTGGACAGGTGCTCTGGTTGCATTTGCTATCCTGCTGATGCGCAGAAACGAGCATAATGCACAGAGCGTCATTGTGATATCTGACTCCCTGGCAAAATTTGCCACGGCAGGAACGGTGATTGTTGTAGCCCTGATCCTGAGTGCGCTGGTCAACTATCTGTATATTGCTGAGGGTAACTTAACTCCCTTATTCAACAGTTCCTGGGGGAGGATATTGCTTGCCAAGACGGCTCTGTTTGTTCTGATGCTTCTTCTGGCTGCAGCAAACCGGTTTCACCTGGGTCCCCGGCTTGAAGTTATGGTCAGGGAAGGGAATTATGATCGCAGCGTTGCCCTGATGCGAAACAGCATCCTGACAGAATTCGTTGTTGCGATTATCATTCTGGGCGCCGTAGCGTGGCTTGGAATGCTTGCTCCGTCTCAGATCAGCTAGGGGACAGCCAAAGCTCATGCGTGAGATTTTTACTTTCATATCAGCGAGTTGACCATGCAGCGTATTTTAATCGTTGAAGACGAACAAAAAACAGGTCGTTACCTGCAGCAGGGACTGGTTGAGGAAGGCTATCAGGCCGATCTCTTTAATAATGGCCGCGATGGTCTTGGGGCCGCGTCGAAGGGACAGTATGATTTGATAATACTGGACGTGATGCTGCCTTTCCTCGACGGGTGGCAAATCATCAGCGCACTGAGGGAGTCCGGGCACGAAGAACCGGTCCTGTTTTTAACCGCAAAGGACAACGTGCGGGACAAAGTGAAAGGACTGGAGCTTGGCGCAGATGACTACCTGATTAAGCCCTTTGATTTTACGGAGCTGGTTGCACGTGTAAGAACCCTACTGCGCCGGGCACGCTCGCAGGCCGCAACAGTCTGCACCATCGCCGATATGACCGTTGATATGGTGCGCCGGACCGTGATCCGTTCGGGGAAGAAGATCCATCTCACCGGTAAAGAATACGTTCTGCTTGAGTTGCTGCTGCAACGCACCGGAGAAGTGTTACCCAGGAGTCTTATCTCGTCCCTGGTCTGGAACATGAATTTTGACAGTGATACGAATGTGATTGATGTCGCCGTGAGACGTCTGAGAAGTAAAATTGATGATGACTTTGAGCCAAAACTGATCCATACCGTTCGCGGTGCCGGATATGTCCTGGAGATCAGAGAAGAGTGAGGTTCAAAATTTCCCTGACCACACGCCTGAGCCTGATTTTTTCTGCGGTGATGCTTACGGTATGGTGGTTATCAAGTTTTATCCTGATTAGCACCCTTAATGGCTATTTCGATAATCAGGACCGCGATTTTCTGACAGGTAAACTTCAGCTCACCGAAGAGTTTCTTAAAACAGAGACGTTCCGGAACAAAACGGATATTAAGTCATTATCAGAAAAAATAAACGATGCGATGGTGGGGCACAATGGTTTATTCATTTCTATAAAAAACATGGAAAATGAAAAAATTGTTGAACTCTATGCCAAAAATTCTGTTGTTCCAGCGGTCCTGCTTAATAAGTCGGGTGATATTCTCGACTATATGATCCAGACGGAAGAAAATAACACCGTGTACCGCAGTATCTCGCGGCGGGTTGCCGTGACGCCGGAACAGGGTAAAAGCAAACATGTCATCATTACGGTTGCCACGGATACCGGGTATCACACCCTGTTTATGGACAAACTCAGTACCTGGCTGTTCTGGTTCAATATCGGTCTGGTCTTTATTTCTGTTTTTCTGGGCTGGCTGACCACACGTATTGGTCTGAAACCGTTACGGGAAATGACCAGTCTGGCTTCCTCCATGACTGTACACAGCCTGGATCAGCGTCTAAATCCCGATCTGGCTCCGCCGGAAATCTCTGAGACCATGCAGGAGTTCAATAATATGTTTGATCGCCTGGAGGGGGCATTCCGGAAACTGTCAGATTTCTCGTCTGACATCGCGCATGAGCTGCGCACACCAGTCAGTAATCTGATGATGCAGACGCAGTTTGCACTGGCTAAGGAAAGGGATGTTTCGCATTACCGCGAAATTTTATTCGCTAACCTGGAAGAACTGAAAAGGTTGTCACGAATGACCAGTGACATGCTTTTTCTGGCACGTTCAGAGCATGGTCTGCTGCGGCTGGATAAACATGATGTGGATCTGGCAGCCGAACTGAATGAATTACGTGAGTTGTTCGAGCCCCTGGCAGACGAAACAGGAAAGACAATCACGGTTGAAGGAGAGGGCGTTGTTGCCGGAGACAGCGATATGCTCCGACGTGCTTTCAGTAACCTGCTTTCCAATGCAATCAAGTATTCTCCCGATAACACCTGTACAGCGATACACATTGAGCGTGACAGTGACTGTGTGAACGTGATGATTACGAATACGATGTCCGGCCAGGTTCCCGCTAATCTGGAACGTTTGTTTGACCGGTTCTATCGCGCAGACTCATCAAGGTTCTACAACACGGAAGGCGCGGGGCTGGGATTATCAATTACAAGGTCGATCATTCATGCTCACGGCGGCGAGCTGTCAGCAGAACAGCAGGGGCG
>ERZ1034984.3354-NODE-3354-length-11683-cov-3.640179_pt1 | contig 11683 bp, 5 predicted proteins | sample MGYA00520589_ERZ1034984 | MGnify/ENA primary metagenome ERZ1034984 (study PRJEB33766, sample SAMN09781790) | gut metagenome | biome: gut microbiome | host: Homo sapiens | place: Madagascar | study: EMG produced TPA metagenomics assembly of the PRJNA485056 data... | reverse complement strand
GGGGATTCTCGCCAGTCCCTGGGCAGGGCTGCGGCATTTTAAAGATTTTCTTGCCAGTACATACACGCTCAGAATCTTTAAAAATACCTTATTGCTGAATCTGTACGGATTGCTTTGGGGATTCCCGGCACCGATTCTGCTGGCACTTTTGTTGAATGAAGTCCGTCATAAAACCTTTAAGGTAGGCGTTCAGATTCTGAGCTATATGCCTTACTTTATCTCGATGGTGGTTGTATGCGGTATTGTGGTAAATTTCACAGAGCGCGGCGGACTGATCAGCCAAATGGTAGGGTTCTTCAGCGGTGAGGATGTTAATCTGCTGCTTTATCCGAAATATTACCGAAGTATCTATATTGCGTCGGATTTGTGGCAGCAGGTCGGCTGGGGTTCTATTATCTATATGGCAGCGCTTGCCGGAATTGACCCGTCCCTTTATGAGGCGGCAACGATGGACGGTGCAGGCAGATTAAAGCAAACCTGGCATGTGACGATTCCGGGGATTATGCCGACCATTATCGTACTGTTGATTTTGCGAATGGGATCGGTTTTAAATTCCGGCTTTGAAAAAACAATCCTGCTTTATAATGAAAGCACCTATGATGTTGCCGATACGATCGGGTCTTATACCTATCGCCGAGGCATGGTGGAGAGTAACTATAGCTTTAGTTCTGCGGTTGGATTGTTCAATTCGCTGATTAATATGATGTTCCTGGTTGCGGCAAACAAAATCAGTAAACAGGTTACTGAGTCGAGCTTATGGTAGGTGAGATTCATGAAGGGAGTTAAGGTATATTACAATGAAAATTAAAAGAGGTAAGGGTGAATATGTATTTGGCGTATTCAATTATTTATTCCTGCTGCTGTTTGCATTTATTACCCTTTATCCGTTTTTATATGTGCTTTTTGCGTCTTTTTCCGAAGCGTCGCGATTGGAATATTATTCTGGATTGCTGCTTCGCCCGCTGGGATTTTCGCTTGACGCCTATAAAGCGGTTCTAAAAAACAGTGAGATCTGGATCGGCTATCGAAATACATTATTTTACGTATTTTTCGGTACGGTATCCAGTGTGATTTGTACAGGAATTGCAGGATATGTCAGCTCGCGGCATGATTTTTTCTGGAACAAGTTTTTACAGCCGTTTATCGCCGTAACGATGTTCTTAAACGGCGGATTGATTCCGACGTTTATCGTCTTGCGCGGATTAGGCTTGTATAATAATGTACTGGTTTTGATTTTGCCGGGACTGATCGGCGTTTATAATATGTTCGTTATGCGAACGGGATTTGAATCGGTTCCGAAAGCGTTGGAGGAATCGGCGTTAATTGACGGAGCCAATCATATTTACATTTTTATAAAAATTGTGGTTCCGCTGTCGCTGCCAACCATTGCGGTCATTGCACTTTATTGCTTGGTAGGACACTGGAACTCATGGTTCACTGCGATGATTTATCTGAGAGATCGGAAGCTGTTTCCGTTACAACTGTTTCTGCGTGAAATTTTGATCGCGAACGAAACGGCACAGATGGATCAGTTTATGGACGCAGGAAAAACGAATGCGCAAACAGCCGCAGAGGCGGTTAAATATGCTGTAACTATCGTGTCGGTTGTACCGATTCTTTGCATATACCCCTTTATTCAGAGGTATTTTGTCAAGGGCGTTATGATCGGCGCGGTAAAAGGCTGAATCAATGCAGCTCAGGCGGCAATGAGAGGGGGATAGAAAAGGTTTCCGGAAAGCCGCTCTTTGCAGCGGCGCAGAGATTAGTTTTAAGGAGGAGAATAGAATGTTGAAAAAATTTATTTCGTTGCTTATGGCAGCGTCACTGGTGTCGGCATGTGTGCCGGCTGCACTGGCTGTCAACGAAACGAAGCGTGAGCATGAGGAAACGATGCTTCCGGCGGCGGACGCAAGCCGTCAGTTTAAGAATAATGCAGAAACGACAGCATATGACGGAAACTCAGAAACATTATGGGTCAGAAAGAACGGCAGTGAAATCGGAATTGCATATTTAAGCTTTGACTTGGAAAAGGCACAGTATGCGGTCACATCAGACTCATTAAATAAGGTCATTTTCAGCTATACGGTAGCGGCAAAATATACAAGTGCGGCAACGCAGCTGATTCAGGGACGGTATACGGATGTTTATTTTGATATTGACGAATCGGATTATACGCTTGCCCAGGAAACAGAATATCTGAAAACGCTTCATTCCCGGTTATGTTCGGATACAAGCACAGACAGATTCCATATGGCAACCCGTCCGGCAATTAAATGGCAGCGCCCGGGAAATCAGTTATCGAATGGCGCAACCTATGACATTGATTTGACGGATTTGGTTAAAAATACTTTGGCAGCCGGCAAATCAAAATTCACCATTATTATTCACGGAAACGTATCGAGCGGTCAGGACAGCGGTCAGGTGATGATTGCCAGTAAGGAAAACGCAGATGAAACAAAACGTCCGAAGCTGACGATTACAACAACCGAGAGCGTGCCGGTCATGAAGAATATTTCGGGCAGAATAGACGGAGATGTTCGTGTGGAAGGCAATACGGCAGATACGGCAATATACGGTGCGGACGAAGAAATCCCGACAAAGGACACAATGCGCGGCGCACTTTTTAAATTTGATGTTTCCGATATGATGGCGTATAAGGATTATATCAAGAGTGTACCGATTACATTCTGGGCGAAAGAATCACTGGGATCGGATGTTATGATTTATGTCTTTGCAAACAGCGATCTTACCTGGGATGAGGCGACCTTTACACGTCAGACTCTGCTGGGAGATGCGGCTTATAACAGAGGAAATCTGGCAAGCATTGCAGGGTTTACGCAAAACGAAATTGCAACGGTTACTTTAAACGGAAAAGATTATACTCAATATACAGTGGATGTAAAGAGTTATGTTCAAAAGCTGCTGAATCAGGGCAAAACAAGCTTTTCGCTGATATTCTACGGAGCGTCGAATCAAAATCAGATTACGATTGCCTCCAAAGAAAATTCAGATACTTCAAAATGCCCCTCCATCCGTGCTGAAATCGGCGTATCGAAATACCTTGATCCCGATTGGAGTATTTATCCAACCACAACCGGAGCGGAAATCCCAAGACCGGATATTGCGCCGGGATTTGATTTGAATGTATTCTACAAAGAAGTCGGGGAAGCGGATTACACCGGCATGGAAAGCTTTACGGAAGCGGATTTGCAAAACGGCAGATTCCTGATTACCGGATTGGATACCGATAAGAAATATGAATTTTTAATTGTTCCATCCTATGACGAAACGACATACACGATATTCCAGCCGAAAACTATTTCAACGGCGGCCGATACAAGCTTTGCAATCTCTGTAGAAAAGAGTGTTGATGCCGATCAGGCAGCCGCAAAGTTCAAATGGACGCGCGGAAACAGTGCGCCGAGTCAGGCAATGCTGCTTTTCGCTGCTTATGATACGGACGGAAAGCTGACTGATGTTGCGCTTGAAAGCTTAAGCGATCTTGCGGTAGGCGAGGATCAGAAGAACCTTTCGGTGACTGTTTCGGAAAGCACAGCAAGAATAGAGGCTTATGCATGGCAGGATAATATGCAGCCGTTCCAATTAGAAACGATAGAAGAGTAAGAATCAAAAAAAGAAGAGATGTTAATAATGAGACACCCCCGGAAGTCTGACTTTCGGGGGTGTGTTTTTTATTGTTTATTCAATTCACGGAACTTACCGGGGGTAATTCCCTCATGCTTTTTAAATACTCGTATAAAGGCATTTGAGTCGATATATCCGACAGCCTGTGAAATATCCGCAATCGGCTTTGCGGAGTGTACAAGCAGCGGCTTTGAAGCGTCAATCCGTACTTTATTAATATAATCCTTTAAGAAAATTCCGGTTTGGTCGCGGAACTGTCTGGATATATAATGCGGTGTGATACAGAAGTGATTGCCGATGTGCGTTACATCCAGATTGGGATTATCGAAATTCTCGGCAATATAATTCATGATATTCTGTGTCGTGGGGGAAAGCTGCTCCTTATCGGCGGCAGCGATTTCGCATAGCTCTTTTACGAGTGACAGACAGACTTCTTTAATTTCCGCGGGCATTTTTGCCGCATTAATTCGCTTGAATATATTTTTGGTAAAGCTGCCGCTTTTCGGTGCGGACGCTTTGAGTAACATTCCGGCAATATCATATTTTAATAAGGTATACATATCCGGATCACGAGGCGTTTCAAACAGAGAAGCAATGGCATTTTGAGCATTTTGGACATCCCCATCGCGGATAAAATTCATGGTTTTTTGCTCAAATTCAAGGCTGAAATTATAAGAGCCGTCTCCGTTGTCGATACTGGAAACCATAACGCACGGAAGCTCTTTTGCCTTGTCGGAAACCGCCGCATATAAGACTCTGTAATAGGCTTCGGAAATATCGGCAAAGCAATAGATGTCGCTGACATAGGCAATACAGGTAACGGCAAGGTCGGTTTTTAACAACGTGTGCGTTTCAAAAATCGTCTGCGTATCAATATCACCGTTTGCGATGGATACCACACAGGCAAACAGGTTGCTGTCCATCGGCACAATGAGCGGCGTATTGGCTTCAAACAATTCACCGAACACATTCTGAATGATAAACAGTAAGGTTTCCTGGTGCATCCGCACATCGTGCACTTGATCGGATTCGAACAGCTTGTCATAATCAAGCGTCTGTATAAGAATCAGCCGACAACTGGTATCCTCATTAAAATTCGGTATTTTCAGCGCGGTATTCAGCTCATCAAAATCCGTAATATCACCCACCAGCCATCGCCGCAGAAACTGGAGATTGATAAAGCTTGCCTGTTTGCTGATTTGCCGCTGATAAGATCGGCTGCTGTTCATAACTTTTTCGATACTTTCGGCGATATAATGATATTCGTTCTTTGCCGGATTGTATTCCAGATTGGAGGTCTTTTGCAATGTGGTAAGCAGCTTTTTCACCGGTGAATAATTCTTCTTTGACAGATAGTAGGCAAGCCATATTGCGGTGAAGAATACCAGAAAGCTTGCGGCGATCAGCATAAACCGCAGGGACATTAGATTGTGCCAGAATATGTTGCGCGGAATGAGCGTTACATATTTAAAAATACTGGATTTCGGACGGGTGTAAACCATAATGAATTTTTCTTTCCCGTCTTTATAATTGGCAACCGAATTTCCCTCGGAAAGCTTTAACAATTCCTCGGAGGTCAGCGGCGTTTGTTTTCCGCTGGACATGATAAGGTTATTATTATTGTCGTAAATCAGCAGCCCCATATTGGAAAAATAGGCATTTTCCTTCACCGAACTCATCATGACATCGGGATCCATGATAATAACGAGCGTTGCAAAGGAGATGGTTTCTTTAATAGGAAGCGTTTGGATATAAGCAGGCATCCCATCGGTGTTTTGACCTCTTAATGTTACCAGCTCCTGTGTACTGGGACGGCACATCTGCTCATTCCAATCATCAAAGCTATAGCTGTCATTGGCATGAAACGTATCATAAGCAAGGCGCTTTGACATAGGCCCGAAATCCGAAATGACAATATCGGCATTGTGATAATAGATATAAATATCAGAAACAACACTGCTTGCGGATTTATAGGTTGCAAGCGCATTTTTTATGTTGTATTTGTCGGATGTAGTGAGTGCGGAGGCGTTGATAATAGAACTTTTCAGGGTGTTGTTACTGCTTGCCTGAAGCGCAATATCGCTGATATTCAAATAGTGCTCGTTCAGCAACTGCGCCGTATTGGAAATAATCGCGGTATTGGATTGGAGCAGCTGCTCGCGGATGACGCTGTAGCTTTTGGCATATACGATATAACAAAAAGCAATCGGTATCAGCAGCGCGATCATATAAGAACGAAAAAAGCTGCGCAGCAACTTATTCTTGTTTGTATTATCGGTCATTTGTCTTAAACCTCACTTCATTATATTACATTAATCATATCATATTGCAGGGCATTTGTCAATTCAAGAGGGGGCATAGTGGAGTAAATGAAGATGTGTGTATTTTTTGAGGATGGGATTTTATTTTTTGCAGATTGACAATCGGTGAGAACAGCTATATAATGGGGTCAAGATAGGAGCAGGGAATTTATTTTAATTGATTTTATGCCGCCTGTCGGTGGCGGAACGGAGGATATTGATGAAAAAACTCAGTATGTTTTTGATTGGCATTTTTTTGATTTTTTGTACTGCTGCGGCTTCGGCAGAGCAGATAGAAACCATAGAGATTACAGCCGACACCTATGTGCAGGGCGGCGATTATAAAAGCACAAATTACGGACAGAATCAAACGATTGCGGCAAAGCGTGAATCTACAGGCGGCGTCAACGGAACCGACCGCAGGATTTATATGAAAGTGAATCTTACGGAGTCGGCGCTGGAAATGGCAAACACCGTAAAATTATCCTTTACTTCGGTATCTGCCGCAAGCGGATATGTTTATGCTGCGGATTGGACGGATTGGGAAGAAGATTCCTTTACCATGAATGATGAGCCGTACCACAGCTATGCGGAAATCGAGAGTCAATATACGCTTTTGGGAGAGATTACGACCGTAAAGGGGCAACAGACAACCCTTGATTTGACGGATTATGTGAAAAATTCAATGAAGAATCAAGCATTTACATTAGTTTTTGTCGGGGATAATAATCCAACGCCGTCAAAGCGAACGATGATGCAGATTTATAGCCGGGAAAGCGGCAATGCCCCCAAGATTGAGATTAGCTTTGACAAAAGCTGCATGGCAAAGTTGCAATCATGGCATAGCAAAGACGGGGTTATGAAGCTTGAATATAGCTATGTTAATTTCAGTGAGGAAAAGAAAAATCCGGTTTCCATCATTGCCGGCTACCGTCGGGAGAACGGCGAAAATCGTTTGGTGTGCGTACGGTATACTGAATGTGCCATGAACAACCAAAGCGGAACGCTCTCAATCCAAAGAGAGGTATCGGGGACGGACGCCAAAATCTGGAAAGCTTCGCTTTGGGATAATATGGTGCCGCTTTGCGATCGGAGTGAACTGGAAAAGACAGAAAAGTTAGAGGTGTTATATCCAACGGCAGACGCTTATACAATAGCGGGGGACAGTCAGAATTACGGAACGCAAAATACACTCAGTATCGGAAAGAAAAGCGTCTTATATAAGACTTATATGATGTTTGATTTATCCGATCTGAGTCCGGGGGATCTTTCGGATGCCTATTTAATCCTCCATACAACCGCATCTCAAAAATCGGATGGCGGTTCGCTTTATGTCAATGCAGCAGAAAACAGCGAATGGGCGGAGGATGCGATTACTGCAAATAATGCTCCCGGAATCAATGAACGGATTGCGTCAAGCTATATGATAAACGGCATGACTTCCTCTTTTGATTTAACGGAGTACATAGAAAATCAACTGGAATCGGGAACGAAAAAAATCACGCTTGTCATTAGCGATAACAATCTTTCGGGTTTAACGACCTTTGCGAGCCGCGAGGATGAGGAACGTGCGCCGAAGCTGATTCTTTCTTATGGCGACAGCTTCTGTTATCCGACTGTGACCGGCGATAAAAGCTATTTTAATCAGGATACCGATCCTGTGGAAAATGCTAAGAAAATGGTTGCGGCAAGCCGCGCGGAATACGGCGGAGATATTTCCTGCGATCCCGGCACGGACGACAGCAGTTATATTGAAAGCGTTCAGGCAAAGAAACTCGTATCCGATAGGTACACCACCTACAAAACCCGAACGTTGGAAAGTCTGAGCGGATTTACGGCGACCGATATGGTAGAGGAATTGTGTTCTTACGGCGGCTTAAAAAGGAAAACGCAGAAAGCAACGGGATATTTCTATATTGCCGCCGACGAGGATGGCAGCCATCTGGTGGATCCGTGCGGTCATATGATGCTGCTTTTGGGATTGGATAATGTAGCGTCAAGCAATGTCGCAAGCGCGGCGATTTCGAAATACGGCAGCACCTCCGCATGGGCGGCGGAAACCTCAAAATATCTGAAAAACAGATTGCTTTTAAATTCTGCGGTGAACTGGTCGCAGTTTGATTCGGACTTATTAAATACCGAAGACTCACCGGGGATGATGCTGATTATCGGTGTTCTCACAAACTATGCAAAACGTTTTGGATTGGCGCAGCAGCAGAAAGGGCATGAGGGGTTTGTCAATAATAATTGTATGCCGGTGTTCGATCCGTATTTTGATACTTTCGCGAATAATTATATTCATGGAAATATCAATGCCTATCGGAATCGGAAGAATATTATCGGATTTTTCTCGGATAATGAATTGCCGAATGACAGCAATATGCTGCTTCAATATCTGATGCTGGATCCCTCTGATCCGTATAATGCATATTCTCACGCAGCCGCATGGGAATGGTTGGCACAACGTACCGGGAAACAGCGGCCGGCGCTTTCGGATGTCACGAAAAATCTGAACGATGATTTTTACGACTTTGTTTATGACCGGTATTATCAAGTGGTGGAACCCAAATACAGAAAGTATGCGCCGAATCACTTGTATTTTGGTGAACGCATGATGTCCTATGCCAATTCAACCCATCCCGGCATTATTCGCGCAACCGGAAGATATGCCGACGTTATGGCAATGAATTATTACGGTGTTTGGACGCCGAGTACAAATGTTATGAATAAGTGGCATGAGTGGTCGAAAAAACCGTTCCTCATCAGTGAATGGTACGCAAAGGGCGAGGATTCAAAATATCAAACCTCCGCAGATACCGGCGCAGGCTTTATTTGCAAAACACAGTCTGACCGCGGAAAATTTTATCAGCATTACGCAATCAAGCTGATCGAGAATCCGAATTGTATCGGTTATGTGTGGTTTGGCTACGTCGATACGCAGACGACCAACCGCGGTGTGCTGTCCTTAGAATTAGAGGAGTATGAGGAACTGGCGAAGCGCATGGCAAGATTGAACCGAAATATTTATCGTGTGATGGAATTTTTAAGACAGTAAATCGGAAAGGAAATACATAAAATGAATTTTAATTGGATTGCAAAAAGTGACAGTCCGCGTTTGAATTGGGGATATAACGGCGAGGGTGCGGAAGAATCGCACTTGAAAGCACGGGAGCGAGAGGATATTGCAAACCATGCAGTGCTGCTGCGCGGGGTGTTCCATGCGAAATATCATGTCAAAAAAGCGACGGCTCGAATTTGCGGACTGGGATTTTATTGCTTTTGGGTTAATGGAAGCCAATGCCAGGAGGCGGTCAATATGCCATTGGAAACCAACTATCGCAAGAGAGCGCTTTATGATGAACTGGATATTACGGATTTTATGACAGCCGGAGAAAACGTATTCGGAATTGAATTGGGGAACGGAAGATATTCAACGCCGAAAAAATTTTGGGGATGGCGTGCGCGATGGCACGGCGATCCGCTTGCGGCGTTGGTGGTGGATATTCTCTATGAAAACGGAGAGCGCGATCAATGGAAAACGGACGGTTCTTGGAAAACCGCCTGGTCTGCGATCGGAAGAAATTGTTTTTATGACGGCGAATGTTATGATGCGCGAGAGGAAAAAGAGGGTTGGACACAGGCAGGATTTGACGATGGCGATTGGGAAAATGCGATGGTTGTCAATCCTCCGTCCAAGCGGATCGAAAAAAATGATTATTTCTCCATCAAAAAACAACGCAGCCTGAAACCGAAAAAAGTGTCAGAGGTCGTTTATGGCATGTATGTATGCGATTTCGGAGAAAATATTGCAGGCTGGGTAAAAATCAAGGTACGGGGAAAACGCGGAACGAGAGTCGTCATCCGTTATGCGGAGCAGCTCGCCGATACGGTGGATACAAGAAGTATGCGATATGCCGCGAATACGGATACCTACATTTTAAAGGGTGCGGATCGTGAGGAGTATGAGCCGCGGTTTACACTGCATGGATTTTCGGGCGTGGAAATCACATTAGAGGATCGAGGCGCAGAGCTGTTGGAGGTCACAGCCTATGAGGTATATGCGGATGTGGAGCATAGCGGAGATTTTTGGTGTGATCATGATGCGGTAAATCGTCTGCACGATGTCATTATGCGTACACAGCATGCGGCGCTTCAAGGCTATCCGATTGATTGTCCGCAGCGTGATGAGCGCCTGGGTTGGCTTGCCGATGCGCATGTGACGGATTTGACGTGCATGTATAACATGAATATGGCTTCATTCTATCGCAAGTGGCTGGAGGATATTCATCTGGATTGCCATAGTGAAACCGGGGCAGTACCGCAGATTGCGCCGCGCGTGGATTTTGAGCATGCGGTGGATTGGAGTACGGGGTATGCTATTATTTTATGGGATAGTTATCTTTTTTATCGCGATCGGCAGCAGCTGGAACGGTATTATCCCGATATTGTGCGGTATGTGGAGTTTCTGGCAAAAGACGGGCCGATCTTGAAGATGTCGCGGTACGGGGATTGGATGTCAACCGAATCGGGATGGAAACGCGGTGAGCCGGCATGCTGTACAACGTTGTACTACTGTTATAATATCCTGCTGTTAATCAAAATCATGAATGTGCTGGGCAAGGATTCCTCGCGGTATGAAAAACTGTGGAATGAGGTTCAAGAGGCGGTGAGCCGGAGATTTTATCATACGGAAACAAAACTGTTTGACGATGGTTCACAATTCAGCCAGAGCCTTGCACTCAAGCTCGGAATCATTCCGGAAGAGGACAGAGCGCAGGCAATCGGAAAACTGACAGAGAATATCCGAAATCACGGTTGTCATCTTACGACCGGAATTTTGGGTACAAAATATGTCATGGAGGTTTTGCGCGATTCCGGAAACGAAGCGCTTGCAATGCAGCTGATTTTGCAGCGTGAGGCTCCGGGGTGGCTGGATTTGATTGACGGAAAAACAACGCTTGCCGAGAGCTGGGACGGAGCAGGCTCACAAAATCACTGTATGTTCGGCAGTGTAGACGCTATTTTTTACAGTATGCTTGGCGGAATCCGCGTGGAGGAAGAAATAACGGTTCAGCCGTATTTTGCCGAAGCAATCCATCATGTGAAATGTCATACGAAGGTTGCGGCAGGAGAAATCAGCGTTGAATGGGTCAGAAACGGGGAATTTATCGAACTGATCCTTTGCGCCCCGACGGATGTAAAACTGATTTTGCCGGATGGCAGAGAGCATCTTACACGCTCGTGCAGGATTTCGGATATAAAGCTTTAATCAAAAAAGAACCGTTATATTGTTTAACGGTTCTTTTTTGATTAATAAACAACCACCGGGTCGTTGGGTTCAATCTCTGCATAAATCTTACCGGCAATATCGGGAGGAAGATTGATACAGCCGTGTGAGCCGCCGCCTAAATAGATATTGCCGCCAAAGCTGCTGCGCCATGACGCGTCATGCATTCCGATTCCGCCGTTAAACGGCATCCAATAGCTGACCGGAGTACGGTAATCCTCGCCGACCAGAGTCGCATTGCGCTCTTTGTATTTTAACCGATACAAGCCTGCCGGCGTACCGTTGCCGGCGGATGGGTTTCCGGAAACCATGTCGCTTGAAATAATCATCTGTCCGTTTTTGTAGAACCATACATGCTGTGCGCCGATGCTGATTTCCGCATAGGTGTTTCCGATGTCAATTGCGCCATGAGAAGCCGCCTTTTGCGCATAAATCGGCTCACGCGTTGTTT
>ERZ1034984.3353-NODE-3353-length-11686-cov-11.255524_pt1 | contig 11686 bp, 6 predicted proteins | sample MGYA00520589_ERZ1034984 | MGnify/ENA primary metagenome ERZ1034984 (study PRJEB33766, sample SAMN09781790) | gut metagenome | biome: gut microbiome | host: Homo sapiens | place: Madagascar | study: EMG produced TPA metagenomics assembly of the PRJNA485056 data... | reverse complement strand
AATGACTGCCTGATGCGGCTCACTGAAAGGCGCGAAAATGGAGGTAAACGGAAGTAGAGGCAGATTAGACAGGAAAACTTCAAAAGAGAAATCCGTGAAAAAGACATCCCCAACAGAAAAGAACATAGCCGGTAGCGTGAAACCGGGCAAACCATCGGCAAGGAAGTATGTTTTTATCTGTTTGGCCAAACGTGTTTGGTCGGATGGATAAAATAATTCTTCCCGGTTTGTCTGCCGTGAGTGACGGCTTGTTCCATTTATGGAATGTGCGGTCATACACGGCTTTCCGCTTCCGGCTCAAAAGGACAACGAAAAAAGAAAAATCGTCAAAACCCCGTAAAAGCACCTCTTTGGCATAAGCACAAAAGAAAGGGGCCTTGTCTCATCAGTCTAAACTATTGTTTAGGCGTGAGGCAAAGCCCTTTTCTCCGCTTATGCGGCAGTCGGCACACGTTCGTTCAAAATCTTTTTGGGCGATGGTGTGCTGACGGATAAAATCGCTTTTACGGAAAAACTTGTGTGAGAAGAAAAAATCAGGAGATTCATTTCTAAATCTCCCGTTTTATTGTTACTTTTGCATACGAAGAGTTCTTTGAAGGTTACGCAACGCACAGAAGAATAATGCAGTAGATAACTAACTAATTCGTAACCTATTACTATTATGAGCGATTACCCAATGCTCATTTCCAATAAATTACACTCTTTTCGTAACTTCGTGCGACAAACTTACAAAAAAAATGCTTTTCCCATACAAAATGGATAGGAAAAGTAATGTCTACACTGCTATCTGAACAAAAGCCCATTCTATGTTTTATCTTGATTTGTATATCCATAGCAAAAAAGCGGACTTACAATTTCTTTCTATAGAACTGTAAATCCGCTTTAATTTATTGCGATTCCTTTATATATAGGAATCATCATTCCTAATTATGGAAAGTCAAGTGATCCGCCTCAGCGTCCACATGAATAGGCTTCGTCTTGTCCACTGTTCCAGCGAGCAGAGCTTTACTTAAGTCATTGAGCAACATACGTTGCAAGGCACGCTTTACAGGACGGGCACCGAACTCGGGATCGAATCCCGCCTGTGCAACGAGTTTCACTGCTGCATCGCTCACATTGAGCATCACCTCCTGATCCTTCAACAGTTTCTGAATACCATTCACCTGCAGACGAACAATCTGTTCAATCTGAGGCTGAGTAAGAGGCTGAAACATAATGATATCGTCAATACGATTTAAGAACTCTGGACGAATCGTCTTCTTCAACATATCAAGGACTTCATTCTTCGTTTCATCAATGATACGAGTACGTTCTTCAGCATTCTTATTGGCAATGGCCTCAAACTTTTGCTGAATCATGGAAGATCCCATATTAGAAGTCATGATGATGATGGTGTTCTTGAAGTTCACTGTGCGCCCCTTATTATCTGTAAGTCGGCCATCGTCAAGCACTTGCAGCAGAATGTTGAAAACATCTGGGTGAGCTTTTTCAATTTCATCAAAAAGCACTACACTATAAGGTTTACGACGCACAGCCTCTGTCAGTTGGCCGCCTTCTTCATAACCCACGTATCCAGGAGGCGCTCCTACCAAACGAGAAACGCTGAATTTCTCTTGGTATTCACTCATATCAATACGTGTCATCATATTTTCATCGTTGAAGAGGTAGTCTGCCAATGCTTTAGCCAGTTCTGTCTTACCGACGCCCGTTGTTCCGAGGAAAATAAACGAACCTATAGGCCGCTTGGGATCTTGCAATCCTGCACGTGAACGTCGCACTGCATCAGCCACAGCCTGTATAGCTTCATCTTGCCCGACCACTCTTTTATGGAGTTCATCCTCTAGGTGAAGTAGCTTTTCCCGTTCGCTCTGCAACATACGAGTCACAGGTATTCCCGTCCACCGAGCCACCACATCGGCAATATCATCGGCTGTCACTTCTTCTTTCACCATAGCTTCGGCACCTTGACGATTTTTCAACTGTTCCTGCTGAGCCTTAATGTCATCTTCAAGCTGTTTCAGTTTACCATAACGAATTTCAGCTACCTTACCATAATCGCCTTCGCGCTCGGCTCTTTCAGCTTCAAACTTCAGTTGTTCCATCTGCTGTTTGTCTTGCTGAATCTTAGAGAGCACTTCTTTCTCTCCTTCCCATTTAGCGCGAAAGTCTTTTTCTTTTTCGCTCAACTCTGCAATTTCCTTATTAAGTTGCTGGAGTTTCGGCTCGTCATTTTCACGTTTGATAGCCTCGCGTTCTATTTCGAGCTGACGCAAGCGTCGAGTGATTTCATCCAACTCTTCAGGTTGAGAGTCGCGCTCCATACGAAGTTTTGCAGCAGCCTCATCCATTAAGTCAATGGCTTTATCTGGAAGGAATCTATCCGTAATGTATCGATGAGAGAGCTGTACTGCAGCGATTAAGGCATCATCTTGAATACGCACCTTATGATGATTCTCGTAACGTTCTTTCAGACCACGAAGAATACTGATCGCATCCTCAGGTGAAGGTTCGTCTACCATTACCGTTTGGAAACGACGTTCCAATGCCTTATCCTTTTCGAAATACTTTTGATATTCCTCAAGCGTAGTAGCACCAATACTGCGCAATTCGCCACGAGCCAAAGCAGGTTTTAATATATTGGCAGCATCCATTGCGCCCTCCCCTTTACCGGCTCCCACCAAAGTATGGATTTCATCGATAAAAAGGATAATGTCGCCTTGTGCTTGCGTCACCTCGTTGATAACACTTTTCAGTCGCTCTTCAAACTCACCTTTATATTTGGCACCAGCCACCAATGCACCCATATCGAGTGAATAGAGCTTCTTGTTTTTCAAGTTTTCAGGCACATCACCGCGCACAATGCGTTCTGCGAGTCCTTCCACGATAGCCGTCTTACCTGTACCTGGTTCACCAATAAGAATCGGGTTGTTTTTTGTACGGCGAGAAAGGATTTGCAACACGCGTCGAATCTCCTCATCACGCCCAATCACAGGGTCGAGTTTACCTTCGCGAGCTTCCTCCACCAAATTACGAGCATATTTACTTAGAGACTGATAAGTATCCTCACTCGACTGCGAAGTAGCCTTCTGTCCACCGCGAAGTTCCTCAATAGCCTTTTTCAAGGCATCAGCCGTTACACCTGCATCCTTCAGCATCTGCGAAGCCGTGCTTGACACATCAAGCAAAGCCTGAAGCATAGGTTCTAGTCCTACGTAGGTATCGCCTCCCTTACGGGCAATATCCTGCGCTTTAAGCACCACTTTATTAGCGTCGGAGTCAAGATAAGGGCTATCATTGCCGCCGCTCACACGAGGAAAGTGTTGCAATTCTTGATTAACGGCAGCTTGAAGTGAGGTCTCATTTACGCCAAGTTTGCCAAAGACAAACTTCGTAACATTTTCACCCACTGCGAGCACACCGGCAAGCAGATGAACAGGAGTAATGGCCTGTTGTCCATTCTGCGTGGCACGTTCCAGTGCTGTCTGCACAGCCTGTTGTGCTTTGATTGTGAAGTTGTCGAAATTCATAATGTATATTATTTTATTTGTTTCTAATGTTTACGCCCTACTAAATGCAAATACACTGCCACCATTCGCTCAAGTGTAAGCTATAACATCTGTTATACTATTCTGCCAATCTCGACACTTCTTCGGCAAGATTAAGAGCACAACTCCGCCGTTTCTGACAGAGTTCTTTAGATTTATCCATCAAGTTTCCTACAAAACTAAAGCCCTGCGTCCATTACTAGACACAAGGCTTTAGTCCTTATATATATTATATCTTACCAGATAAGATGGTGACCGATATTAAGCCAGCCCCTTACCATGACAATTCTTAAATTTCTTGCCACTACCGCAGGGACAAGGATCGTTGCGTCCGGGCACATTATCCTTCACGATAGGCTGATTGTGGTGTTCGCGTGTGTCGCGTCCCATAGCTTCGGCTGCTTCGGGGGCGCCTGCCTCATCGAGCGTCTCGTGCGAGGTTGTAAGATTTTGCTGTGGGGCAGCCTCCTCGGGGGCAGCCTCCTGTACCTCTTGCGGAGCTTGTACAGGAATTTGTCCACGCATGAGAGTAGATACCGTCTCGTTATTGATGCGATTCACCATTTTATCAAAGAGTTGCACGCTCTCAAGTTTAAACACGAGGAGTGGATCTTTCTGCTCATAAGAAGCATTCTGAACAGACTTCTTCAAGTCATCGAGTTCGCGGAGATTTTCCTTCCATGCATCGTCGATATTGTGGAGGATTATAGCTTTCTCAAAGTCCTTTACCACTTCTTTCGACTCCGTCTCGTAAGCTTTCTTTAGGTTTGTACGGATATTGTATACCAACTTGCCATCGGTGATGGGCACGAGGATATTTTCATACATCTCGCCTTGGTTTTCATACACCTGCTTAATCACGGGCATTGCCACCTCGGCCATACGATCAGTCTTGCGCTTAAAGGCAGCCATGGCAGCTTCAAACGATTTCTCGTAAAGATCGTCGCGCTTCATGCCATCAAATTCTTCCTCAGTGAAGGGAACCTCCATGGCGAAGATTTCAATAAATGCTTCACGGCAACCTTCGTAGTCATTCTTTTCGATGATACTAATCACGCGATCCCAAATCATGTTAGCGATATCCATGCCCACACGTTCACCCATCAAAGCGTGGCGACGCTTTTCGTAGATTACGGTGCGCTGCTTGTTCATCACATCATCATATTCGAGCAAACGTTTACGGATACCGAAGTTGTTTTCTTCCACCTTGCGCTGCGCACGTTCGATGCTATTGTTGATCATCTTAGCCTCGATCATCTCGCCATCTTTAAAGCCGAGTTTGTCCATGACACGGGCAATACGTTCTGAAGCAAACAATCGCATGAGGTTATCTTCGAGTGATACGAAGAATACGGAAGACCCTGGGTCTCCCTGACGACCGGCACGACCACGGAGCTGACGATCTACACGGCGACTTTCGTGACGCTCCGTACCGATGATAGCCAAACCACCCGCCTTCTTCACTTCGTCAGTCAACTTAATATCCGTACCACGGCCGGCCATATTCGTGGCGATAGTTACCGCACCAAGCATACGTTCTTCTTCATGCTTGTTGCCCTCTTCGTCTTCAAATACCACCTTGCTCAAAGTGCTTTGTCCTGCCTTGGCCACAATATCAGCCTCCTTTTGGTGAAGCTTCGCGTTGAGCACCTGATGAGGAATGCCTCTGAGTTGAAGCATACGGCTCAAGAGTTCACTCACGTCGACATTGGTAGTACCCACCAACACTGGACGACCCGAGAGACGCATTTTCTCGATTTCCTCAATTACGGCTTTATACTTTTCGCGCTTTGTCTTATACACGCGATCGTTCATATCTATACGGGCGATAGGGCGATTGGTGGGAATCTCCACCACATCGAGCTTATAGATATTCCAAAATTCACCCGCTTCGGTGCTTGCCGTACCAGTCATACCAGCAAGCTTATGGTACATACGGAAATAATTCTGCAGCGTGATAGTGGCGAAAGTCTGCGTAGCTGCCTCCACCTTTACGTGTTCCTTAGCTTCCACTGCCTGGTGCAAACCATCGCTCCAGCGGCGGCCTTCCATGATACGACCCGTCTGCTCGTCAACAATTTTCACCTGACCATCCATCACCACATATTCCTCATTGATGCGGAACATAGTATAAGCCTTGAGCAACTGCAGGATGGTGTGTACACGATCACTCTTGATAGCATAGTCTTGCAAGAGTTCGTCCTTTTTAGCCACACGTTCTTCGTCAGTAAGCGTCTTATTAGCTTCGAGTTCAGATAGTTGCGAAGTAATGTCGGGGAGCACAAACAGTTGATCGTCATGCACCTGATCAGCCAACCACTTATTACCTTTATCCGTGAGGTCAACACTATGCATCTTTTCGTCTACCACGAAATAGAGGGGTTCTACAGCCTCGGGCATACGTCGGTTGTTGTTCTCCATATAGATTTCCTCTGTCTTGAGCATACCAGCCTTGATACCTGTCTCAGAGAGGAACTTGATAAGCGGATTATTCTTAGGCAGTGCCTTATGGCTACGGAACAGAGCGAGGAATCCTTCTTCCGTCTTCTCCTTGTCGTTCGTAGCTATGAGTTGCTTGGCTTCAGCCAGATATTTCGTAGCCAGTTTTCGCTGCACATCTACGAGACGTTCCACGAGGGGCTGATACTGTTCGTATAATTGATCATCGCCCTGAGGCACAGGTCCCGAAATAATCAACGGAGTACGAGCATCATCAATAAGCACAGAGTCCACCTCATCAACAATGGCATAGTTGTGGCGACGCTGCACGAGATCTTTGGGACTCATTGCCATATTGTCGCGCAAATAGTCGAAACCAAATTCATTGTTCGTACCAAAAGTAATATCGGCCTGATAAGCGCGGCGGCGGCTTTCAGAGTTAGGCTGGTGCTTATCAATACAATCTACGGAAAGTCCGTGGAACATATAGAGAGGTCCCATCCATTCAGAGTCACGCTTAGCCAAGTAGTCATTGACCGTCACCACATGCACACCATTGCCTGTCAAGGCATTGAGAAACACGGGGAGCGTACCCACGAGGGTCTTACCCTCACCCGTTGCCATTTCAGCGATTTTTCCTTGATGAAGCACCACGCCACCAAAGAGTTGTACATCATAGTGTACCATGCTCCACTTCATATCATTACCACCAGCTATCCAGTGGTTCTGATAGATAGCCTTATCTCCATCGATGCTCACGAAGTCATGACAAGTAGCCAGTTCGCGGTCGAAGTCTGTCGCTGTTACTTCGATGGTTTCGTTTTCAGTGAAACGGCGAGCCGTGTCTTTCACAATAGCGAACACCTCTGGAAGAGCTTCATTAAGGGCTTCCTCCATTTTATCGAGTACCTGTGTCTCGAGTTTATCGATTTGCGTAAAAATCACTTCACGATCCTCGATAGGAGTTTCCTCCACCTTTCCCTTCAGTTCTTCTATTTTAGCCTTGATATCATCGGCCGAGTGCTGAATGGTCTGACGTATTTCCTGCGTCTTAGCACGCAGTGCATCATTATCGAGTGCTTGAATGGCAGGATAAGCTGCCTTAATTTTCTCTACCCACGGCTGGATTAACTTCATATCGCGGGTTGACTTGTTGCCAAATAATTTGGTAATAAATTTATTAATGTCCATATTGTGGAAGGCGGCCTTTCTTCTTTCCTTATGAGGAGGTGGAAAGGACGATATTTTCTAGATTAATATATTAATAGGAGTGCGCGGCCTTATTTAAGCCTTTACACACATCCACATAAGAATAGTGTTGTACTCTGTGTTATTGTAGTGGAGCTACGCTACAAGCATTGGGAGCACGTATGCGCATAGCCTTCGATAGAGTCGGGGCTATATAGTCTATGGTGACGGGGGAAGAGACCGATTCAGCCTTAAATCCCTCGCCCAAGAATATGATGGGAAATGGAATATACGATTCACGCACAAGTTGATTCTCACGAGTGCTTTTATTCACATAGTGCCAGCCTGGAGCCACCTCAATGAGCACGTCGCCCGAGTAGCGAGGATTATACCCTCCTCGCATTCTGCTAATGCCCGGAGTCCATGCCCCTTGTAGTAAGCGCGATGAAGTGTATACATCCTTCACACCTGATAGCTGAAGCAGAAAATCCTGAGCACGCTCAAGCATCTCAGCTAGGTTAATCTGCTTCTCCTCCACCAGTTTATGATTGAGATAAATCTGCGTGCCAAAGGTCGACTCTACATATTGTCCCTGACCATAGACAGCCACGAAATACATGTTGAGTAAGGCGGCTGCACGCTCCACATCGAAGATTCCCGTTGGAATGCGATACTTTGAGAGGTCGGCCGTTTCTTCATCAGCATACCCCGTAGAAGTCACAACGAACAGAGCACGATTGCGCCCAACCTTCTGCTCCACAGAGCGGATGAGTTGCGCCAATGCTTGATCTAGTCGCACATAAGTATCTTGCAACTCCATGGGACGTTCGCTCACCGTGCGGTGGTCAAGATTTCCCGCATATAGCGTCACAGCAAGATAGTCCGTCACGTCATCGGTACCAATCATCGTACCGTTTACGCACTGTACAGCTGCACGTGCCACTTCCTCGTTGACAAGTCCACTCGTCTTAAACGATGCAAAGCGGCTCTCACCCACAAACTTGTGAGCAAAGGGTTTCTTCATTCCTCCTGAAAGGAAGTAAGAGAAATTTCCCACAAGGTCGTTCGAAGGCTTCCACGAAAGCGATTTGAGCCGTTCTGCTAAGCCACCGCCTCCATTGAGCACGGCAGCCCATGTGGGAAGCGTCTTGCCATAGTAGGAAGATGAGCACCAAGCCCCCGTATGATCGTCAATCCATACAGCGCCATCGGCAGCATGGCCTGCGGTGAGTATGGCTGCATCACGGAAAGGAGCTACGGCATAAACGAGCGATTTTCCCTCGGTAGCCACCTTGAGTTCATCGCCCACGGTCGACACGCCTAGATACGTAGGTGCCGAGCAATCCTTCGTCTGTAAGCCAGGATAAGCCTTATCGTCCACACAATAGACAGGTCGGAGCGTCTCTCTGCTAAGCCAACGTTCCCCCACAATACCATGATTATAGGGAGTAGTTCCTGCTGAAAGCGTAGCTGCTGCCGAGGCTCTGTCAGGACGATAATGGGGATATTCAGCTTGAGTATATACGCGTCCTTCGTGCAACAAACGCACAAAGCCTTCTTGTCCGTAGAGGGGCATGAAGGCATTGATATAATCGGTGCGAAGCTGATCCACCAAAATATTTACCACCACACGAGGCACACCTGTTCCTGCCGCCGAAGCTGAGGGGGCCGAAAGCACGGTCATTGCAGTGAGCAACGACACGAGCAATGGCAGACGCATGGCGGAAGCGTGCTGTAAGCCGTGAGAATTAGGGTTATTCATTCGATGGATTTTATCGTTATTTTGTTATTGTGGGAGGGTGGCAGGATTCTCAACAGAACTCCTTTCAAGAAATTAGATTCTTACTATTATCGTATCATCGTCCCTTGTAGGTCAGATGTAGGTGTACTACTACGCGAAGCAGAAGCGTGAGAATGATAAGATATGCCTCGGCGGGATATTGCTGCAATCCCACAAGCCCTATCACAAGAGCCAACACACCAAGTACACCTTCAACATACATTACCCCACTGCGTCGGCCATTACTTGCAGCCTTCATATACCAAGGGAAAAGCACGAGGGGCAACGGATTGAGTAATACCACTAGCCAATTACTGCCCACCGTAGGATGAGATGAGAAAAGAAGCAGGAATGTTGTGATACAGCCCGTGAGCCCCTGCGCCATTAGAAGAAGCACGTCAAATTGCCAATAAAGCTTGCGTTTGTACCAACCCCAAGCACTAATGCCTAAAGCGATTGCAAGAAGTATGCCAAAAGCCGCCATCGGAGTGATGGGAAACGTGTCCTCTACATTGGGTTGTGCGGGCAGCAGCGTAAGATGCGTCTTCACTAAAGGGCGTACTTTACCATCACGCCCACGTATTTTTGCATCTGTGGCAAAGCGTTCAGCATAAATGGGAGCAAACTGTTGTTGCTGCAAGTTGGCAGGGCTATCAGCTTCTGCACCTAGAAGAAGGTCTTGACCAAACTTATTCCATGGACTAGGATTGGAAAATTCGTGCACTATATCGCGCAATGTGCGATTGGCCTTTACCTGTGGCCAATCCACCCGACCATCCACAGCCTGTTCTATCATACGAAGCGCACGAGTAGTGCAGTTGTCGTAGAAGAAATTGTAGCGATAGGTAGCATTCTCTGGCTCAAGGTTGCGGCTCAACGCGTCCACCAATCGATTGGCCTCCGTCTGCGTCAGATTGAGCACTTGTTCGTCGATACCCCTACCCTCGCGCACATAAGCATCATAAAAGAGGGCATAGGGCACCACTCCCAATTCATAGTCGGTTTCACCCAACATAAAGCGCCACATAAAGTGGGGCTGGCTGAAAGAGAATGTGCCGTAGTTGAACACCCAATCGCTCTGTCGCTGTCCGACTTCGCGCACACGAAGTGCGGTATGTCCATAAAGTTCGTAGACCAAAGAACCTGGACTACAAGTAATAAGGCTCACTATGACGGAGTCTTTCGTCTGCATGGTTTGTTCCGTCTGTGCCACAGAAGCAACAGACTGCACGTTATTTCCCCTCCCTTGAGCCATTGCCAAGAGGGGAACTATCATGCAGAGAATGTATAAATATATACGTTTTGCCATATTACTATATCACGCCGAAAAAGGGATAATATTGGTGCTTATTCGGTGCAAAGTTAATGCATGATGGGGGAAGAGCAAAGCGAATGCTTGTTTTTCTTTGATTTTCCGAACATCAGTGGAGATTCCCATTCTTTTCTGCAAATAGCTTCGCATTGAGCCTCGCATTGGTGCCTTAGCGCTGAATACGACACCCTTTACATACTCTCAGTGATGCGCTGTCGATAATACTTGGGAGAGACACCGAGATTTTTCTTGACATACTTTCCAAAGAATGAGATGGAGGGGAAGTTGAGTTCTGCCACAATCTCCTTGATGCTCATTTCCGGACGAAGCAGATATCGCTTTACTTCTTCTAACACATAACGATTAATTACAGCGAGCGCCGTTTCGCCACTACAATTTTTACACACACTGCTCAAGTATTTGGGAGTAACATTCAATTGATCGGCATACCATGCCACGGAACGAGGCTTCGGATGAGCCTTTAGGATAAGCTCCATAAATTGCTTATAGAGATTCTCTCCCGATGTAAAGAAATTAGCAGGCACCTTGAGCGTGCTTTCCAAGGTGTCATGCATTTCATACATAAAGGCCTGCAGCAGGAGGTCGGACACAAGCTGATGATGCTTAAAGGGAATATCTGCAGTGAGTTTTGAACGTATCAGTTCGTAATATTGAGTGAAAATCAGCGCTGCATGTTCCGAAAGATGAAACAAGGGATGCTCTGCTATATATACGCGCGCATTGATTAAGCCTAAGGGAATACTGCTCAACTCTTTAAAGAAATCCCATGAGAGCAAAAAACCGCATGCGTTAAAATCATCGCTAAAGCCAAGACTCCGTATCTCGTCGCCCGACCAACATACGAGTAAGTCGTTTTTCGACATTTTATACTCCTTTTGGTTCACACAGACACGTGCCTCACCACTCGTACAGAGCGCCGAAATATAAGCATCTACGCGTTTCTTGTTATCATTGAGCGAAAGTTTGATATCGCTTATGATACTGACATGTTGTTGTTCGAAATCGAAGGCTTTTTTTCCTGTTCCTAACCGAGATTGTTGAGACTCCATAGCGTTTCTTAGTTTTTCCGTTGTAAGAGGCAAAATAAACCATAAATTCCGATACACAGAAATTTCAGACACTTTTTCTTTTCTCTGCGATGTTATTTTTCGCCTTCACGTTCTTCGTTCTCCCTAAGCCTTTTCTCAAGCACACGCAAGCGTAGGCACGCATTTTTTCTCTCTGCGTAGATGGAATTTTTTCCCTTGTGAACGGCGAATTTCGCAAACTACGAACAGAGTGCTCCGAACTTCGTCATTATCAAGCTTAAACCTAGACCATTCCGTTTCTCCATGAAGACTTTCCCGTCGTTCACTGGGCGCAGGGCAGACGCATCAAATTGAACTTCCCGTCAACAGCCTG
>ERZ1034984.3351-NODE-3351-length-11689-cov-18.646639_pt1 | contig 11689 bp, 5 predicted proteins | sample MGYA00520589_ERZ1034984 | MGnify/ENA primary metagenome ERZ1034984 (study PRJEB33766, sample SAMN09781790) | gut metagenome | biome: gut microbiome | host: Homo sapiens | place: Madagascar | study: EMG produced TPA metagenomics assembly of the PRJNA485056 data... | reverse complement strand
TTGCAAGACTAGAAAGCGGATAGACCACATAGATACATCCCTGTGCATCGATCCAACTGTTCTTTTTGGAAAGCGTTGCCCGATCCAGCAGCAGGGTGTAGAGCAGCTTTGCTGTGTGGCTCAGGTCTGTGTCCAGAAGAAAGCGGGCATACGGCAGGTATTGCGGCAGTGGAGTGTCAGCGGTCGGATAGTTGATGGACTTCACCTCCGTTTAGTCGAGCTTTTACCGTCTGAAGATAGGCAATCGCTCGCTCCATATATTTTTGCACTTGCTCCTTGTTTTCAGCATTGGTCAGCAAATCAGGGTAATCAGAGAAGCAACGCTCCCAGCGACGAGCGAAATCTTCTTGTGCGCCTTGAATTTCACACATCACAATAGCACCGCCATCCTTTTTAGGGCGATAAAAACGATTATCAACGGATTTTTGAAGCATTTTCCGCTCTGGAACTGTGAGTTCATGCCGATGGCACTGAATGCTTTTTTTGAAATAGAGAGGAGTGTCATCAGATGGCACTGTTTCATCTTCGGTAACAGGAGGTTCGGCTAGCTCATTGCTTTTGGAAATGTTTTGAACTTCGGAAGTGGGTTCTACTTTTGCTGTTTGCTTTTAGGTTGCCGTTCTTTTTTCGGCTTGCGCAGCTCATCAAGTGCTACACGGATTTCCTCTTTCGACAGCTGTGTCAAAGCAATGATTTCGGCATCTGTTGCTTTGAGTTTTCCCGATAAAATTTCATTTTTTGCTCCGGGAACAGCTTCTTCTGCGGCATCCACACCTCTGGCATATTTGGCCGCACGTTTCACATAGCTTTCGCTGACACCCATTTCAGCGGCGACCCGTGCAGCAGTTGAAGTGTAAATCAAAGGTTCATTTTGAACTTCTGATTTTGCTTTCGGACTTTTTCGGTCACCGCCAACGCTGTTCTTTTCAGCTTCCTGCTGTCGGCCAATCAGAAACTTTTTCTGCTCGGGTGTCAGATTCCGACGACCCAGCTGATGTTTGCAGATCCATGCCAGAGCCTCAAATCGGTTGGCAAAGTCTTTTTCGACTATTTCAAATTGGATAAATTGGTGTTTTTTCAGAATCCGATAGCGAGTGTGACCATCAACAATATAACCATTCCAAGTGATGATAGGATTCAGCAACCGCCGTTCTTCGAGAATGTTTTGTTCCAACTGTTGTTCTTCATCGGCGGTCGGGGAATTGATCTGTCCCTGAAACTCCGGATCGATTTTAAGCTGGCTCAGTTTTGTCATAGGCAAACCATCCTTTCTGAAATGAAATAGAATATCATTGTTCTTACGCCGTTCTCTCTGCATGGTGTTCCTGCCCCTTTCCAGCGGCGTTTTCCGGCTCGTCCTCATAGGGTCTCTTCGCCGGGTATTCCATGCAGACGGTCATGTGATTTTCAAGGTTCAATGAAGGCTCTGAAATTAGATTAACACATTCATACAAGATTTTTTAGGAGGTCGTACCTCCGGTTTTTGGTTATAAAAAAGCGGAAGTAGTGCTTCCGGTTTTCTGCTGCAAACCATTGAGAAAATTGTATCACATCGTAAATTTTATTTTTAGGAACTGGTAGTTCCGGTTTTTAAGGAATATGAAATGAATTTTAAGACAAAATCGGAACTACTGGTTCTGGTTTTTCGTATCAACGTGATTTCAAATTTTGGGTGCCGTTCTCCCTGCATGGCTTTCCTGCCCCCTTCCGGCGGCGTTTTCCGGCTCTCCCTTGCGGGGTCATGGCCGAGTATCCCATGCAGACGGTCATTCGGTTCTCAAGGTTCGATGAAGGCTTGTAGAAAGCCTATCACAATTAAATAAGTGTTTTTAGGACGTATCAGGTCCGGTTTTGAGGGAGAAAACCGGACTTGGGAGGTCCGGTTCTTGTGAACGGCTCTGGATAGAGCATACCATAAAATTGCTCGATTTTTTAGGAAGTGATACTTCCGCTTTTTGCCTTCAAAACCGGAAGTAATAGTTCCGGTTTTGTGCAATATTGAATGAATCAACGACGATTTTTCGGAAACGATTTTTTCTACAAGAAATTTGCTTATTCAGCGTCTGTTAAGATACGCAGTCGGCACAGTTTATGTGCTGAATATCGGGTTTTGGCGAAGCCCAACAATCGTTTTTGAAGTTGGATTTGAAAAATCTGATTCAAAAATTGCAAGGCGGTACCAACTCGCCCTGTTTGCTGCGGTTGCAAACTCGAAAATTTTTGTGCAGAAAAATAACCGCCCGCTTCAAGTTGAACTTGAAAACGGACGGTCCTGATTGCAAAATAATTTTCAAATTTGGGAAGCACGTTGAGAGGTTTCATAGCATTCGCAAGCAGGGCAGACGTATATACAACGTCTGCATCTGCAAGCAATGTGTCTGTCTATACAAACACCATTTGCGTTGCAAAACGCTTGTTGGGGAGCACCCAAACCCTTGAACTGCATCCAATGGATGCAGGCTGTGCGATTGCATCGCTGAATAGTAGCGCCGCTATACAGGATAGGAGCACCTTGTCAATAACACCGCTGTCGTTATTCATCTACGCCAAAATCTTTTACCTTCAGCGTTTTACAGTTCTCCATCACGGTGCGCACAATGGGAGTGGACAGACCGTCCGGTGCATCGGCGGTAACATCCAGCGTTACCGAAACTTTGCAGCCATCTGCGCTGAGCAGGTGGGTGATGACTTCCTCCACCAGCCGCTGCACATCACGGTTGATGCGGGTGGTGTCCAACTCGGCAGTCATGTAGAACCGGGTGTTTTTGGGCGGAGCGGGAACAGCGGCAGGCTGCGCTGTCGGCGGCTGATGCAAGGTTACAGTGGGGTCAATGGGAGCATCCGGGGGAAGGTTGAAAAGGGTGGGCTGTTCGCCGCCCTGAGCAGTTTGTGTAGGCTGCACAACTACTGCGGGAGCACTTTTTTCAGCCAAAAGCTGCTTGCGGGCAGGGTCCAGCTTGACCAAGAGATCGGAGGTGTTGATGCAGTCCACAAACTGGTTATACCGCAGTTCCACATAGCGGTCGCCCGTGTAACCGGCCGCAAGGGCAAAATATTCCTGCGAGTTCAGACCGGTACGGATGGCATCTTCCAGCACACTGTACTTGGCAAGGCGGGGCAGATAGCAGTAGGTGCACAGATACTCCCACAGCTTCTTAATCTGGATACAGTCGGTGTCCTTCCACAGCACGTTGTTCAGCTCCATCAGCAGCAGAGCAGGTGCCCATTTGGTGATAAGGGTCTCGCTTTGCTGCATTTTGCGGGAAGCCTTTGCTACGATGCTGTCGGTGCCGCCGGAAATGCGGCTGGCGTCCCACTGGATGGTTTTCATATCCACAAAACAATCGATCTCCGGGGTCAGCAGCCAGCAGTAGGTCTCCTTGATGCGGGCCTCTACGGTATCATTGCAGCGGTGAAGGTTTGCGTCCACCTCTTTGTTCTGGGCGGCATCGAGATTCAATGTTTCCTTGTCATCCTGAATGGAGCGCCATGCACGGAAGTCCCGGACGGCCTGCCGAAGAGAGAGCATTGCCTCCTGATCCGGTGCCACGAAAGCCAGCATATTGCGGTAGGTGCGGGGCTTTGAGCCGTGGTTGTTCAGGATGTTTTCAGCAACAGTGATGGCGGCACTCGCTCCTGCGTTAGCACGGTGGGTGTCCTCAGTGCGCAGAATGACCAGCCGGGCCGCTTGCTCATCCGGCACATCCAGCGAGGAAGCGGGGCAGACGTGCAGACCTGCAAACGGTTCCTCCCGGCGCAGCTTTTTCAGCCGGGATTCGATCTCCTCGATCACATCGGCTTCCGCCACCTGCGTTGCACGGTCCTGCGCAGTTTTGCGCAGGGTAGGGCGGGTGTCGAACCAGTAACGATCTCCGTTGGTGTTGGTGTAAAGGTATGCCAGCGAGCCCCGCAGGGTGTTCAGGGCATCGTTGAAATCGGCGATGTTTTCGCCGGGCTGGACCACACCCAGCCGGATGCGGGAGGCCTCGATGCCGCGCACTGCCTGCGAGCGCACGGTGGGAGCGCTGCCCAGCATGATGGTGCGTGCCACCCGGCGGGATGCCATAATGCGCCCATACCGCTGGTTGCTCTGGTCCTTCTGGTAGGGGACAGAGTTCTTGCCGTCGATCTCGGTGTTGACGATGGAGTTCCAGCCCTCCGGCAGATAGCGGATCAGTTCATCCCGGACGTTGGGAACATCCAGCGAAAGAGAACCCGGCATGATCATGGCGCTGGCATCGCTGCCCATCCACAGCTCATGGATGACCGCAGCCATCAGCCGCAGCACGCCGCGGGTACGCTGGAACCGCTCCAGTGTGGACCAGTCATCGTATAGGCGGTCAAAGATCTCCGGGTGGATGGGGTAGCAGGAAATCATCCGGTCGCGGTACTCCACCTCTTTGACTTCCGGCGGAAAATCGCCGGGGTTGGTCTGGTACAGCTGGCTAAACTGAGTACAGACCCGGTCGCGGGCCTCTGGGTCCTTGCAGTCAAGGAACAAGCGGCGGCGCACCACCTCAAAGCCTTCGTTGGCGGCAACGGGCTTCCAGATGGATTCCATCCGTCCGAAGGTATGCTCGATGGTCTCCAGTGCGGTCTTTCCCGCTTCGCCGCCGATCTCAATATCAGATTCCGGGATGGAAGCCACCACAAGGCTGTTCTGGCTGGCGCGGGCGGCTTCGGTGATCTCCTGAATAAAGGAGATGAAGTTGTCGAAAGAACCGGCAGGCAGACCCTTGACACCGTAGATGCGCTTTGCATATGCCACCAGCTCGTCCATCAGCACCAGACAGGGGCCGCAGGCATCGAACAGATTTTTCAGCGCTTCGCTGCCGGGAGAAACGCCCTTTTTGTCGGCCTCCTTCACAAAATCATACAGTTCCGGCCGCCCGGCGGATTCTGCCAGCTGTGCTGCCATCTCGCCCCACAGGGTATTGATGGTGATACCGGGAAAGTTGATGGGCCGCTTAGTGCGGGTGGGGTCCAGTGCGGTGCCCACCAGTACCGCCACATTTGCCTTGGGCAGGGCAGATACCCCTGCCTGCGCCAGTACAGGCTTGATGTTGGGAATGCGGTCTGCCGATACCTTGCCTCGCATCATGTGGTAAAGCGCCAGCATACTGTGGGTCTTGCCGCCGCCAAAGGCGGTTTTCAGCTGGATGACCGGCTCGCCATCCTTTCCGCTGATCCGCTTGAGTGCCTGCACCAGCAGACCGGTCATGCCCTCGGTGACGTAGGTGCGGGCAAAAAATTCCACCGGGTCACGGTATTCAAAGGCTCCCTCACCCCTCGCTACCTGCGCCAGATCGGCGGCAAACTCTGCGTTTTTGTAGCGTCCCTGTGCCACATCCGGGTGGGGTTCCATCACGTCCCGCCAGCTGGGCAGACCGGACAGGGTCTTGCTCATAATACCGGTGTGGGCAGCCTTGGGCTTCGTCGGGGCGGCAACCTCCACCACGTTGGTGGAGCCTTCGGCGCTGCCGTAGCGGAGCTGGCGCAGGATCTTGCGGATCTCCTCAGCTGCTTCATCGTCAAAGGCTTCGCACAGGCGCGCCATGGTATCCAGCGCACGCCATGTGTCATCCTCTGAAAAATCTGTGCCGCCGATGTGCGCCAACTTGTTGCGCACGCCCATCAGCTCTTTTGCCCAAGTGCGGTAGTCGATGGACAGCTTCCGCTTGAACAAATCGTTCCATTTGCGGTCAAACAGACGCAGGCAGTTTGCCATATCCAGCGAATCCATCAGGGCGGCGTAATCGCCGTTGTCGTCCGGCAGATCCCGCACCTGATCGGAAAGGGTCATCAGCACCTCCTGCCACCAGTTGTCCTGATATTCCCGGCGCATTTCCTGACAGATATAGCCTGCCAGCAGCGGGTGCAGCACCCGGAATGCCTGCTGCACTTTGGTGTAATTCTCGCTCATTGTTTCGTTCCTCCCGGTATTGCATCAAAAGAAAGAGGTCTGCTCCGGCGTTGCCTGTTGCAGCTCTGCGGCACGGGACTGGATCTCCCGCCATGCCACCACAAGGGCGTTGTAGGCGTAGCCCTCCTGCGTCCAGCCTTTGCGCTCGGCAAGGGTGTACAGCCGGTAGGCGAGGTCCTTGGCACGCTCAGCGTTGGAGCCAAGCATGGGTGCCACGATCTGAGCACACGCTTCCACGCCGCCGGTCTCCATGGCACGGGTAAGCTGCTGGCAGAGCAGCCAGATGCTCTCCTCCCGTGGGTCCACCTTTTCCGGCAATTCCTCGCGGGTCAGCAGGCGGACGATGCCCTTTTCGGCGCTCAGCACACCCTTTGCCGCTAGTGCCGCCACCGAGGTATTCTTGGCGCGTGCCAGTGTATCCGCATCGCCAAATTTAAGGTTGTTGAAGGCGTTCTGAGTGTACAGGTCTACGCAGAAACGGCTGTTGGCGTCCAGCTCGCCGTCTTGCTCGTTAAAGTACACATCCAGTTCCTGATTGATGATCTGCAGTGCACTGCGCACGGTCATGGCGCTTCCGTCGGCTTCCAGCACCCGGCCATAGCGGGAGTACACCCCCATGCCGGGGCCAATGGCGGACTGCGCCAGATCCACGGGTGCAATGTTGCTGCGCTGGAGTTTTTGCAGCGCCGGGCGCAGCTCCCGCTTCAGCTCTGCAATAAAGCCCCGGCGGGTGGTCTGGGGTGCATCTGCCGGGCGCTTGCGGCACACCAGCACAATGGAGGAGGCAAGGGCATTGGTGCCGGATGCAATGGAACGATTTGCCATTTCGGTACGCATCGGCCATGTGCCGGTAATGGCAAAGCCTGCTCGGATGATGGCGCTGAGCATGGTCTCCCAACCAGTGGAGGCTGTTTTGGAGTCCTCATCCGTGTCGCTCTGCTTGTAGGCGTAGTAGATGGTTACAGGAATGTCCTCCCGGGCGTACTGGTAAATTTGCTGGCAGGTGTGCAGCATTCCGTCCTCAAAGAAATCCCGTGCCTTTTCAGTGCTGCCCTCAAAGCGGTAGGGGGTCGCCACAAGTTCTTCCGCCTTGGGCACCAGCATGGTGCGGAACAGCTTGGGGTAGGTGTCTTTCAAAGACTGCCGCATCCAAACATAGAAGAAATCGGATAGATCTGCATAGCCGATGTTGTCATAATAGGGAGGGTCGGAGGAGACCATTATGTTCCGTAAACCGCAGTCGCTCTGAGCATCAAATTGACTGACTTCTGCATTCCCTTGTGCTGGAAGTTGTTCTATGCAGCGAACGACCCAGTCCAGCATATTATCGTAACTTCCAGACGAAGAACAAAATGGATTTGCTTCGGCATAATCCCAGACCATAGGAATTGCTTGCCGACCAAACGTATTGCGCATCTTTTCACCAGAGTTATGCCAAGAACAAATGGAGGAGTTGTAATCTGTCATCTTGTCGATGACAAATGCTAAGTATACCCCCACCGCTTCACCGTATGCTCTTGCGCCGGAACCGCCTGCGCTCAGGGAAATGTGGTCGTTGACAACGCCTGCGGCAACGGCATCCGCCTCTGCTTTTGCCTGCGCTTCTGCTACCAGTGAACTAAAGGTGGTAAGGGCGGTCAGCTGGCGGTTGGTAAAAAGGTCACTGTAATCTGTCATGCCAAAGGCAGGAGGGCTGAACCAGCGCGGATTTTCCGGCATGGCACCGCTAGGGTAGCTTTCCGGTGCAGGAACATCAGCCGCAATGGTCTGCTCCACATCAGGAGAAAGATAAATGCGCCCATGTTTGCCTTCGCCTACAACTGCCATTAACTGGCTGCCCATTTCGTGCGCTTTTCCATGTTGTTTAACATAGGCATCCGTTGTGATTTCGCCGCAACAAGGGCATTTGAAAACGGCACTGCGACCTACTTTGAACGATTCATATTCTTTAGGACATTTGCCGTACTGTACCTCAAAATGGACGCTGGTTCCCTCTGTGATGGGCTTGACCCATGCTTCCTTGCCTTTCTTTTTGGAAAGCACAAAGGTGCTTGCCAGCGGCATCTCACAGCCGCAGGCGGGGTTGGGGCACTTGACGGTGCGCGCCCAGATCCATGCAATGACGGTGGCTTCGCCGCCGCCAAGCTCATGGGGCACTTTTACCTTGGGGTACAGGTGACCGATGCGGCGGAACGCCTCCCGCTTCATCCACTCGCCGTAATACTGCACATCGGCGGCAAGCCCCTGCGCCCCCTGCCAGCCAGTTGCGCCATCCAGCCGGGTGCGGCTGTCAGGGTTGACCGGTGCCTGCCCGGCAAACCGGGGCGGGATCTCGATCATGGCCTTGTTGATCATCACCGCCACGGGGTTCAGGTCGTGGGCGTGGGCTTCCAGCCCCAGCCGCTGGGCTTCCAGCGGAATAGCACCGCCGCCGGCAAAGGGGTCCAGCAGGGCAGGCGGGTTATTGTTGGTGGAGCGCAGGATCTCTGCCTTGGCAGCCGCCAGCACCTCCGGGTCGTTGGAGTTTTCCCACTTGACCAGCTTTTCCAGAATGCCGAACAGCCGCTGCCGCTCGGCGTTCTGGGCTTCCTCGGTGGGGTACAGCTCCGGATGGGCAGAGGGGTCGTCCACAAGGCTGGACCAGATCACGGCTCGTGCCGCCGCCAGCGGGCGCCGTGCCCACCACAGATGCAAGGTGGACGGATGCCCGTGCCGGATGGATTTTTCCCGCGCTGCCTCCGCATTGATCGCTTCCAGCGGAAGGGCAACTTCGATCAGCTTTTTAGATGCTGCCATTATCGTTTTTCTCCTTTCGGAAGCGGCTGTTGCGGCTTTTTATCTAAAGAACTTGTACAGACCGTTTTGATGGGGCGTGGAAGGTCTTTAGAAGGGCGGACCGGAATATTAGAGTTGTTATTATCAGACATTTTTCTTTCCTCTTGTAATGGAATGATTTGTTGTTTTTCTTTTATGTGTCTTGAATTTAGGGCGATAAGAGGTCGTTGTAGTTGGAATTGGCGAGGGACGGTGTCCGGGAGACTTCCGTTCAATACGGTTGTCTTTGTGGCTGGAAAATGGATGAGAATGGGTTGATTTTATGCGACACTTAATCGTACGAGGCTTTTTCATGGTTGTATAGCAATCCTATCATGTGTAAAGAATGAAAAACATGGCGTTTCCTACGGCAAGGATTCCAACAGAAATCAAAAAACAAATCATAGATGCCTTTACAAGGGAGACGCGTTTATCGTTGTTTTTCTTCTTGCTGTTTTGTACAGAAGAAAGCTGGCAAATCCACTGCCAATCATAATCAGGTCTGCCGTTGTACTCGGCTCTATTGCGGTATAACTGGTCTTCAAATTCGGTTGCATTTAACATGGTTTGATATTGAAATCTCCATTGTGCAATAATTGCTAAAACTAAGCTAATAATTAAAGGAACAAAAGAAATCTCTGCCAAGTACATGATTTGATGGTCGGGAATAGATGAATACTCGGTTACAAGTGGCAATGCCATTAAAATTGCAGCTGAGAAGAGTGAAAAAGCAGTTAACATTTGACCAGCCTGATTTAGAATGCTTTGTTCTCGCTTGTCTTCAAGTTCAAGAGAAAACTTTCCTAATTCCTTCGCATATTCCATTCGTAAGGATTGCTCGGATTCTGGCGCACGTTCAACAGTCTCAGATTCCATATTTTCCTCATTTCTCGTAAACGACCTCGGCGTTCTGCACAAGGTCGTGGATATCAAAATTCACACTGGTGGCGGTAAAGTCCGGCGGGTTGCGGAAGGGGCGTTTCAGGTAGACCGTGTGGGTGTGGGCACCGTCCACCTCCACAATGGCAAGCAGAAACTCCTCCGGCTTGTTCAGCCCCGTCAGGATCTCGTTTTTGGAGACGGTAACGGTCTGGGCACCCTTGGCGCGTCCCTTCACCTCGATAAAACGCAGGCAGGCTTCGCCGCTGCGCAGCCGCGGCGGAATGGTGGATTCCACATCGTAGCCCACCTTCTGGGCACTCACATCCCGGGGCAGGTAACCGAACGCCTGCTCCAACTGCATCACCGCATTCATGGCGGCAAGCTCGATGGCACGCTTGTCGCCTTGGCAGAACAATGCAGGCTGCGGAGTGCCCATCAGCTGCCGGAGCAGCCCACCGGGCAGCACCAGCGCACCGCCCACCACCACCGGTGGGGCGGGGGAGATGAGCTTTTCCGTTTCCAGCTCTGCAAGCCGCTTCTGCATCCGGGAGGCAAGCTCTTCTGCCCGGCGGGCCGCCATCTGGGAGTTGAGCCGGGCGTTGGGCTTGCCTGCGGCTTCCTTCTGCTTCAGGTCTGCCGCCCGGTAGTCCCAGTATTGAATTTCTGCGGTCAGGCGTTCCTTTACGGCTTTGGCGGTCTTGTCCAGCAGCTTTTGCTTCCGGGCTTTCACCTCGGCAAAATGCTGGGGCAATAGCTGCGCGATGGCATAGCCCCGGGCACGGTTCTCTACATCGTGTTTCAGCCAGTCCTGTGCTTGAATGTAGGGCAGGGCGGCGGTGCGCTCTGCCTCGGTGGGGGCACGGTAATCCAGATAGGGCGCGTAACCGGCGCTGCTGGCGGTGCCGTCCTCCTTCAGCTCCACAAAGTGGACGTGCTGGGAGATGACCCGCTTGGTGCCGCCCGGCAACAGAACGCCATCCTGAATGGCATCTTCAATGTAAAACAGCAGCCGGGGTTCGGTGCTGTCGTCGCTGTCATCTACAAAAATCGTGCCCTGCTTGAGCACCTCGGCGTTGCGCTCCCGCACAAGATCAATGACGGCTTCCAGCAGCGGATGTCCGGGACAAAGCAATTCGGCTGGGATCATGCCCTGCACATTGCAGCGTTCTTTTTCAAAGCACACCCGCTCGTATCGCTGCAACACCGGCTCCCCAAAGCCGATCTGCATATCCCGGCTGCGCACCGCCGCAGGCACAAAGGTGATCTCGTAGCGCCCGGTCTCTCGTGGGCGAATCTTGCCGCCCACAGAGCGGAAGGCTTCCAGAAAGAATGCCTCGATAAAGTGGGGCTGCAGCTTGTGCGCCTCCATCCGCTCCATCTCTTCCCGGATGGCAGAAACCTTCTGTACGTCCATGGTGTCGTCGGTCAGAGCACGCTCATCCAACAGCTCCCGGAGCTTTTGCTGGTCCAGCGAGTTGTCCACAACCTGTTGCAACCGGGCACGGACGGCAGGGTCGTTGCCGTAGCGAACCGCCTCGATCAGCAGTTCCCGCAGGGGCTTGTTGTCAAAGGTCATCTTGCCCAGAATATCAAACACCTTGCCGCCCAGTGCGCCCCGTTCTTCTTCCAGTTTCTGGAACAGCCGCTGGAACACCATGCCCTCACGGGTCTGTGCCGAAACCAGATTCCACAGATGGCACACCTCGGTCTGCCCGATGCGGTGGATGCGGCCAAAACGCTGCTCCAAACGGTTTGGATTCCACGGCAGGTCGTAGTTTATCATCAGGTGCGCTCTTTGTAGGTTGATGCCTTCACCGGCAGCATCGGTGGCAATGAGGATGCGCACTTCCGGGTCCTGCTTGAACAGTTCCTCCACCTTGCGCCGCTCGTCCCGCACCATGCCGCCGTGGATGGTTACCACGGTATCGTCGTGCCCGAACAGGGTGCGGATCTTATCGGTCAGATAGCGCAGGGTGTCCCTGTGCTCCGTAAAGATAATGAGTTTTTCCCGCTGACCATCGGCGGCAAACATTTTGCTGTCGTCCTGCAGCAGCTTAGAAAGCTCGTCCC
>ERZ1034984.3349-NODE-3349-length-11692-cov-5.032654_pt1 | contig 11692 bp, 13 predicted proteins | sample MGYA00520589_ERZ1034984 | MGnify/ENA primary metagenome ERZ1034984 (study PRJEB33766, sample SAMN09781790) | gut metagenome | biome: gut microbiome | host: Homo sapiens | place: Madagascar | study: EMG produced TPA metagenomics assembly of the PRJNA485056 data... | reverse complement strand
CCATATCAATACCCCCTATACGAGCATACCCATTTACTGCCGTTCCACGTTGCAATAATTTCATACGTCTTGTTGGCAATAGGAGTCGGAATATCCCCGGCATAACTTCCGGTAACGCTCAAGGTTGTTGCCGTTGCGCCGCTGTCGAATTTTACGAAGCAGTATTGTCCCAATTTGCCTGTGGTTGGAAGTGCAAAAGATACTGTAGCAAGCTCACCGGCATAATATTCCGTATTCGCGATCAGCGTTGATGGGATTGTATCGGCTGTCTTAGGTAGAACCGAACGCACTGCATAATCGAGGGTTCCTACGGTAATCGGAAGATAATTTCCGGCTCGTTGATTGATTTGCGTTTCGGTTGCACCCCAGACCATTAGGTTTTCCTTTCCGGTTTCCTTGTTGGTTGCTATCGCAAGTCCGAAGCCGATATGCACTCCGGTTGCCCTCTGCGTATCCGCATTCCATCTAAAAAGTTCATAGTCTTCTAACTCCGTTGCTTCCTTACGGGTTAATAACGGCTGCTCGTTTCCGACATCACCCACTCTGGCGGTACCGTTTGCGTCAAAGACCAGTCTACCATTATTTTCGCCATCATATTTTTCGGCTTCAATACCGGTATACTCACCATCGCCTAAGCCCCCGACAGCACCGTCACGCGTCTTGATAAGGTCATTTTTGGTGTATAGCTGTTCCGCATGGCTTTCGTAGCTTGCGCCGTTTTGGACGATGTCACCGTTGACGGTGAGGGTTCCTGTGATGGTTTGGGATGTGGTGAAGTTGTTGTTTCCATCGGTTTTGGCAAGGTTGAGGTCATCTGTTAAATCACTCACCTTTTTCGGAACAGCTTCCTTATCGGCTTTCTTTGCCAATGCCGCTTCCACGCCGCCCGATGTAACAGGATTTACGCTATCCGCTGTAGGCAGACTATCAAATGTAAGCTTATCTTGTTTGTTAGCTAACTCATATACTGTAATATATCTATCGTCTAAACCTAAAATTTCACTAACTATTGTTCTCATTACACCGTCTGATGTGACCGGGTTATTGCTTCCAATGGTCGGATCGGTATCAAACGTAAGCTTATCCTGCTTCTTCGCCAAATCCTCCACCGTAGCATAATCGCCAACATCCTGTTTCCCGGTCAACGCTGTTTCCACATCCGCAAAGCTGTCAATGTCTGTACCATCCTTAATGGCTGCAATATCAGCTTCTCTGGCGGCTGTTTCGGCTTCTAAGGCGGTTTTGTCTGCTTTGCCATTGATGGTATCGGTCAAGGCTTTATCCGCGGCTGTGCGTGCGGTTTCCTCCGCCATAAGCCGTTCGCTTAGCGTATCATCCATGGTTTTGCGTGTCATTTCCTCATCCGCGATTTTATCCATGATCTGCTCATATACCGACGGTGTCGGCTCTGACGGCGTTTCGCCGGGGGTGTAGCCGGATTTGATCGCATTAATGCAAATGCTGTTGGTCGTAATACGCATATTACTCAATGTTCCGAAAACCGATACAGAAAAATTCCCGTATAACACCTCGCTTGGAACGGTGCACGAATCACCGGTTAAAACTTTGCAATATGTACCGATAGCGCCCTTGAATATTGCCGTTTTTTCCGTACCCGACCAATCATCACTAAACACAAACTGAGCCGTAAGATATTCTCGGCTGTCTGTTGCGATATACGGTTTATCGCTTAACGCAAGTTTTTGATTCTGCACGTCAAAATTTAAAATCATACTTGATTCCCTCCTTCATTAAAAACATCATTTTCGATAACTCTTACCGTTAATTCTTCTTTAAATGTTCCGTCAAATTTTAAATTGCTTTTTAATATAACAACACTTTTTTCGACTGTTGTCTTGCTTTGTGTATCGTAAAGCTCCATTGTCGTAAGATCCCCCACATCACGTGCAGGATTGCCGCGTACATCAACCGTGTACATTTTTTGATTTTGAAAATATTTGTATATCCGATCATGGTTTGGAGCGCCTATGGGATTTTTTACATCGCAAACATCGCCATAGGTGTTATAAGGATATTTTTCGTCACTTTCAAGCGGAACATACTGTAGCCAGACATCCATCTTATAACCGCGCGCCACACCGTAACGCACACTGAGATAAGGAACGCCCTTGCGCGTTGACATTTCAAAGTAATAAATAGCGCCGCTGCCGGGCTTTTTTTCCCCGTAACCGTTATCAACATCAGCACAAATCGCAAGCAGAATCTTTTCTCTAAAATCAAAATCAATCTCATCCGTGCGATGGCGCAAGGTTTGTGCTGATTGCTTTGCCCATCCGCCTATCGTTTCCTGCATTGCAGTATGCTCGGAACAATCAGCTGAACAAATTGTACACCTCATCTCTTTTACCTGCTTAGAAGTTAAAAGCAAAGGCTTAGACAGTACATTCATTTCTTTAATGCAGCTTCCGGCGTATGTCATATAGGGAGAATATTCTATCGTTCCCGCTCGGTTTATAATCGTCTTTCCCTCGTACAGATTCGAAAAATACTGGAGCATATCTCTACATTCACAGGAAAAATCCGTTGTCGTGGTAACGCTCACGTTCTTCAATGCTTCATCCATTGAAATAATCACGCCCGACAGTTCTTCAATCTTATCCACAATTACACTGATATTTGAGTTATCAAAGGTGGGAGTTGCACTGAATTGATCCCGTGTAATATTAAGACCTTCCGCTGTGCCGGCTTTATTGTTTCCCATGGCTGTTTCCAAAGCACTTTCCTTCGTTCCGGCATTTCCGGAGGTTGAAGCATATATAGGGTGCTGCCAAATAGTTACCGAAACCTCTTTAAGTCCGTTAGATGGGGCAATGTCTACATCTTCTTGTATATTTTCAAGTTCATCAATTGCTTGAAACTTAATCACACTTTCCTGATCCAATTCAATCTTTGAAACATGAAAAACGCCGCCCGATATAAGCTCCGTTGTTCCGTCCGAATACAAATATCCGTAATCGACTTCAATCTTTATAACTTCGCCCGAATAACTCTCATAATAGTGTCTGAATTTATTTTTGTAATCATATAGTTCCAATTCTAAGCCATTGCTTGGCAGATTGAAGCCCATCGGGTCAAAACTGCGGTTATGGGAAAGACTCTTAATATACGAACGCGGAAGATTTGTCAAATGAATCAGATTTTCATCAAACACAAACGACACTTCGCCTACAGAAGTATCATTTGCAAGTTTTCCGACCTTAATGGATTTCTCTTGCTCGGTATCGCTTATCTGTATTCCCCCGTCATTATTGACATACAAATAAATGTCAATATCCTCCGCTTCTATGCTTGTCTGCGAATAAGACGCCGTTAACCGGTCGGGAATCTGATACTTTTTATGATCTATTACCACTTGCATAGATTCAATGCACAAAAGCCACAGATCCCCGGATTCGGACTGTTCCGCATATATGCTGTCCTGTAATGAATTGGGGGTAACAATACAATCATCCTGATACAACAGCATGTAGGATGATAAGGTTTCAGTGATATACTGTCCCTCATTTTCTTCGTCCTGGCGAATAATCCTAACAACCGTAAAGCCCTGCGCTTGTATTTTGGAATTTTGATTATCAATCCATTTCTGTGATACGCTTACCATGTTTATTCCTCCACCAATGACAAGCTGCAGTTTGTCCATGCCACAGGCTCGCCGTCTTTTAATTGTGCCAGACCGCCGCTCCGATCAGAAACGTAGAACATCCGCGTCTGGTACCCCATTGTGACTTGATCATAATAGCGCACACTTACAAAAAAATTATTTTTAAATAATTGCAATATGCCGCTCCATTGCCCAACCGTCAGCCAGTTCCACTTCATTGTGATTTTTGCAATATCTGAACGCACGACTTGCGCAACCGTTGTTCCCTGCGCATTTCTTCCGCTGTCAACAATATCCGCTGTTAAAGCGGTGTATTCGGAAGGGGTTGGTATTTCAACCCCTTGTATCGTAACCAGTGCCATTATAAACCTCCAAATGCAAAATTTTTACTTATCGCCATGCCGCGCCGTCTTTCCGCGTTTTTCACAACAAACAGCAGATCATCACCGCTTATTTTTGCGGATAGCTCTTGACTTCCGTTTTGGTTGTCCGTTTGCGTTATAATCCCGGCGATCCCGGAAACAATATCCGAAGCCATGCTTTCATTTGATTTTGTGATAATCTGTTGAAGCAGCTTCTGCGGCGAAACGATTTCGGGGTTTGTTCCCGAACCCGGATATTCTCCAGCAACAACTGCCGTAGCGCGTTTGAGTACACCTCCGCCGGCCAGCTCCGGCAGGGCTGGCATTGAATAGGTTTGTACGGGCGAAACTGCGCTTGTTGACGATTGCATGCTTGAAGCTGTATTGTTCAGAGTGTTTACCGCGTTATTTGTGCCGGTTATTTTTGCGTTAAGAGAATCTAATATTGAGCTGATCTTCTCTATTGCACCGGCGATTCCGTCAATCACACTTTGAACTGCTGATAAACATCCCTTAAACAAAGAAGGAATGACTTGTGCTACCTCCGTAAATACTCCTGAGATTTGAGGTCCCAAACCTTCGAATGCGCCAACGATCTCGCCTATAATTGGATTGATTTCACCAACGATACCACTGAAAGCCGAACCGATAAATCCCGACACTCCGCTGAAAGCTGATTGAATCGCTTGTACTCCCGTATTCGCCATTTCGCCTAAATTGGAGAAGATCGGTGAAACCACTTCTTGAATTCCGCTAAATGCTGAACCAATAAATCCCGACACTCCGCTGAAAGCCGTTTGAATCCCCTGCACTCCAGCACTTGCCATTTCGCCTAAATTGGAGAATATCGGTGAAACCACTTCTTGAATACCGCTAAATGCCGAACCGATAAAACCGGAAACACCACTGAAAGCTGTCTGGATTTTCTGAATACCCGTGTTCGCCATTTCGCCCAAGCCGGAAAATACCGATTCCAATTGTTCCTTTATACCGCTAAAAGACCCTTTTATAGTTTCAGGGAATGATTTGAGCGATTCAAACCCTGTTTTCAGATTATCTCTGATACGGTCCCATGAACCCTCAAAGTCAGCAAATACCGGGAATAACAAAAGAAAAGCACCGGCAATTCCCGAAACTGCTGTTCCAATCCCCGCAAAAGATGCGGCTGCTCCTGCTGACGCACCTGAAGCTAAGGTTACAGCTTCAAACCATGTAGTCATTCCGGTTGCCGCTTCCGCAGCTGCGCCGCTTGCGGCTCCTGCCGCGCCTGCTACTGCCGAAGCTCCGGCAGCCGCACCGCCTGCCGCACCAGAAAACAACCCGAATAATCCGATAAGACTTTGTATGCTTGTCGCAATACTGCCTAATGCCACAAGCCCCGAAAGTGCCTTGCCGAATCCCGAAACTGCCACTTTGACCGCTATAAATCCGGCTGCTAAAGCAACCAGCGTGTCCGGCGGTATCTTATCCAACACATTGGCAACCCATTCCAGAGCCTTCGCAAATGCTTCAATCAGCTCCGGTAAGCCTTCTTCAATCGTCCATTTTGCAAGCGGCAACAACGTCCCTTCAAACGCTTCCGCCAGTTTGTCGGAAATTACGCCGACCAAATCACTGAATGCTTCTGCCAGCTTTTTAACACTTTCCAAAAGCGGTTTGAAATCTATATCTTTCGCCCATTGCTTAAACGCTTCTGACATCTCTTTTGCCTTTTCAAGCACATGATCAATCATTTCAAGAATCGTCTGCATAATCTGCCGCCCGATTTCGTTTTCATTCCACGCTTCACGGAAATTTTGCGCCAGGTTCTTTACGCCCTCAACAATATTGGTGATAATATCAAAAATATTATTGAGTATCGACTGCCCCAGCTCATTTTCAGCCCATGCCGCTTTGAAAGAATCCGCAAAATCCGCCACAAGCTGCGCAAACTCCTTTGCTAAAGAAATCAGCGATGAAAACATATTTTGCCCATGTTCATTTTTGAACGTTTCGGCAAGAGTTTCTCCGATTTTGGTAATCAGCTCCAGAACAGATGAAAAACCGTCCATCAGACTTTGAATCAGTTCCGTTCCTGCGCTGTTATTATCCCACGCAGCTCGCAATCCCTCGGCAAAGCTGCCGACCAAATCAACCAGCATATTAAAATATCCAATAATACTTTGGATAAATTCAACGCCTGCCGAGGTCGAAAATGCGTCCGCGATAGACTGTTGAACAGAGCGCGCCAAGCCGATAATATTAGATAGCCCATTTTGAATGGAATTGATGAAATCCAAACCGGCATTATCCATCTTCCAGGCTTGCTGAAATGCAACGCCAATATTATGAACCGTATCCAATAACGCATTCAGATACCCTTTGAAGTTCTCTATAACCTGCTCGCCGTTGCCATTTTGCCATGCTGTTGTCCATGTGTCTTTTACAAGCTTGACCGCGTCAGCGATCGGATGCAGCTTTTCAATGACCTTGTTCAGCATGGCTTCGGTTGCTTTGCCGATTTTGCTTATTTTTTCATTAACGCCCTCAAACGCTCCGGAATAGGGATCGTCAATCTTTGTTCCGCCATCCTGACCCGTATTGTCTGTGTCGGATGTATCAACGCTTAAAACGTTCAGCTCATCAAACCCCATGATGGCACTTTTCAATTTTTTCGCCGCTTTCTCTGCGTCTGTCAAATTCGAACCGACTTCTTCCGCACTTGCGGCAGTATCGGATAAACCGCCGGCGGATTGGTCGGCTGCGTCCTTGATGCCGAATACATTTTTCACCGCAGACGATACCTCCGCAAGCTTTGAAACAATTCGATTCAGCCATTGCAGAAGCGGTGTCAATGCCTGGATGATTAACGCGCCGATATTGCTCTTTAATTGCGTGATGGTTTCTTTCAGAATTTTAACCTGGTTCGCCCAACTGCTTGATGTTCTCGCAAAATCCCCCTGTGCGTCTTTGGTGACGGATAACAAGTAATTATATCGCAAAATCGCCTGTTCTGACTGCGACATTGCCTGATAGGATTTTGTGATACCGCGCGACAGGGCGTAGGCTTCCAGATTTGTGACTGACATATTAATACCCAGTTGTCTTAAAGGCTCAATTTCACCTGCTATCCCAGCTCGTATTTTATCAAATGCCAAGTCGTTGGAAATATTATAAAACGATGCCATATCCGCCGCCAATGCGCTTAAATTCAATGACATTGTTTTCATCTTATCGCCCGTCAGTCCGGAAGATTTCAGCATAGCGCCCATAGTGGACGTATATTTTTTTGCAGACAGCTCACTGATTCCGAATTGTGTCTTTGCATTTTTCGCCCAGCTGTTGATTTCCTCGGACATCGTGCCGAATACCGTATCCACAACGTTTTGTACTTCCGTCAGATCGCTTGAAGCTTCTACACAATCCTTGCTGAAGCTTACCAAAGCTTTGATCCCGAATACTGAAGCCGCAAGCTTCGCCATCTTCTTAAATCCGCTCGAAGCCTTTTCGGTGGCTCTGGTGATTTTCTGAATTTCTCCGGATACCTTATTCCCATTAATTTTGAATTGAGTGGATTTTTTCGCACTGTCGGAAAGACCTTTCAACTCCCGTTTGGCATTTTTCATCTGCGTTTTTAATGCGCTGATGTCCGCGCCGATCATTACTTGTAATTTTTCTAACGTCAACCGCTCTCACCTCCCTTCGCATGTTCTGCATAGTCAATCATGTATGCTTTAAATTTTCTAAGCGCCGCTTCTTTCGCTTCTTCTTCAAACAAGGTCGGATAGGCTTCATATAAATCCGGCATCTTCCCGGCAAATGCACGATTCATCAAAACGGCAAGATTATAATTCAAATACGCTTGCAGCTTTGTATCATCCATTTTCCGGGTGTTATAGCCGTCAATAACTGCTTTAATTTCGGCATAGGTCATATCCCAGAAATCGGCTGCACCCACACCGCATGCGATTGCCATCGGGTAAAGCTTTTCAAAAAAGTCCGAAAAACAAAAGGACGCTTGATTTTCAGCGTCCCTTATTCGTTTTTTTCGTTCTCATCCTCCGGCGCGTCCTCTGTATCCACGGTCATGAATCCCGATGCCTTGAACAGTTCAATTAAAATCGGAATTAAGTCCATCATCGTATTTCCATCATCAATAAATTCATCGTAAATATCACATGCGGCTTCCATCGTGATTCCGTGTTGGAATTTCTGCATAGCGCCCCAGAGAACCGTAATCATGGTGGACATTTTCGGCACTTGACTATCACTGATATTGATAAAAGAATTTAAGGGATTTTCACCCAGTTTCTTTTCAACCTCAAACATTGCACTTGCGGTTAATCTCAATTTGTATTCGTTTGCTCCTGCTTTAAATGTTGTAAACAGCATAATTCATAATCTCCTTTTTGTTTTTTATTGTTCGTGATTATTTGCCCGTTGCTTCTGTCCATGTAACGTCACTGGACAGCGCAAAGCTTCCGGTAAATGTCAGCGCGCCATCTACTTCCGCAGCTCCCATTTTGACGATAACTGCCGCCGTAAAATCAAATGTTGAACTATCCGGCAAGGTAACGCGAAACGCCGTATCTTTATTTTCAATTGTTTTCAGCATTTTATAGCTGCTTGTGGCCTGATCGCCATCATACAAAAATACGAAATCCAAATCTCCGTAATCTTTTACACCATTAACATATCGTCTGAATGAATCCGCCAGTGTTGTTACGTCAATCTTCTCCGGCGTTCCTCCCAGTTCCGGCGTTGTCTGCAAGTTCGGGAGGTCTGTATACGTATTTCCCGAAGTGCTTGTTTTATACCCTATTTTTACGCCTATTGTGGCTAATCCTACTGCCATAATAAATCCTCCTTAAAATTTTCTTTGATACTGCGGCTATATGTTGCAATTTTCCGATATAGTCCGCCGATATTTTGTTCTGTAAAATTATCCCGTGAAAAGTTCACCGATTTCATAATCATGTCTGCTTTTACCGCTAAGGCTGACGCTTCTTTCGGAGTATGCGCCCAAATATTTATGACAAATGAAATACGGCTGTATCCCACGTTATCCCCAATCGCAAGATCGGAATTATCCCGTTCCCGATAGGTAATCATCGGATATGTATTTTCGCTGTCGGATACTGATTCATTGATTAACTGAATGTTATATTTCCGAAAAAGCCCGATCAGCTCCGGTATGACATCAATCATTGATCTATCATCCCCTTTATAATCGCGGCACCTTTCAGTTCTTTTAAGATTTCCGCGCGGTATTTATCGAGTGCCGGATGTAGAAACGGCTGCGGCTTTTGCCCGGCTGTCCATATTGTTTCGCCCGTTTCGGGGTCGGTGTACGCCCACGGCGTTTTTCTGCCTTGCCCGTTCTGCGCAAATTTACCGGTTCCAAACTCAACATAAGGCGCATATTCCACATTGGTTCCGACAATGCCGACCACCTTTGATGAAGTTTGTTTTTCGATAGTATGCGTGATACTGCGTTTCAAATGCCCAGTCTTTCGAGGGCAATTCAGCTTTGCTTCACGCTCCACCTTTAAACAAAGCCGCTGAATGATTGAAGCATACCGATCTACATTCTCCATCCGTTCTATTTTTCCTATGAGTTCCGACATACCACGAATATCCTCGCTCATTGGCGCACCTCCTGCAAAAAGATCACAGAGCGGCGCGCATAGTGATTTGCAAGCAGCACCTTATACCGCTGCCCTGCCGCCGTCTGTATCGTCATATTATCGCGAATATCATTACAAGAGGTATACCCGATATGCGTAACGTCTTTATACCGCGCGTCCTCGGTATTCTTCTGCGAATACAACGTGATATACATATCCGCATTGCCGTAAAAGTCATATCCACCCTTTACACCGTACTCATCATATTCGCCATCCGATTGGAATACGGATACGGGTTCATTTGCTCTGTTGAAAATCATATCGCCCTCAGCTTTCTGTTCCGCAGCAGTACCGCTTTAATGCTGCCGGGATATTCATCGGTATAGGAATAACTCGCTCCGGCATAGCTTTCGCTGTTTAAGCCCTCCGTGCCGAGCCGGTTATATTTAAAAACCGCCATCTGTATGATAGCGGTTTTTAATCCCTCCGGCGGTTCCTCATGAACATCCAGATTGCAAAATTCCATTGCTTCATTTTTTGCAATATCAAGAATCAGCGATAATTGCTCATTTTTTGTACTGTCAAGCGGATCCATTCCCAACAGCATTTTCACCGCGCTCAGCATTATACTTCCTTACGCTTTACAATGACCGCTTTAGCTTTGGAAACTTTCAATCCGAAGATCTTTCTTCCCTGGACTGCGGACGCACCGATATAGGTATTGGTCAAGTCTTTGATTCCGACCGGAACCGCCCATTCTTCTACTCTATGACACCAATTCGGATGTCCTGCGATCATCTCCGTAGTGGTTGTCTTGGATGAAACCAATGTTGTATTGCCCGACATCAGTCTTGAAGATTCAAAAACATTGAATCCGGCGATTCTGCCGATCACACCGGCTTGTACCAATTCCTGTGACAAATCACCCTGTCGGATGAAGTTTGTAGTATCCTGGAGCAAAAAGCCGTATACTTCCGGTGAAACAATCAAGTACCGGTTTTCAAGCGGGACATTGTTGCTGGATAAAGCGGTGCGAAGTCCGACTACCGTCTTATACACCGTTGCTGCCGTAACCGCTGTTTTTGTACTGTCCACCGTACCCTCGGATTCCAATACGCCAATAGAAGCTGCGTCCAATGCTGCCGCCAATCCGTAAGCCGCGCTGTCCAAACGTTCCGCAACAATACCGTCCGGGACTGCCGCAGCGTCATAACCGTCAATCAGTTCATTGACCGCAACATCATGATCTAAACTTAAATCCAAATAAGTTGTAGACCCTTCTGCGATTGCCAAACCGGTTGATTTTGTGTAATCTCTTACCGATACCTCGGTATCTCTTACCGGGATTTTTACCTTGCCGGCTTTCGGCATGCCCTCATACCGGTTATTGAAAATAAAATTGTCGCGTGTAACCAAAGTCGCGCGCAACTTCTCGTCAATCAATGACGAATATCTGTCTTGTAATGTGTGTGCCATCTGTTTTCCTCCTTAAAAAATTAATGTTTTAGTTTGGGATTCATGCTGTAAAACGCAGCTTCAACGCCCGACATCTGCTGTGATTGTCCTGCTGCCGGAGTGACTGAACTGGTTTTAATCCGTTCGTTGACTGCTTTTTGGATTGCAGCATTCCATTCCGCTTCCATCGTTTTGATGTTTTCCTGTGCTTCCTCTGCGCTGGCTCCTGCCGCCATCTTGGCAAATACTACCGGGATTCCCTTTTCGCCCAGCTGTTTCACCGTTTCGGCTACAAGGCTTTTATGCGCAAATTCTGCCTTTTCGCGTTCAAACTGTTCACGCTCCGCCTTGGTTTCCTCCTTTTGACGTTCCTCTGCCGACAGCTTAGCGAGCCGCGCACCCTCGTCCTTTGCTGCTTTCAGTTTCCCATCAAATTCGGCGTCCCAATTGGCACGTGCCGTTTTCACTGCTTCATCGACGCGCCGGTCGATTTCCTCTTTGGTAAAGGTTTTTTCCTGTCCCAACTCCGTTTCGTTCGCCGTTGCCGCTGCCGTTGCCTGCGCCCCATCAGCCGCCCCACTTACTTGACCCATAGCCGTTACATTCTGTCCATCCATTCCGTGAACCTCCTTTAAAAAATGGTATTA
>ERZ1034984.3346-NODE-3346-length-11700-cov-5.677802_pt1 | contig 11700 bp, 22 predicted proteins | sample MGYA00520589_ERZ1034984 | MGnify/ENA primary metagenome ERZ1034984 (study PRJEB33766, sample SAMN09781790) | gut metagenome | biome: gut microbiome | host: Homo sapiens | place: Madagascar | study: EMG produced TPA metagenomics assembly of the PRJNA485056 data... | reverse complement strand
GGGGAGGGGCTCACTGTAGGGGTGGCCGTTGGTACAGTGGTTGATGTCTGGGTCTGGCTTTCTGCGGTTTCCGCGGTTTCAGAGGTGGCAATGTAGGTTGCCGGTGTCCCGGTGGTCTCGCCCTGGCCAGCAAAAAGAACAAGTATCACCGCCCAGATCAGTATAATGAGCGCGCTGACACCCGCACGGACTTTCTTGCTCCATGTCACTTTGTCAGTTTTCCAGAGGTAGTATGCCAAAGCGAGGGGCCAGAACAACAGGATAATCACCAACACCATGCAGCCGGAAAGGCAGCCGGGATTTTTCCCTGCGTTTTGTGTGCTGACAGATGCGGACGATTTTTTTCGGCCTGTGCCGGACGCTTTATGGCCGCCCTCGGTAGTTGTGTAAGAAATGCCTGTGCCCGGTATACCGGCGGTCGTAGTTTTTCGCCCAGTAGAGCTGACAGTATGGTGAAAGCCCTTACCGCCAAAGGTAACGCTGGTGCTTTTCTTGTTTAGATTCAACCGAACCCCCGGTGCAACTTTTATACTTTTACGAAAGCGGAATCCCATGTATCATCAACCTCTTTTATTGATTAAAGTCTACACCCCTGCACTCTGTCCAGTAATGTAGGGCTTTTATTATATAGTCCTCGTCTAAATCAAAGTAGTCCGCCAGCTGCCATGGCTCGGTCATACCATGCGCCATAGCCCGGCGCAATTTGCAAACAGACTGCCGAACGCTATCGGAAAAAACAGCAACGAAGGAATCAAAAAGATTAATAAACAAATCAAATAAATAATAGTATCTGTTAGAGGCCGTTTTTCTTTCATGGTTGTACACTCCTTTTAGATTCTGCGGCACAGGCCGACGGCACGGCCCTCAATAGTGACATCGTTCATGGCACTGCCGATACGTAGGATTGTGGCAAAAGAGGGGTTCTCGGCGCGCAGTTCGATGTGGTCATCAAACAGAAACACACGCTTGAGGGTGGCTTCGCCGTTAATCAGGACGGCGGCAATCTCGCCGTTTTCGACCATGGGCTGACTGTGGATAGCCACCACGTCGCCGTCTTTGATTTTGGGCTCCATACTGTCACCACGGCATAACAAGGTGAAATCGGCGTTCCAATCAGTGGGAACCTCATCGTAACCATCAATGTTTTCTTCCGCCAAAATCGGCTCTCCACAGGCAATGCGCCCAACGCGGGGAATACGGTCACGCTTTGGAAGTGGCTCAAAGCCGGAGGGGATGGAGGAAGTCTCTTTTTCTCGAATATCTGTTTTCCCAACGATAAAGTCTATACTTGTTCTGTAAAAAGTTGCTATTTTAATGAGAACCTCCGAGCTCGGCTCGCGGGTACCTTTCTCATAATTAACATAGGTCGTATAGGGCATACCCAAAGCCTGCGCAGCCTCTTTCATATTCATGCCCGCATCACGGCGCAGCTGTTGTAATCTATTCATACAGCACCTCCTTATAAATATATAATACACATTTTGAGTAATTCGGCAAGTGAAATTTCCCAAAATGAGCAATATGCACAAATGAAACATACTCGATTTGAGCATTTTTCTACTTTACAATTACTCAAAATGAGTATATTATAATAGCACGATACTCAAATCGAGTATCGAAGGAGGTGATTGACGTGCCATACCCAAACATAAATGCGGAGCGAAGCAGAAAGGGAATGACTGTAGAAGCTCTGGCGCAGGCCTTAGGCGTTACCAGAAAGACGGTATACAACTGGATGGCTCATGGAAACATTCCACAAAGCGCACTTGAAAAAATGGCTGCTCTTTTTAACTGCTCGATTGATTATCTGCTGGAAACTTAAATTTGAGAAAATCCACCACCCAACAAAAGCCCCCACGCCCCAAGCAGCGCCGCGTATACCCGTGTGGCGTTATCCATGACCCGCCCCCGGCGGTCGGAATGTCGCAGGCGCCGCTGCCCCGGGCGGGCCACGAACGGCGGAAGAAAAGAGGTGAACAACAGATGAAAAGTGTAACGGTCAATGTTGATGTTGGCGGCGTTGATGAAGCCATCGCCAAAACAACAGAACTGATTGAAGCAATTAAAAAAGCCAAATCGTTGGCAGACGACTTGGCTTTGGCGTTGAACGGTTTAGAAGTTGATATTGACATTTAGGTCAATCTGGTTTCCGCACGCAGGACACACACTGATACCGGCAGGAACGGTTACTTGTACGCCACAATGCGGACATTCAATATCAAAGTTCATTTCAGAGGCTTTTTGCCTTGCAGCTTCCAGCAAGGTGTTTTCAAGAGCTTTTTGGTTGAACTTTATCTTTACTTTACTCATGCAATCACCACCTTTCTGCTGCCATTGTAGCATAGGGGAAAGAAAAAGTACACGCCCCGCCGGGGCAGGAAAAGAGGTGAACACGGATGAACAAACTCGGTAAGGCAGCTATATTACTGAGCATTTTATGGGTCTTTGCGACAACCATCTATGACGGCTTGCCAGTCTGTTTCGATGATTGGTTTCGACAGCTTTCGCAGTCTATGAATGCGTTTGCTGCGGGGGCTCTGGCCTGTTATGCTGCTGGGATTCTGGGTCGTTTTGGTAATCATTGAGCTCAGAGGCCAAAGCATTAACAATCATCATTGTTTGTAAGCAGCCATCATCGGAACATTCGGACTCCAAACTTTGAATCAACATATCAATCTTGCGTGGATTTCCTTTCATCGTTGCGCGGAAACGAATCAGATACTTCAACAGCTCCCGCGTACGGTCGGTGCGGCCAGAATCTACCGCGACAGATTCCGCTACAATACGCTCCAGCAATTCAGCCTGTTGTTTTCGGCGCTCACTGTCCAGCATGTTCCAGTGACTTTGCCGTAATTGAGCCATTTCGGCCGCGGCCCGGATTCTTTCAATTTCACGCTGCGATTTGTAATTGCCATAGAGTGACGCAACCGACACAATCGCAGAACTAATTACAGATACCAACGCAATATAATCCAACACAGACACAACCTTTTTACAAATTGTTATGGAAAAAATTTACCTTGTAATAAGAATACTTATCGCAGAGCAAAAAGTCAAATTTTACACAGCTGTCTGCAAAATATGCAAGAAAATCGAACGGTACCTTCAACAATGATTGAAACCAGACGTAACACAACCCGCTCCGGCGGGGCGGAAAAAGAGGCAATTAAAATGGACAAGCACACTTATATCAAAGCAACCGTAACCAACGACGGTGTACAAATCAATTCCGGCGGCAAAGGTATTGATTTGCTGGTTCTTTCGGCGACGGTGTTCTGCTCGATGCTGAACACCAGACTGAAAGACGATTGCCCTGACAGTGACAAGCTGGAAATCGCACACGGCCTGATTGACGAAATCCTCGACCAGCTCAAGACCGGAAAGCAAGAAATTACCACAATCAAGCTGCCGCCGGAGATGTGAACTGACAGCGAAACAAACAAGGAGGCCCAACATGGCACGCGAAAAGGAAGGATACCGGTACGCGCTGGAACGTGTCCGGGCAGAGGCGGCCGGTGAGCTGGTGACAGTGCAGGAGGCTTCCCGCATTGTGTACGGCGATGCCGAGCGCAAGCACATCCGCAAGGTGACAACGTTCGGCCAGTGGATAGGCGAGGGCCGTAACAAGGTCATCCCCGCCACCGAGCTGGCACGGTACTTATGCTAGAGGAGCAGACCATGAAACAGGGAATCGAAGCGCTATACCGGCAGGCCCTGCAGGCGGATACCACACAGGGCCGTATGTGCCGGGATGCCCTGCACACAGCAGGGCAGTACGGACACAGCAGCATGGGCGGTATGCACCGCCTGACGGAGGCTGTAAGCGCACTGGCGCAGGCCTACACGGACACAGACACCGCCAAGGGCATACAGGCCGCGGCGTGCGGAGTTGCGTATGAGCTGGCGCTGTTGGCGCAGGGCGGCGGGTGGCTGCTGGCCGCGGATGCACTGGACGGATTTCACGAGCGGGGCGTCTGTGTGACGGCCCTGCCGATACCTGAACCACTGGACAGGCTGGTGTGTTGCCGCTTCCGGCAGATTCCGACAGGCGCCAAGGTACAGAGGGCCGTGTTTGAGCTGCTGTACGTGGCCGCAAAGCCCAGTCTGGGCCGGAGCGTCTACACAAGCGCACTGGAAACGGTGCTGCTGTATGGAATTATCACGGCGGTCGCGTGGGAGGCGGCGCCCAAGAAGGAGGAACAAGTCGATGGAAACGACGGAGCTACAGAGAAGTAAGGTACGAGCCGCGTTGAATGATGCCAAGCGTATTGCGGATGAAAAGTGCAAAGACAATGATGCGCCGGGTAGGTGGGAGGCCATGACACAGCTTGTGCTTGCCTGCCGCGCCGTGAAAGCAGAAGAAGCGGCAAAGAGAAACGAAGCACAGACAAAAGAGGCACACAAGGCCTGTGCGGCAGCCTCGGCCCGCGCCCGCGTGGCAGAGCAATGCCGTGACGCTGCCGATGCCAGGGCCGCCGTCTGGCGGGTACTAGCGGTGAGTGTGGCGGTGGCCGCGCTGCTGCTGGGGCTGTCCGCAGACACGAACCGCCGCGAGGCCGAATACTGGAAGGGTCGGGCGCAGAGCACCCAGGCACAGCCCAGCATTGCCCGGGTTGAGCGTGACACCGAGCTGGGCCGGGCTGTGGTGTGGTACAAATGACGATACTGGAATACCTGCAGGCGTTGGAGCCTGACGAGCGCACGGTTCTGGTGGGCTGTTCGGACAGCGCCCTGCGCGGTCTGCGCGGCTGCACCGCGGGGATGGCGGACACAAGTTATCTGCACTGGGCCTGCCCCGAATATCTGGCCGCACAGCTGGGTTTTGCATTCGAGTGCAAGCGCCCCAGCAGTGTGTCGGTGCAGCGGTGCGAGGACTGCGCCGCGGCGTTTCTTTCGATGCAGATGCCGAACACAGGAAGGAGAAGGCAATGACGGTTTTGTATTATCTGGTCTGCGGCGCAGCGGCGGTGCTGGGGCTGGCGGCAGCGTGGTTGAGTGGAAGGGATGTAGGCTACCGCAACGCCATGCGGGAGGCCGAGCTGCTGGGCGAGGAAGGCCCGGAGCTTTTGCACAACGACAAGGAAAAGGGTGAAAAACCTTGACCCCGGCGGAACAGCGAACGGCCCTGATTGAACAGCTGGCCGCACTGGTGCTGGAGGATCGCCGCCGCGAGGCAGAGCAGCGCCCGAAGCATACGCCCTACTACTTTTTGAACATCCATCACCCGGTACTGCAGCGGTTCTACTTGGATTATATCGCCAAGACCGCAGAGGTGGCGCCGCCCGGCGATTTATGCCGCACGCGGTTTGAACTGGCCATGCTGCACCCGGCAGCCCTGCGCAGTCTGGCCGAATATTACCGCGCACAGGGCCGGATGGAATGACCCGCCGCCCAGTGCGGCGGCTATGGCGCACGGACGGTCCCGGCGTGGCCCTGAGCGCCCCACGCCGTGCGGTTCAACACCGCAGTGCGCCGCCATAACAACCGGGAAGGAGAAGCATCCAATGCGAAGTTGCTACCGATGCAAAGACAGGAACGCGGGCTGTCACAGCCATTGCGAGCGATACGCCCACGACCGCGCCGAGGATGAAAAGCGGCGGGCATATGAGCGCAGTCTGGCCTATGTGGACAGTATGCCGCAGACCGTCAGCGCGTGGCGCAAGACGATGGCCCACAAAAGGACAAAGGGCAGCCAGTAGCCAGCAGAACAAAACAAAAAGCCGCAACCCTGTGCGAAAGGGTTGCGGCTTTACCAGAACCAGGAGCGACTATACCTATTATATAGTGTATGTGCGCCGCTGTCAATGACAAGCGCCGGAACGGTCCGAAAAGGGGCCGTTAAGGCGGCTTGTATAGGAGTTATCTTTAGCGTCACTTCCAACCAATAAACAAAACAGGACGGAGAGCACTATGCGGACAGCATCCAGAAAGACGTATATCCGCGAACAGAAAACGATATGCGGCCCCAGCTATGCGGAGGTGGATTTCTGCACGGTCAGCGAGAGCGAGCACAGCGCCAGCCCCCGCAGCAAGAAAAGATTTGCCAGCAGCCTTGCCCAGCAGGCGCGCAACATGGAGCGCGCCACCCGGCTGCTGATTCAGATACTGAACACAAACTTTGATAAACAGGGCTTCAGCCTGACACTGACGTACAGTGACGGCTATCTGCCGTTTGACGATGAAGGCGCGTGGCGGGATGTGAGCAACTACCTGCAGCGTGTGCGTCGATTTGTGAGGAGGCAGGGCTGGCCGGGAAAAATCAAGTGGGTCTGTGTGACGGAAAATCAGGAGGAGGACGAGGCCGCCGGACTGAAGGAGATACGGTATCACCACCATATGCTGTTCCAGATAGACGGCCTGACGCCGGAGCAGCGCAGCCGCCTGCGTGATGCGCTGGAAAACCTGTGGAGCGCAGGCCCGGCCAACCGCCGCGAGAGGATGGGCACCGTGAACGCCGACCGTTTACAGCCCGAAAATGACAGTCTGGAGGGACTGGCCAAATATCTCTTGAAAAACCCGAAGCGCCGCAAGCGCTGGCACGCCAGCCGCGGTCTGGAGCGCCCGACCTACCCACGACCGAACGATACCCATTGGACGCCGCGCAGACTGGCCGACGCCTGCACCCTGCGTGTGGATGATGCCGACTACTGGGAGCAGCGCTACCCGGGCTACCGCTTTCTGGGCGCCGTGCCGAGCTTCAACGAGGAGCGCGCCGAGTGGCGGCTGTACATCAAGCTGCGCAGAAAGCGCAGATAAACCAGACACAACCCGCCGCCCGGCGGATGTGAAATAGAACCAGAAAGAACGAGGTGCGACAAATGACAAACAAAGAGAAGGCGGCAGAGCTGATACGGGCCGCGCAGGACAAAACCGAGGCGGAAAGCCTGCTGTGGTGCATTGCAGAGGATTTGAAGGCTGTGGTACAGGCCACCACCGAGGATGAGTGCGCCGTTATTGCCACGGATTTGGAAGCCGGCAGCCATACGCTGCAAAGCTGTGAGGCACAGGTTCATGCCTATGCAAACAAGCACAGAAGCAAGGATGTAGGTGTATGCCCGCCCGCCAAGGTTCCGGGAATCCTGCGGGCACATTTTGGTCTGCCGGAGCAGCCCGCCGCGGCAGAGCCGCCCGCCAGGAAGCCGGAACGGCTGAACATTATGGATTTCTGGGCGTAAGGGGGTGGGCGTATGCGGACAACAGAGGAATATATAGCCATGATTCCCACAGAACCCCCGGCGGATACGATGGAACGGCTGCAGGCAATGGGCTGCTTTACCACCGGCGTGATGAGCTGCCGGAGTATATCCAGAAAAGAGGCAGCCGAAATGACCGTGCCGTGGCCGTTCGGCGAGCAGGGTGAGGACTTCCGCGGAGATTTCCGACAAAATGAGAATGACCGTGCCGCCCTGCTGCGGTGCAGTGAGTGCGGCAGTGAATTTCTGGCTGAATATCTGCCAGGAAAACGCGCAGACAACAGCTGGAGCAGCGGCAAGCCGGGCGGCGTGCGGCTGTACGTACCGGAAGGGCGCGGAACCATTGAGCACCGCTGCGGGGATAAAATCGTCTGCCCGGAGTGTACGGCCTCCTGTTGGCTGAAAAGCGTCAACGAGCTGCATTATGGTGCAGGGGAGCAGGCGTTCCTAACCGTGCCGACCGTCACACAGGGCTGCCTTGTGCTGACAAAGTGGTGCATAGAGCGTCATATCTATGAAACAACCGCATACACCACGCAAGAAGCCATTGAAAGCTACATCGTGGACGGCAAAAGGGTGGTGCGGCTGGTACAGTATCGGCGCTTTAGCTTTATGGGAAAGCTGCGCCGCTTGGAGCATTGGATGCAGACCAAGCGCCTGCGGGATGCTCTGGGCAGCCCGCTGATGTACAACGCTGACGGCGAGGGCCCGGATTTGAAGGGCACGGCGCTGGAAAATTCCCGCCTGTGGGAGTATATGGCGCAGAGCTATGAGAAGGCGTGGTTCTACCCGGTGGCGTATATCCGGCTGTATCTGAAGCACCCGGCGGTGGAGAACCTTGTGGCAGCCGGGCTGGGCAGGCTGATAGGGCAGGGCATTGACAAGGAGGCTGGAAGCCGGTACGGCTATTGCCCGGCATCGTTGACAAGCACGCCGCGGCTGGACTGGATAGACTGGAAGCAGAAGCGCCCGGCACAGATGCTGGGGCTGAACAAGCAGCAGCTGCAGGCGATACACGGCAAAGAATACGAGGTTGAGCACATCAGGTTTTTGCAGCGGCATGCGGGGGAAAGCCGCTTTACGGAGCTCTGTATGGTGCTGGACGCCGTTGAGGCGCGGGATGCGGAGGCAATCGCACAAAGCGGGCAGCCGCTTGTACGGACGGCGCATTATCTCGAAAAGCAGAACCAGCGGTTTACATATCTGGACGATTACTGGCGCATGGCGGCGGCGTGCGGTATGGAGCTGGCACAGCCCGAGGTACGCTGGCCGAAAAACCTTGTGCAGGCGCACGACCGGGCAGATATGAGCCTGCGTGCGGCCAGGGTGGACAGCAAGACACGGCGGGATTTCGCCGCTATGACGGCGCGCTGCGCGGGGCTGGCGTGGGAGCACGACGGTATCTGCATCCGCCCGGCGGCCAGCCCGGAGGAGCTGATACAGGAGGGCAACACGCTGCACCACTGTGTGGGTGGCTACAGCAAGCAGCACGCAGCGGGAAAAATCATCCTCTTTGTGCGGCACACCCGCCGCCCGGAGAGAAGCTGGTACACGCTGAACATCGATGTGTCGGACAAGCACCAGATACAGCTGCACGGATACCGCAACGAGATACTGCCCGGCGGAAGGCAACTGCAAATCCCGCAGGAGGTGCTGGCATTTGTGGCCGAATGGCGGCGCACGGTGCTGAACAGCTGGCGGCTGCCGCCAGAGAAAAAGGCGAGAAAAAGAACCGATAAGCCAAACAAGAAAGCCCCGGCGGATACATCGGCGGCGTAAAAAGGAGATAAAACCATGCAATACGACAGCGAACAGATGACCTTTATCGGTACGCCGGGCACCCCGGCAGAAAATGCAGCCCTGACCCTGCATTTTGAAATTATGGCAGCCGCACAGACGGCAGCCAGCAGCCTGTTGGTGCTGGCACGCAAAATCAAGCAGATGCGGGACACCGGCGGCTACAGGGCGCTGGGGTTTGATACGCTCGAGGCGTACACTCTCAAAACAATGGGAATGAAGCAGCGGCAGGCGTATAACTACATTGCCGTGGCCGAGAAGCTGCCCGCCCAGCTGGTGGAGCAGAACGCGGCGGCGGGCATCACAAAGCTGGCACTGCTGGCCCAGCTGAGCGACACGGAACAGCAGCAGCTTGTGGAGCGCACCGCGCTGGCGGAAACCACCGTGCAGCAGCTGAAGGAGAAAATCCGGGAGCTGCAGGAGAAAAACGCAGGCTATGCCGAGCAGCTGAGCTTGTTGCAGGACGCCGCACCGGTGGCGGAGGCACAGGCCGAGGAGGTGGATATGGACGCCCTGCGGGAGAGCATCCGGGCAGAGATGGAGACCGACTACCGGGCCAAGCTGGAGGCAGCCGGGCAGGACCGTGACAAGGCGCTTGAACTGGCCGAGCAGACCTGTGCCAGAATGGAAGAAGAAGCGGAACGACAGAAAAAGGCCGTAGCCGAGGCACGCCAGCAGGGCGCAGCGGATGCCCGCAAGGAGGCTGAGCTAAGGGCGCGGGCAGATGCCGAGGCAAGACTGGCCGCGGCAGAAACCGCCAGACAGCAGGCAGAGCAGCGAGCCGACGCGCTGGCCGCCCGGATGGAAACCGCCCGGGACGATGCGCTGGTAAGGTTCAGTGTGCTGTTTGACCAGCTGCAGGACGCCGCCGCGAAAATTGCCCAGCTGACCGGCGAGGTGGAGCGCCGCGACAGCGAAAAGGCCGCCAAGATGCGCCAGACCCTGCACCGTGCCCTGCTGGAGCTGGCAGAGGGCGTATAGAGGTAACGCTGAATGCGTTCATAGGAAAAACGAGTACAGCGGAAAGGACGGAAATATGAGTACACCGCGCTATGACTGGTGGACGTATGTAAAGGGAATGATACGTCGCTATCCGGATCTTTGTGCACAACAGGAATCGTTACACGAGCCGTGCCTGACGTATGTATCAGACGGTATGCCGCACGGCCGCGGGAATACTTCTGACCCTGTGGCCAATACTGCTCTGCGAGAACTGCCAGACATAAACCGCCGGGAGCTGGAAGCCGTGCGGCAGGCTATTGATGAGACCCTGACAATGCCAAACGGCAAGGAACGGCTGGAGATGGTCAGGCTGGTTTTCTGGAAGAAGACGCATACATTGGAAGGGGCAGCAATGGAGCTGCACTGGTCTACACGAAAGCTGGTAGAATGGCATGGGGAGTTTATACGGTGCGTAGCGAAATATTTCGGGCTTCTATGAAAGTGTGTTGATTATTTTTCAATTTTATGCTATTCTTATGAAAAAATAAAGGAGTGTTGCGAATATGGCTGGTTGGGACGATATACTAAAGGAGTTAGGTGATACTCCTTCTCCTTCGGATCTTGTCCGGAGAAAATACATTAAGCAATTGTCGCAATACACCAAAAGAAATACTATTGCCTACTACTCTGCCTTTATTACGAAGAACGGCGGGAATATTGATATTAATGATTCAGATATGACAGGCTTTATGAACGCTCTGAAAGGTATGGATTGTTCAAAGGGCTTAGATTTGATTCTACATACCCCAGGTGGATCGCCCGCTGCTGCTGAAGCAATCGTTCAATATCTCCGCAGCAAATTTGGCAAAGATATTCGTGTTATTGTCCCTCAAGCGGCTATGTCTGCTGGCACAATGATTGCTTGCGCATCAAAAGAGATCATAATGGGAAAACATTCTAGCTTAGGTCCTATTGACCCGCAATTTAGCGGAATTCCTGCATATAATATAAAGCAAGAATTTGAGGAAGCCAAAATTGATCTGTCTGAGCATCCAGAGAATGCTCAATACTGGTCTATAAAACTATCTCAATATCCCGCTGCTTTCATGAAAACAGCAATTGATGCAATTGAGCTTTCCAGCCTTCTTGCAAGAGATTGGCTTGGTTCTTGTATGTTTAACAAGGACGATGAAGATGATCGTAAAATTATCGAAAATATAGTTCATAATTTAAATGAACACGATAGTTCAAAGAATCATGGTCGCCATTTCAATATAAAATTCTGCCACGACATCGGTTTAAAAGTCACACCGATGGAAGCTGACGATAAACTGCAGGATAAAATTTTGAGTGTTCATCATGCCTATATGCTAACAATGTCCGGAACTGATGTCTGCAAAATCATAGAAAATCAGAATGGGAAGGCTGTTATAAACCATCTCCGTTCCTGAGCGTTTCAATCAAAGGAGAAATTCGCCATGAATAAACTACATGCCGAAATCGATTTATTATATCAGCAACTTAATATTCCTACTGGTATTACGCGACTTAATAACACTTTGAACTTAGGCCGATTAAATCGCGAGGATGCTTTCTCAGAAAGTAATTCTAATCGCACACTTGAAACGCCCGTCCAAGGAAAATCCGATGGGCTGAATCTAAAGAAGATCGATCTGCATTAAAAAGCCAAAAATCCATGCTATAATACTATCATCAAAAGCCGTAAGGAACGGGAAACCGCCTTGCGGCTTTTGTGTTGCCGGGAGTT
>ERZ1034984.3341-NODE-3341-length-11707-cov-45.428682_pt1 | contig 11707 bp, 24 predicted proteins | sample MGYA00520589_ERZ1034984 | MGnify/ENA primary metagenome ERZ1034984 (study PRJEB33766, sample SAMN09781790) | gut metagenome | biome: gut microbiome | host: Homo sapiens | place: Madagascar | study: EMG produced TPA metagenomics assembly of the PRJNA485056 data... | reverse complement strand
CCAGCTTGTCCAGCGCCCGCATAAACCAATGCGTCACGGTGCCGATGCCGATAAAGATAAACAGCGTGCTCATGCCTTTTCTCCCTTCTTCTCGTTCGGCACAAGGCCGACAAACTCAAGACCGCGACCGCGTGCGTAAATCTCGCCCATGATCGTCCCCAGCTTTACGGGGTCAGGGGGTGTGACCCAGATAATCTTGTACTCTGGCTTTTTTCTCATTGCCTTTTCCTTTCTCTCGTGCTACAATAAGCACGGACATAATATCTTGTGGTAAGATTTGTCCCACCCGCCCCGCTCGATGCTGCAACATTGGGCGGGGCATTTTTTTACTTTTCATCCGGCTTCAAAAGCTCGTCCACCGTGCAGCCGTAGAGCGCGGCGACCTCCGGCAGACGGCTTGCGCGGGGATGCTGCTGTCCGGTTTCCCACATGTAGACCGCTGCGTCTGAGACCTTTAGTTTTTCGATCACCTGCTGGACACTAAGGCCAGCCGCCAATCGAGCGCTGCGAAAGCTCATTCGTTCACCTCCAATTTGCTTTTACTTAGTTTTCATTGACTGCGGCGTGGGGATTTGCTATACTCTCATGCAGGAGGATAGAGTGAAAAGGCACGAGGCTCCCCATATTCTCATTGAAAGGAGGGAACCCTTTGCCGAGGAACTCCGTCCGGACAAGTAAGCGCGTTGCTTCCAAAGCGTCGAAAACTTTAAGCAACCGCAAGGCAAGCAAGAACACAAAAGCTCTTGCCGCGTCCGCCTTGTCCAACCGCCGGTCAAAGTGACCGGGAAGCCGTCCCGATGTTACCGCATCGGGACGGTCTCTTTTTCCCCCGCCGCAGCCAAAAAAACTTAGCGAAAGAGTAAGAAAAACTAAGTTTCCCTTGACAACTTGGCAAACTGTGATATTATAAAGGTGCCAACGATCATAATATTTTTCGCAGTCCGCTAAATGTAAGGGGGCTTGGATTTTTGTTACCCTTTACAAGATTTAGTATAGCTAAGTTTTTCCTAAAAGTCAACAAAAACTTAGGATTGTTTAGTCCTAAATATAGCTAAATTTTCGGGTTTAATTTTATGCAAATTGACACTAAGCGCGTTTTGCGCCGCATTGAGCTACGGCTTACAGAAATAGACATGGAAAAAGGCGAGTTCTACGCCAAAAGTGGAATATCGTCCGGCTCTTATTCCCAATGGAATACAGAAGCGCACCAGCCGAGTTTGAAAAAACTGCGTGCCGCGGCGTCTGTTCTCGGAGTATCTCTTGAATATCTCCTTTATGGGGACGGAGAAGAAAAAGAAAGCGCCCCCGATCCGAAGACCGAGGGCGTAAAAAAAGCCCCCGCCACAGAGGGCGAGGGCTATACGGAGTTGCAGAAGGCCGCTATTCAGTTTGTGTTGTCATTGCCGCCGGAAAAGCTGGAGCGGTTTATAAAAATGGGCCGCGCTGCTTTTGAGGAAGAACAATGAAAGAAATCATCATTTCACTCGGCTGTGCTGCTATTTCCGGCATTGTCGCATGGATCGTTGCAAAACAGGCGGCAAAGGCAGAAATCAAAAAGCTGCAAACAATATGGGCGCACGAAAAGGAAACGGCCTGCGATGCCGATTTTGACAAAATGGTATCTGCCGTTTCCCTTTACGCAAAATACCCGTCTCCGAATGATTTCCATGCCGCGACCGATGCCGTCGCCGTTTATCGGGCAAAGGCAACCGAGGAAATGGCGGTCGAGGTCGACAAACTCAGCGGATTGATAGAGCGGTTCAGCCCAAATTGCGACGCGATCTCGAAGCAGTTAAATGCCGTGATCGAATGCAAGCGGAAAGCCAACGGTTAAAATGTAGCCTTGCCGGTTTCGCCCTCTTTCCAAAAAAGTTCAAGTTCCCCGGTAAACAGGTTTCGCGCCATTCGGTAAAGCTCGGTCATTGCGGTCTCACGATCCATGCCGTCACATTCCATGCCGACTTCGTACTCGGCACCTTTTTCTTTTCTGATTGCCCAAATTTTCATTTTAGAGCCTCCATGATTTTTTGAAGTTGTTCGTCGGATAACTTTTGGATTAAGTCAAAGGCTTCTGCCAGCATTTCTTGATACTCTATTGTATCACATTTTGCGTCGTTACACAACATCTTGCGTCCCTCCGTTTGGCTCTAAGGCTATTTTTTGCTCCTCCTCCGTGAGGATGCGCTCAATCAGCGCGAGCATTTCGTCTTTCTGCTTCGGCGTTAGGAGCAGATAAAGCGCCGCTGCCGCTTGCACCTGTGCGTCCATGCTTTGACCTCCTTTTCGGTATTCATACCTATTCCCACAACAGGCGTTTGCTGCACGGCGCTGTGCAACAATTAAAAAATATTGTGGAGCGGCGCGCAGCCGCAGGATTACTTTTTATTTTACTCGAAGATGAAAAGAAAAATTTCAAAAGCAAACGGGATCCCAACGACCAAAGCAGGGCGGCAAAGAAAACTTGGCAAGCTCCTTGGTATGAAGTAAGATTAGCCCTCGCCGCCTCTGCAACAACGGCGAGGGCTTTTTGCAGCCAGCGGGGACCGGTCGCCGCTGCATGGTTTGACCATACTCCGCTTTGCCTAACTACTTCAATAACAAAACCTTGCAATAAAACAGCGTTCGACGTGGTTCGACAAGCCCTTATCTTGCGACTTCGCGGCGCGAAAATCGGAGAAATTAAGGTGGCATAAATGAATATTCAAGAAGTGTGCAAAATCCGCAAAGAGGAATTGAAATTGACCTATCAAGACATTTCCGACGTTTCCGGCGTGCCGCTGTCCACCGTGCAGAACTTCTTTTCCAAGTTTTCTAAATCTCCGTCGATCTACACCGTCGCGCCGATCTGCAAAGCGCTTGGAATATCGCTTGATGAAGCGTTCGGGATTTCCGAACACTTGACGCCGACCGAGGAAACTTTGCAAGCGCGAAATGATGAGCTGGAACGCCATGTTGACGCAAAGGCCGATACCATTGAGATCATGCGGCGCGGCGTGCGTATCCGAAACGGCGTGATTGCTATAATGTTCCTCATCATCGTTTTTCTCGCTGTGTGGTGCGTGTACATTGATTTTCATTGCATAGATTACGGATTTTGGAGGGGGGTTCGATGAGAGCGGCATTGTATATCCGCGTCTCGAGCGAGGAGCAGGCGCGGCATGGGCTGTCCCTGCAAGAGCAGCGGGACGCGCTGATAAGGTATGCCAAAGCGAATAAAATGACCGTAGTGGGCATATATGAGGACGCGGGCATATCCGCGCGAAAGCCGTATAAAAAGCGCCCTGCGCTCCTGCGGCTGCTGGACGATTGCAAAGCGGGTAAAGTTGACACGATCCTGTTTATCAAGCTTGACCGATGGTTTCGCAATGTTGCCGGATACTACGATGTGCAAACGCAGCTCGACCAATACGGCGTGACATGGCAGGCGACAAAAGAGGACTACGAGACGCGCACCGCGTCGGGTCGATTAAAGGTCAATATCATGCTTTCCGTCGCGCAGGACGAGGCCGACCGCACAAGCGAGCGGATCAAATTTATCAACGACGGAAAACGGGCAAAGGGTCAACCCGCAGGTTCTAAAGCGCCTTTAGGGTATATTGTTAAGGACAGGCAATACCAGATCGATAACGACACGGTAGCCGCTGCGCGAGATATGTTCGCGGCGTACATCAGACTGCAAAGCGTGCTGGGCGTAAAGAAGTATATGCTCGAGACGTGGGGGATTGACAGGGCGTATACCAAGTATGTAAACTATTTTCGGAACCGGCTTTATATCGGTGAGGTGTACGGCATTGAAAACGCTTGCCCCGCCCTAATAAGCAAGCAGGATTTTGACATTGTAAATGACATCCTCCGCCAGCGGTCGCAGCGCTGCGCAGGAGTTGAGACAGATCGCGTTTATCTGTTCTCGGGGTTGTTGCATTGCAAAGAGTGTGGGAAAACGATGCAGTCGGAAACGGCAAAGCAGATTTATACCTACTACCGATGCAGGACGCGAATGCTTGACAACTCCGCGTGCCAGCACAAAAAGAGGATTCGCGAAGACGCGCTGGAAGACTATCTACTGCATGAGCTTGAGGGGATCGCCGAGCGAAACAACCGCTATTACAAAAAAGCAGAAAAAAAGCCCACGCAAAGCGCGGACGCGATACGAAAGAAAATGAGCAAGCTGAAAACTCTTTATCTGAATGATTTGATCGAGCTGGACGAATACAAGCGGGAGTATGCGAGCTTGAAAAAATCCCTTGAAGCGGTAGAGGAAAAGCCGAAAACAAACCTTGACGCGCTGCGAAACGGGCTTGCTGAATATGACACTTACTCCCGGGAAGAGAAAAAGGAATTCTGGACGCGCTTTATCCGAAGAATTGACGCAGATGACGACGGCGCGTTTTTTGTAACGCCCCGTTAGGCATATTTGACCTTCGTGTTCCCAAAGGTAAAGTATGCCCAAAAGGACACCCCCGCCTTACGACGGGGGGTGTTCTCATTTTTCGAGCTTCCGCATCACGCTGTTGTACACGCGCTCATTGACGATTTTTAGGCTGTCCATCAGCTCGTCCATGACCTCCCACGCTCTTGCCGGAGCCATGTTAGAGACGGCCTGCAAAAAATCGCTGTCGCCGTAGCTGCCTACCGTTTCAGACGCATAAATCTTGACCGGCGCCGGAGCTGCCGAATACAGCATCGGCTTTTCCGGTTTTTTTGGCGCGTTCTGATTTTGGATGATGTACAGCGCTGCCAGCTTTTGATAATTGGGCCAGCTCGATTCCTCTGTCTCAAGCCGCGATATCCACAGATTGACCTCGTTTTCGTCGATCAAGGGGACGCACCCCCTTTATTCCTCCATCAGGCTCGCGGCACGCCGCAGCGCTTCTTTTACGCGGTCGTCGTCCGTCTCGCGCATCATGTCGTTGATCTGCTCGCGCAGGTGCTCCATGCTGTCGGCACGGCTGTAATGCCCGCGAACGTAATGCGTGCCGCGGCGAGCATAGGAGCTGCCCCTGCCATAAGTGCCGCGCATATCGGCCTGCCAGTCGCCGCCGCGAGAATAATCACCGTCGCGGGAATAATCGCCATCGCGGGAATAGCGACGCGAATAGTCTCCGTCGCGAGAATAACCGTCGTCTTCCAGCATCTCGATCTTGTCGATGTTCTTGATGGTGTCGGTCAGCTTGTGCGCGATTTCAAGGTCGCCCGCGCCAAGGTCGCCCTTACGCGCCAGCTCGTCGAGTTCTTCGCAAAGCATATTGCGAAGCTCATACATTGCTTTCTTACTCATGTCCATTCTCCTTTCACGCGATTCTCTCAACCGTCAGGTTCGAATTGGCGAAGTTGACGGCCTGAGTGCTGGTGTTTTCCATTGCAACTGTCAGGCAGCAGCCTTTCGGGACGCAGACCTGCGCGGAAACATAAATGTTAAAGTAGTTTCCTACTGCCGCAGGCGTGACGGTAGCTGTTGCGCTGGTCAACGGCTCTCCGTTGATGGCAAGCGCCGCCGTGATGGCCTCAACCGTGCCTCCGGTGGGAATGGCGATGTTTCCGCCAAAGGAGACCCTAAACAGGGCGCGGTTTTGATTGGTGAGTCCGCGCAGCGTGATCTGGCTGCTTCCTTCTCTATGCACGATGCAAGGCTTGCTGTTGACCGCAGTTTCCGTCAGCGGGACGTTTTGCCCAGCAGCAACAGAAACAATAGCGGAATTACTATATTCAGCCATTTTTCTTCTCCTCCTTTTTCCAAGTAGTTGCCGCAAAAGGGGGAATGAAGCCGGATGCAAGTACATCTGTATAGCTTGGCTTGAAGAGAGCGTCCGCCTTATGCAGCAGATCGGCATAGTTCGTAAGTTCGACCATGCTCATTTCGGACTTATCCATAGCGGCAAGATGGTCTACAAATTCTTGTTTCAGCTCGTCAATCGTTTTCATGAGTTCAGTCCTTTCTAAAAATACAGCGGCGAGGCAATAGCCCCGCCGCGTTGTTGTCAGTATCGGCACGGGGCCGAACATTTTGTTGACGTCAACAAAACATCGCCAACAAAAAGCTATGCTATGCAGTTGTCAGCAGCCGCAACAGGAAAACTGGTTGCAGCAATAGGGGTTCTGCACCGTGTAGGCCGGAATGGGAGAGGGGCGCAGCTGCGAGACCAGATAGCTGTTCTGCGCCGCCTGACTTGCCGCCAGCTTCAAGCCCTGGTTCTCGGCCTGAAGGTCAGAGAGCTTGCTCTGCGTCAGGAAGTCGAGGATGGCGCGGCTGTTCTGGTTGTTCGCGTCAATGATGTCGCGCGTGGCGTTCTGCACGGTGTTGCGCGTGTCGCACGCCTGCGTCGCCATGTCGTAGCGCACCTGGGCGATAGCCGCGCGATTCTCGCAGCAGCAATTTGCGGCCTGCATCTGCATGGCGTTGAGCTGCTGCATGAGCGCCGCCTGCTGGTTGCTGCGGGAAAGCTCGGCCTGTGCAAAGCCGTTTGCCATCGCCATGTTGGTGCCGTTGACAAGCTGCGCCTGCTGGTAAAACCCGTCGCAAAGGCCCTGATTTACACTCTCGATCTTGCGCTCGACATTGGCAAAATCAGAGGTCAGCACATAGCCGTCGACCACGCCGCCGCTGTTGCCGTTGTTCCCCCAGCCGCCATTTCCCCAACCGAGAAATGCGAAAAGGAACAGGATAATAATAAACCAGCTGCCTTCTCCGCCCCAGCCAAAGCCGCCGCCGTTGCTGGAATTTACGGGCGCAACAGGCATAGTGGCCTGAACGCCGCCGTCAGAAAGAGACATAGTATCACTCCTTTGAAAAATTTTTATTCATCAAATCGTGGCCACGATGTTGATTTTGCAAAAAGTTGAGCAAACACTTTGCTTAAATCTTGCTTAGCCTTTGCTTACTGCATCAGGCTTTGAAATTGCTTTGCCATCTGCTGAAGCTGGTTGAGCTGCTGCTGGTTCAGCCTACCGCTCTGCAAGAGATTTTCGACCTCGGCTTTGGGGTCGCCCTTGAAGTTCGCTTTGAACTGCTGGAACTGCTGCATCATGCGCTGGAACTGGCCTACCGGCCCCGGCATCTGCCCGCCGCCCAGCGCGGCCATGAACGGATTAGTCATCGTCCTCGTCCTCCTCAACCTTGCGCTTCTTCTTGCCCTTTATTTCGCCCACAAGCGCCGCCAGACGGTCGAACTCCTCGCGGGTAACAAATTCCACGCCCTTTTCCTGCGGCGCTGTACGGGGCGTTTCTGCGCGCTCTACGAGGTCGTAAATCTTGAGTGTCGGTTTTCCGCTTGCGTCTGCCTGCTTGAGGTAAACGGTGGGGGCGGTGGAATCCCACAACGCCACAGCGGAGTTGGGCGCGATCAGGTAGCCTCTCGCCTCCTGCTCGCTGCTCACCCACTGCACGCCGCCGGTCGCAACAGGATTCTGCGGCACGGGAGGCGGAGCAGGCTGCATCATCTGTTGCTGCCGCATCTGCATAAGGTTATCCGGCATCGGCTGTGGATAATAAGGGTTTTGATAGTACGGATTAAAAGCCATGTCATTCAGTCTCCTTTACCCAAAAATAAAGCACAGTATCATTGCTGCTGTCCCACGAGTCAAAGATCGTCCCGTCCTGCACGCATACCACATGGCCGGACAGGGCTAAAATGTATGTGCCTGCTGGATGCTCGTCCGCAAACTGCCCGACGGTATAGCACAGAGGACAGGTGTCCGGCACGATGTAGCGCCGATAGCCGAGGGAGTGCAGATACGCGCCCCAGGTCGCATTGGCCGACGGCATGTCACCGTCTAAGTAGCCTTGTATGGCGAGCGCGAGATACGTTTCGCCCCAGTCTTTCCCGGTCGCTTTGGAGATCGCCCGGACGGTGCAGTCCCCCACGTTCTTGCCATAAGGCGACGGATTATAATAGCTATACATGCAGCAGCTCCGCGAAATAAACATAAGTGCGCAGCTCGTCCGGCTCGGGGAACAGCACCAAAATATCCCTCGCCATCTGCTCGGTGAAGCCCAATGCCAAAAGCCGTTCGTACATACAGCGCACCTCCTTTTCTGCCTCTATGGTACAAGAAATCCCCTTTCCCAAAGTGCCGGGAAAGGGGATGAAAAGTGTACGGCGAAGTTCGTCGAACGGTTGCGCTTGCAAATTCTGACGGAATATGCTAATTTTTTGTCACGACGTACTTCATGCGTCATTCATCCCCCCCCAATAAAGGAAAAGAGCCTCACCGTTTGGTGAAGCTCTTTTCCTATTCAAAGACTTCCGATGCGATTTTGCGGTACGCCTTTCGGCGATACTTTTTGACCGTATCCGGCGACAGGTTCATTTCAAATGCCACCTGTACGCAGGAGCGGCCCCGCACGTCGCACTCGACGAGGCACGCCATTTCGTCGGGCGGAAGCTCAAAAGACCGAATGTATGCCACGGCCCGCCGCGGGGCCATAGAGGATAATTTTGCCCGGATCGCTCGGTGCTGCTTGTCCATGCTGTGCGCCGGGGCTTGCAGAGCGCTCACGCGAGGGGAGGTATGCCTCCCGCCCGTTTTCCTTTCGTTATTTTAGAATTTTTCCGAGATATGCGTAAACATATTCTCCCCACGCCCTTTGCGTCGCGGGGCCGAACGAGTTATCCACGTCCAGCGCGTAGCCGCAAGCGTTGAGAAGCTCTTGCAGCTTGCCGACCGCCTCGCTTTTGTCGCCGCGCACTAACGTGAGCTTTTCCGCGGGGTATTTCGGCACGCCGAAGCCCCGGATATAGCGCCCGTTGACGGGAATGACGCGGTACGCGCACTCGTGGGTTTTGCCCTTGTTCCCCTCGAACACCGTGAAGCTCTGCCCGTCGCAGGCGGTCACGATGCCCGTGTGGTTGGGCGCGCCGGTGCAGTCCGTGAGGGCGTAGTCCTTGCGGTCGTTCCAGCAGTAGAAAACCTGCTCGCCAATTTGGGGGACGTGCGCGTCGTCCTCGATCCATTGGCCGCGCGCCTGATACCATTTCATCTGCTCGCCGCAGCTGCACTCGATGGGAATGACCTCCGTCAGGCCGCAGAGGATCGCCGCCGCGGACACCATCGCCGCGCAGTAGTCGTCCGAATAGGTGAGCTTGTAACCGCGCGGGTGCGGAAGATAGCTGTTGTAGGCGTCCACAATGCTTTTATGCACTGCGTCGCCGCGCACGGACCCCTCCCACGCGGTCAGGGTCTCAAGAAACCTCTTCATTTTTGCGCTTCTCGGTCTGGGTGCCGAAGTAGAAGGCGATGATGGTCGTGAAGATCGTCAGAAACTCCGTCCCGCTGATGGTGCCGCGCAGGGCAAGCACCGAGAAAACCGCCGTGAGCGCGATGGTCACAATGCTCTTGACCGTGAGAAGATTGGCAAGTCGATTTTGCATTTTTGAGCCTCCTTTACAAAAACCGCACGGCATAGAACTGCCGCTGGTTTGTGTTGATCTTGTTGCACGCCGCATGGATGGCGGCGACGTGCCCGCCGTCGAGCATAACGGCGCATTCCAGCTTGAGCTTGCCCCGGCACAGCGCGTTGACCTGCTGCGCGGTCATGCTGCGGCAGTAGACGCCGTAGAGCAGCCCGCCCTTGTGGCCGAGGACGGTGTGGTTGGTCTTGCGCAGCACGTCGCTGTACGCCCCTGTGAAGCCCTCTGCGGCAGGGTTATAATTGCCGAGCAATCCCATGCCCCCGACCGCCCACACGACGTCGCCCAGCGCCGCCGCCGAGGACACGCGGGCAATGCGCACCGCGCCGTCCGTGGTCTTGTAGAGCACGCTCTCGGGTCGAGGATAGTGACAGCTCCAGTCGCGCACGACCTTGCCGCCGCGCACCAGGATGGAACAGGGCTGGCCCTGCCAAGAAAAGCTCCCCGAAATGGCGTTTTTCGGCAGCGGCCCGCTCATGTTGACGGGCTCGATGTCCCGCGCGAGGATGCAGGGCTGGCCGTACAGCTCGACGTTGAGGGGCCAGCAGTCCGCGCCGAGCTTCGCCGCGATGTCGCTCAGGGTCTGGTTGCCGATCCAGCCGTTATCCAGCGCCCCGACGGAGCGCTGGATGGCCTTTATCATGCGCACCTCTTCCGAGGTCGAACCCTTGACGTCTTTCATGACATTACCTCCCACTCGTCGATCTCGCTTTTAATGCGGTCGATAAAGCTGTTGCCGCCGAGTGCCTTGTAGCCTCGATAAAGGTAGATGAAATCCTCAAGCTCATACTGGCGGATCGTCTGGCTTTCGCGGTGCTTGTAGTAGGTGTGCAGCATGTCGTGCCGGAGCTGGCATTTGAGCGCGTCGGTCAGCTTGTCCAGCCCCAGCAGCTTGTTGCGGATGGGCTTAATGAGCATCGCCAGCGCCGCCAGAATGACCGTGATCTCCGAGCAGGTCGATGCAACGGTCGATAGGTTCATAGGCGTACTCTCTCTTTCCTTAGGATAGAGCGGGGGGATAGCCCCCGCTCTGCTCACTTGTTCAGCTCCATGAGCTTTTCCGCGATGTCCTCGGGGATGTGGCACTTCTCCGTCTTGATGCAGTAGCCGTTCTCATCGTAGGTGAGTTTGTACTGCGGCAGGACGTAGATCTCCGTTCCGGCACGGGAAATGTCGCGCGCCATAACGGGCTGCCTGATGCTGTTCCTGATGCCCGCGCTCTCGCTCAGACCGTAGGGCATGTCGGTGACTTCGATTGGCTTGCCGTCGGATGCGATTCTCTTGTAAGTAGCCATAGTTTTAATCTCCTTTTCTTTGTTCAAAACTTATTTGTCATCGGCGTAGCTTTCGCCGGTGATCGCCTTATAGTCTTGCGCTTCAATCGACCTTATACATGGCATATACATGTACAGTTTTGCCGTCGTATTCCTCAATGGCTCCGGGCACCAATGTTGCTCCACTGACCGTAGGATAAAATGCTATTAGCATTCCAGCGGTCTCTACATAGATGCTCATGTTAACATCCGCCAGTATCTCCGCAGAATTGATGTCTTTTGTCCCTCCAATAGCTATCCTCTTCGTGGTTCCGTTTGAAACATAGACGATATAAACGGGAGTGTCTGGACCTGCTTCTGAAAAGTTCACTGTCTTACTGCCGCCGGAAGATGATGCCTCAAGTGTGCCAATGATTTTTGCTCCGCTCTTGTCGTGGGCTGTATATCCCTTTTGTAAGGTCTCAGGGGTCACTGTATCAGACCGGAGATCTAAAATAGTTTCTCCATTTACTATTACCTGATTTATGTTTGCCATAATAGTTCTCCCTCCTTGGAAAAGAAGCTAATGCCGCACCTCCTCAGCCGATGGTGACCGTCTTGCCTCCCTGCGGGTTATCGGCGTAGGCAATGGGGATCGCCGCCACTGTGACAGAACTGAGGCAGTTGAATCCCTCGTCTGGCAAAATCTCCTGCGAGGCAAACGTGGGTGTGACGTTCTTGGCCTGCGGCTTCATGCCCTCGCTGCCGGACATCGTGCCAGTCACGCCGAGGACGGTGATGCCCTCGCGGATGTTGGCGGGGATCAGCTTCGCCTCTTCGGCTGCGTCGATCTGCGCCTTTCCGCTGCCATCGTGGTAGCCCTGCGGGATGGTGACCGGCTTGCCTTTTTCCGTGATGCTGAGCGTCTTGGCGCCGTTATTCGGCATGGTACCGGTGACCTTGCTGCCGGTGACATAGGCCGTCTTGCCGGTCAGAATTTCCGCCGCGCCCGCGGTGGCGTCGCCGGTGTCCGCGTCAAATTCGCAG
>ERZ1034984.3339-NODE-3339-length-11711-cov-46.292124_pt1 | contig 11711 bp, 19 predicted proteins | sample MGYA00520589_ERZ1034984 | MGnify/ENA primary metagenome ERZ1034984 (study PRJEB33766, sample SAMN09781790) | gut metagenome | biome: gut microbiome | host: Homo sapiens | place: Madagascar | study: EMG produced TPA metagenomics assembly of the PRJNA485056 data... | reverse complement strand
CCTCTGTTATGCCATCACCCGCGCTCACCTGGACAGTATGCAGCGGAGACTGAAGCGCCGCAATGCAGGCTTGTCGTGTTGTGAGGTAAGGAGATTTTAGTTTAGTGGGGTCTTTGCGTGTTGCCTGTAGGCGGCCTGTTCGTATCCAGTTGGTAGCGGTAGGTCTGGATATCTTGAGAAACTGACAGGCCTCATCGAGTGTGAGGCTGTATGATTCCATGGTTACCTCTGCTTTTTGAACGCATGTCACGTAACTTCTTAATGTGTTCTGCCGTTTCGATCTCTTCTGCTATCCGATCTGCATCAGCTTTATTCACAGGTTCAAAGTCATGATTAAAGCGGAACATGCTGGCGATACATGTTCTGCCTTTACGGATGTAGTGAACTTTGTTGTGGGTAGAACGCAGGATTTTGCAGGGAGTGCCGTGGTGGTCAACGTACCAGGTGTTAGGAAAAATGATTCTGAACATTTTTACACCTCAGTTGGACGATGTTGAAATTTGCTGCTTTGAGGCCATCACAATCCCCATTGTTTGTTCTTAAGTTCGATCTCCTCCTGGCAACTTGCACAAGTCCGACAACCCTGAACGGCCAGGCGTCTTCGTTCATCTATGGGATCGCCACACTCACAACAATGAGTGGCAGATATAACCTGGTGGTTCAGACGACGCATTTTTATTGCTGTATTGCGCTGTAATTCTTCGATTTCTGATGCTGAATCAATGATGTCTGCCATCTTCCATTAATCCCTGAATTGTTGGTTAATACGCTTGAGGGTGAATGCGAATAATAAAAAAGGAGCCTGTAGCTCCCTGATGATTTTGCTTTTCATGTTCATCGCTCCTTAAAGACGCCGTTTAACATGCCGATCGCCAGGCTTAAATGAGTCGGTGTGAATCCCATCAGCGTTACCGTTTCGCGGTGCTTCTTCAGTACGCTACGGCAAATGTCATCGACGTTTTTATCCGGAAACTGCTGTCTGGCTTTTTTGATTTCAGAATTAGCCTGACGGGCAATGCTGCGAAGGGCGTTTTCTTGCTGAGGTGTCATTGAACAAGCCCCATGTCGGCAAGCATAAGCACACAGAATATGAAGCCCGCTGCCAGAAAAATGCATTCCGTGGTTGTCATGCAGCCTCCCGACGGGCAAGAATCCTTGAGCCGAACGCCATCAACTCTCCACGATCAACGGTCGTAAAGTGGCAGTGTGTACGGGGGTATGGGTGCCAGATAATGAGCATCGAGCCTTTATTATTTCCACTGACGGGTTTCCCGGTGAGTGGGTTAATAAATGCCAGTCGTCCTGCCGTGATGAATCTGACCTCACTGGCGGTTTGTATCGCTTCATGAAACCATCCGACAGATGTGTCAGCAGGCAATAACATTACACATCCCACACTACTGAATTTGTTTTCAGTGGCTGCCTTTTTCACAAAAGGGGAAATATTGCTGTATGGTGGATTCAACCAGACATAACCAGAGGCATATCCCATTGCTTCAGGCCATGAAGTGGTTAATGTGTTCTGCTCCTGTGAGATAAAAAGCCGACATAGTCGGTTTTTTTCGCTGGCTGCAGCATCAAGTTGAAAAACGAACTCTGCATTAAGCGCAGCAAAAATCTCTGGTGGTGTGCGCCAGCTGTCGCGATGTTCGGCAGGAGTATTGCTTCCGGTGAAATCAGTCATACAGCCCCCCCCGTTTATTATTTATCTCCTCAGCCAGCCGCTGTGCTTTCAGTGGATTTCTGATAACAGAAAGGCCGGGAAATACCCAGCCTCGCTTTGTAACGGAGTAGACGAAAGTGATCGCACTTACCCGGATATTATCGTGAGGATGCTTCATCGCCATTGCTCCCCAAATACAAAACCAATTTCAGCCAGTGCCTCGTCCATTTTTTCGATGAACTCCGGCACCATCTCGTCAAAACTCGCCATGTACTTTTCATCCCGCTCAACCACGACATAATGCAGGCCTTCACGCTTCATACGCGGGTCATAGTTGGCAAAGTACCAGGCATCTTTTCGCGTCACCCACATGCTGTACTGCACCTGGGCCATGTAAGCCGACTTTATGGCCTCGAAACCACCGAGCCGGAACTTCATGAAATCCCGGGAGGTAAACGGGCATTTCAGCTCAAGGCCATTGCCGTCACTGCATAAACCGTCGGGAGAGCAGGCGGTACGCATACTTTCGTCGCGATAGATGATCGGGGATTCAGTAACATTCACGCCGGAAGTGAATTCAAACAGAGTTCTGGCGTCGTTCTCGTACTGTTTTCCCCATGCCAGCGCCTTAGCATTAACTTCCGGAGCCACACCGGTGCAAACCTCAGCCAGCAGGGTGTGGAAGTAGGACATTTTCATGTCAGGCCACTTCTTTCCTGAGCGGGGCTTTGCTATCACGTTGTGAACTTCTGAAGCGGTGATGACGCCGAGCCGTAATTTGTGCCATGCGTCATCCCCCTGTTCGACAGCTCTTACGTCGATCCCGGTACGCTGCAGTATAATGTCCGGTGTCATGCTGCCACCTTCTGCTCAGTGGCTTTCTGTTTCAGGAATCCAAGAGCTTTCACTGCTTCGGCCTGTGTCAGTTCTGACGATGCGCGAATGTCGCGGCGAAATATCTGGGAACAGAGCGGCAATAAGTCGTCATCCCATGTTTTATCCAGGGCGATCAGCAGAGTGTTAATCTCCTGCATGGTTTCATCGTTAACCGGAGTGATGTCGCGTTCTGGCTGACGTTCTGCAGTGTATGCAGTATTTTCGACAATGCGCTCGGCTTCATCCTTGTCATAGATACCAGCAAATCCGAAGGCGAGACGGGCACACTGAATCATGGCTTTATGCCGTAACATCCGTTTGGGATGCGACTGCCACGGCCCCGTGATTTCTCTGCCTTCGCGGGTTTTGAATGGTTCGCGGCGGCATTCATCCATCCATTCGGTAACGCAGATCGGATGATTACGGTCCTTGCGGTAAATCCGGCATGTGCAGGATTCATTGTCCTGCTCAAAGTCCATGCCATCAAACTGCTGGTTTTCATTGATGATGCGGGACCAGCCATCAACGCCCACCACCGGAACAATGCCGTTCTGCTTATCAGGGAAGGCGTAAATTTCTTTCGTCCACGGATTAAGGCCGTACTGGTTGGCGACGATCAGCAATGCGATGAACTGCGCATCGCTGGCATCACCTTTAAATGCCGTCTGGCGAAGAGTGGTGATCAGTTCCTGTGGGTCGACAGAATCCATGCCGACACGTTCAGCCAGCTTCCCTGCCAGCGTTGCGAGTGCTGTACTCATCCGTTTTATACCTCTGAATCAATATCAACCTGGTGGTGAGCAATGGTTTCAACCATGTACCGGATGTGTTCTGCCATGCGCTCCTGAAACTCAACATCGTCATCAAACGCACGGGTAATGGCTTTTTTGCTGGCCCCGTGGCGTTGTAAATGATCGATGCAGAGTGATTCAAACAGGTGCTGGGGCAGACCTTTTTCCATGTCGTCTGCCAGTTCTGCCTCTTTCTCTTCACGGGCGATCTGCTGGTAGTGACGCGTCCAGCTCTGAGCCTCAAGACGATCCTGAATGTAATAAGCGTTCATGGCTGAACTCCTGAAAATGGCTGTGAAAATATCGCCCGCGAAATGCCAGGCTGATTAGGAAAACAGGAAAGGGGATTAGCGATTCAGGCCGTTACCGCGTCCGTCGAGAAAAACTTCCACGAGCAAATCACGGGTATAAGTGCGCTCGATGCCGCGATGCAGATAAAGCCGTCCGCGTAAATTAGCTGATGCAGTCCAGGTACCATCTTTGTGTTTGACCAGCATTCCTGGCATGACCGCGCCGCGATTAACGGTCTGCGTTCTGTAATGTTGATGAACCATAAAAACTCCTGCCCGTAAGCTGGGCTGCTGAACATATAGAGACTTCTGCGCGTATTCAGGCGGTGGATGGCCGCCGGTTGTCATAACTAAGCCGCCTCGTTGAAGCGACTGAGGTATGAGGTGTTGAGTTGAGTTGATTTCAGCTGGTCACACCGACGTTCACGCGTCCGTTTCACCCCTCGCACTCCCCGGAGCCTGCCGAAATTCAAGCTGCGGATCTAAGCGGTCATCGCAACGGTGAATCAGGTGGTTGCCGTATCGTTGTGTTGTTGCGACATGGTAATAATAGCTATTGATATTGGTGGTATCAATACTTATAGCTATTGATTGATGTGTTTTGATATTAACTGTTTGATAGCAAAAAGAATTAATTTTGTGACTTGCATCGCATAGCGATAACTGAAGGGAGGTTGTGGTGGTTTTTTGAACGGTGTGTGATGAGGGGAGGCAAAAGAAAACCCGGCACGACGGCCGGGGAAATCATTTCGCATCTACAATAAATAACCTGTTTATCTGGCCTTTTTTAACAGTAGCCTTTGCGGTTATAGTGAATACTGCAGATGGATCACCTTTGGTTGATATATATGCACTAAGAGCTCTAATATACGGGTTATTCTTCTTTCCTGCAGCTGGATCGCTAATTTCAGCAGTGATTCTCTTTTTTGAGTCATCACCATCTAAAATTATTTTAGCTGTCATATTTTGTGCATCAAATTCTGTAAGAAAAGCACGATACTCACGAAGACCGAGAACTTCATCATCATCAAGCCTATCAATTTCAGCTTTATCTCTCTCGTTAACTTTTAGAAGGCAGCCGTCAACATTTGTTGCAACACTTATCTGATCGCAAGTATTACCAATAGGTGATACTGCCTGCCTTACAGAGGGGCGAAGCTCTACAGCCATTCGGTCAATCAAAGAGATCAACTTATCAATGGTTCCAGCATCCTTGTTTCCTAGTGCCTCTATGGCCTTTTCAAGTGACTGCTGCAAAGCTTTCATTTCATCTTTCTTGTTAGAATTTCTCGCAAAAATATATTGTAGTATTGCGCCAAGTATAGTTGCGGCGATCCCCGAGAACAACTGGTTCTGAGTGGCGAAGTTAAGAACTGCTTCAAGAGTAAAGCAGTTAGCTTTTGCTTCGCGTGCGTAAACCTTAACTTCCTGATAATTAATGTATTTACTATATTTTTGTGTAACAGAGAAAGAAGCTGCTGTTGAGAGAACTTTAGAAAAACCCTTTAGGGATTCTCCTAGGCAGTTCAAATCTATTTCATGATTTAAAGCATCTTTTCCGTCATACCTAAGAGAGATTTTTATATCCTGTAAAGCGTCACAATCCATAAATCGCTCTCGTCTAATTCTAATTAAATTTACTATCCCCTAAACGACTCATCAGCACAGTACTGATTATCCATGTTTCCTGTACGTCTGGGGCATGCTCCCAATAACCTTACCGAAGATGAACACCCGGTTCATCTCGTCTTTCTCGATCGGGTCCCACGGTGAGTAGCTCTTGTTATCAGAGATAACCAGCAGCTTATCCTTCATCATTTGCAGGCGCTTTACATGGGCGGTGTCGTCGTACAGAAACGCATAGATGCCATCACCGTCGAAAGATTTAACCGTGATATCAACGAACAGCAGATCACCTGGTTCGATCGTTCCTGACATGCTGTCACCACGCACGTTAATGATGCGGATATTTTCTGCCTTCCTACCATCGAACATGTGACGAGCATCGTCAAACGAGTACTCAACCGAGCGTAGAACTTCTACAAACTCACGGTTGATGACTCCCGGCCCGGCACTCACTTCTATATCAAGAACGTCAATCTTGAAGTATTTGGGATGGTTGGCAGTAGGCTTCCCTAATTGTTGACCGTCATTTCTCATCGGGCCTATGCCTGATGAGAGCCACTCTGTTCGAACACCCAATGCATTAGCAATTTCAACAATTTTTGTTGAGCCGCGCGCGTTGCCGCTTGTCAGTCTCCAGATTGTGGGTTGAGCTACGCCAGACGCCTTTGCAAGAGCGCCTTGAGACATTCCAGATTGTTCCATCGCTAGGTTTAAGCGATCAGCAAGAGTTTCTTTTTTCATAAGTTTTAATTTATACGCTTGCGTATTGATGGTCAAAACACGTTTTGCTATTGTTATGATTAATACGCATTGATATTATTTATTCGTTGCAATACCAATAGGAATTGATAATGACAAATCAAACCATTCAACTCGCAATCAGTATTACAGGTAGTCAAAAACGACTGGCAGATCTATGCGGTGTAGCCCAACCCACTGTTTGGCGTTGGCTACACGGTGGCGGAATTGATGCCCGCTATGTAATGAAAATTGTCTCAGCCACTGGTGGAAAGATTAAACCAGCAGATATTCGTCCCGACCTCGCACCATTGTTTAACGCGAGTAATTCTGCCGCCTAAACTGCGGCGTTAACTGATAAGGCAATGACTATGCAACCACTTACATACCAACAGACTAGCGGATTTAGCCCGACTGCGGTGATAAATCGTTCTCAAACAAAACAAGCTCCAGGCCACGAAAAAATCCGTGATGCCGTCCGCGCCTGGTCGGCTGCAGATAATCAGGATGTTGTTGCCGCACTCATTGTGAATGAGTATCGGGAGCAGGGCGGCGGCACCATCGATTTCCCTGATGATGTCAGCCGTGCACGCCAGAAGCTGTTCCGCTTCCTCGATAACAAATTCGATTCTGAAAAATACCGAAATAACGTGCGTGAACTGACCCCGGCAATTCTGGCGGTACTACCGCTGGAATATCGCGGCCACCTGGTTGAGCAGGATAGCTACATGGCTCGGCTGGCTGAAATGGAAAAGGAACTCAGTGAGGCAAAACAGGCTGTCATTCTCAACGCACCACGCCACCAGAAACTGAAGGAGATGAGTGAAGGCATTGTGTCGATGTTTCGTGTGGACCCGGATTTGGCTGGTCCACTGATGGCGATGGTCACCACCATGCTGGGGGCAATATGACAGGTTCGGAAATGGCGAAAGCCGGTCTGCGCGAACAGAACCGACTTTCAGGTGCAAATCGTAACACACTCATTGCGGGAGGAATTATGGCAAACACTGCTGAGATATTCAATTTTCCAGTGCCGGATGTGGCACAAAAGGAGCCGCGTGTGGCAGATCTCGATGATGGTTATACGCGCATTGCAAATGAGTTGCTGGAAGCTGTGATGCTGGCCGGATTAACACAGCACCAGCTTCTGGTCTTCCTGGCTGTCATGCGCAAAACATATGGCTTTAATAAAAAACTGGATTGGGTGAGCAACGAGCAACTTTCCGAGTTGACCGGGATATTGCCGCACAAGTGTTCTGCTGCAAAAAGTGTTCTGGTAAAGCGTGGGATTTTTATTCAGAGCGGGCGGAATATCGGCATTAATAATGTGGTCAGTGAATGGTCAACATTACCCGAATCAGGTAAGAAAAATAAAGTTTACCTGAAAGAGGTAAATTTACCTGAATCAGGTAAGAAAAGTTTACCCAAATCAGGTAAAGGCACTTACCCGAATCAGGTAAACACAAAAGACAAACTAACAAAAGACAATATAAAACCTTTTTCGTCCGAGAATTCTGGCGAATCCTCTGACCAACCAGAAAACGATCTTCCTGTGGAGAAACCAGATGCTGCAATTCAGAGCGGCAGCAGGTGGGGGACAGCAGAAGACCTGACCGCCGCAGAGTGGATGTTTGACATGGTGAAGACCATCGCGCCATCAGCCAGAAAACCGAATTTTGCAGGGTGGGCTAACGATATCCGCCTGATGCGTGAACGTGACGGACGTAACCACCGCGACATGTGCGTGCTGTTCCGCTGGGCCTGCCAGGACAACTTCTGGTCCGGTAACGTGCTGAGTCCGGCCAAACTCCGCGACAAGTGGACCCAGCTCGAAATCAACCGGAACAAGCAACAGGCTGGCGTGACAGCCGGAAAATCAAAACTCGACCTGACAAACACTGACTGGATTTATGGGGTGGATTTATGAAAAACATCGCCGCACAGATGGTTAACTTTGACCGTGAGCAGATGTGCCGGATCGCCAATAACATGCCGGAACAGTACGACGAAAAGCCGCAGGTACAGCAGGTAGCGCAGATTATCAATGGTGTGTTCAGCCAGTTACTGGCAACTTTCCCGGCGAGCCTGGCTAACCGGGACCAGAACGAACTGAACGAAATCCGCCGCCAGTGGGTTCTGGCTTTCCGGGAAAATGGGATCACCACGATGGAACAGGTTAACGCTGGAATGCGCGTAGCCCGTCGGCAGAATCGACCATTCCTGCCATCACCCGGGCAGTTTGTTGCCTGGTGCCGGGAAGAAGCATCCGTTACCGCCGGGCTGCCAAACGCCAGCGAGCTGGTTGATATGGTTTACGAGTATTGCCGGAAGCGTGGCCTGTATCCGGACGCAGAGTCTTATCCATGGAAATCAAACGCGCACTACTGGTTGGTTACCAACCTGTACCAGAACATGCGGGCCAATGCGCTGACTGACGCGGAATTACGGCGTAAAGCTGCCGATGAGCTGACCTGTATGACCGCGCGAATTAACCGTGGTGAGGCGATACCTGAACCAGTAAAACAACTTCCTGTCATGGGCGGTAGACCTTTAAATCGTGCACAGGCTTTGGCGAAGATCGCAGAAATCAAAGCTAAGTTCGGACTGAAAGGAGCAAGTGTATGACGGGCAAAGAGGCAATTATTTATTACCTGGGGACGCATAAGAGCTTCTGTGCGCAGGACGTTGCCGCGGTAACAGGCGCAACAGTAACCAGCATAAATCAGGCTGCGGCTAAAATGGCGCGGGCAGGAATCCTGGTCGTTGATGGTAAGGTCTGGCGAACGGTGTATTACAGATTCGCTACCAGGGAAGAATGGGAAGGAAAGGTGAGCACTAACCTGATTTTTAAGGAGTGTCGCCAGAGTGCCGCGATGAAGCGGGTGTTGGCGGTATATGGGAGAGCTAAGACATGAAAATCATCAAATTGAGCCAGCAAGCGACGATTGAGCGTCAGGGGAAATATGGCTGGGAACCTGAAACAGTCTTCGAGCCTGTGTTTGTTGCCGTAGGGCATATCGTTATCATGACTCTGCATGGTATTACAACTCTGAAATATCCTCTGGCGAGTATATCGACGTTAAAGAGACACCTGAAGAAATTATCGATTTGATTAACTGCGCTCCTTCTGAAGGTGAAGTCAGTTTTTGGTCAAACTTAATATAATTATCATGAACGACCCCATAGCAGCGCTGGAAACCATCGAGATTGTCGGGAGTTTTCAGTATGCCCAACTGGCGTAGACCCGTGGGAGTGGAGGGAAGAAACTATCGGGCAAGATCGTCTTCCGGAAGGGGGCAGTCCAGCTCTTGTAGTAACTCAATATGATGATTGCATTCTTCTTGTGCTTATAAGGGTACAAAACCAAGAAATAGTTGTATAAAAGTATATTATTATAGATTACAATCTCGTGATTAGGCATTTTTTGTCATTTTTTTACTGTAAAAGTACGTTTTAGAGGATCGTTTTATGATAATTTCCTTAAAAGTTGAGAATTTTAGGTCGATCAAAGAAGAGGTTAACTTTGATCTGCGTAGTTCAACAAGTAACCACTTAAGCGATAATTTGCTTGTTCTTCCCAAAAGCAATGAGCGGGTTGTACGTACCGTTGGAATTTATGGTCCTAATGCTTCAGGGAAGTCAAACCTTCTAAAGGTGTTTTCTGCATTAAATTATCTTGTTGAGGATAGCTTTTCGTTGAAAGATGGCGAGGATATCCCTTGTTATGAACCATATTCTCTTTGTCAAAAAACAATCTCAAAGCCAGTAAAGTTTGAAATTGACTTTGTGATCAATGATTTGAAATTTAAATATAAAATACATTATCTTCAAAAAGAAATTATATTGGAGAGTTTAGATTGTTATTACTCCAAGCAGCCATCGAATTTGTTCTATCGTGTGAATAATGGTTGGGAGAATATTAAATTTGGGGCGCAATTCAAAGGTGGAGTAAAGAAAATTCCATTTTCTAAAAATAACTCTTATCTATCAAAGATCGGCACTGTCGCTGAGGCTCCAGAGATTGCTAAGGAAGTATATGAGTACTTTTCGCAGTTAATTTGTCCTATTGGAATGGAATCAAGTTTTAATGCTCTTCATCTTGAGGATGAGAAATTTAGAGACATGCTTATTCGTTTTTCCGGTAACTTCTTATCATTGGTTGATACGGGTATAAAACAACTAAGGATTGTCGAAAATAAAGAACTAGATATTAAGCTACCTGATGAAATGCCGGAAGATATGAAACGAAGAATTTTGGCTGAAAATCGATTTAGCTTTAAATTTGAGCATGACATGGAGGGTGGAGAATGTGCTGATATAGATATTGAAAATGAGTCAGCAGGAACTCGTAGGTTATTTGAATTAACACCTGCCCTAATTTCTGGTCTTTTAATAAATCGAGTGTTAATTATCGATGAAATAGACCACAGCATGCATCCACATTTGGCTGCACTTTTAATCAGACTGTTTAACGATAGTGAGGTTAATAAAGTAGGCTCTCAGCTCATATTTACAACTCATAACATTGAGCTGATGAAATCAGAAAATATGAGAAGAGATCAGATTTGGTTTACTGAAAAGAAAAAAGGTGTAACCGAAGTTTATAGTTTAGATGAGTTTGATAAAGAAAAGGTTAAGGCTAATTCACCTTTTAACAAGTGGTATGATGAAGGGCGTTTTGGTGGCGTCCCATCAATTAACTATATGAAAATAAAGGATTTTATCATTGAGGTAACAGGTGGTGAACCTGAAGATACTGATTTAACAGTATTTGGTAACATCGATGATATTCCAGAAGATTTAAGGTGATAGATCATGGCAAAAAACGTGAGAAAATTAGAAAAACGAATGCATATTTTTTGCGAAGGGTCTAAAACAGAACCTATGTACTTGCAGGGTTATATCGATGAATTTGCTAGTGAGAAAGCAAAAGTTATACATATCCCTGATATAAAATATAACACACCAATAGCCTTAGTAAAGGCTGCAATTAAACACAAGGAAAGTGGTGATACATCGGATGATGATGAATTTTGGGTTGTATATGATAGAGAGGCTGTCACAAAATACCCACACACATTACACCATGAAGCATGGGATTTAGCCCATGCAAACAATATTAATATTGCGTTGTCAAATGTTTGTTTTGAATTGTGGATTTTACAACACTTTGCATTTAAGAATACACCTTACTCAAGTTTTGATGATCTAAAGAAAAACTCTACTTTGAAAAAAGATTTACTATCAGTGGGTATAAAGGATTATAATAAAGCCGATGCTACGTTGTATAAGAAAATTAGACTTGGTATTCCTAATGCCAGACAAAGAGCGAAGGCACTAAATAAACAAAGTTTAAATGCAGCTCCTCCTCATTCTAATAGACCATTTCTTCTTGGGTGTTATACGAATGTGAATGAGTTGCTTGATGCTATAGATTCATTTGTGCCGTAATTTTTTCATTATAATAAGCCTCAATGTTTGAATTGAGGCTTATTATAAATATAGTAATGTAACGTTGATCTCACCACCTCCGGTGACGCTTACAAAATGTTTGAACATGCCGATGATAGCGGAACGGGTCGCCAGAGAATAGCCAGCGCATCTGATCCGCGCTACATCGAAATGGCCGAACAGAACACCAAAAAGTAGTTTTGATTTTTCGTTATCAACCCGCCATAATCATGTCATCGGAGCCTGAACAACTCCGGTGACTTCTGCGCTAAACGG
>ERZ1034984.3336-NODE-3336-length-11725-cov-5.654927_pt1 | contig 11725 bp, 10 predicted proteins | sample MGYA00520589_ERZ1034984 | MGnify/ENA primary metagenome ERZ1034984 (study PRJEB33766, sample SAMN09781790) | gut metagenome | biome: gut microbiome | host: Homo sapiens | place: Madagascar | study: EMG produced TPA metagenomics assembly of the PRJNA485056 data... | reverse complement strand
GAATATAAGATTGTGATGGTGATGGATGTATGTGAGGGGATAATACCGTATAATAAGGCAGTTCTTGATGAGCAGATAGAAGAGGAAAGAAGACTTTTTTATGTTGCAATGACAAGGGCAAAAGAAAAGTTGTATCTTCTGTACCCCAAGCAGAGGTACAATAAAGATACAACCCGTTCACGCTTTTTAGAAGAGATTCTTACTGCTCGTTATCCTCTTCTTCGTACAGATCTTCATACTCCATAGCATCTAATTCTTCATCGAATGCTTCAGATACAAGCTCGTATTCATCATCAGATTCAATATTCTCAAGTACAGGTTCGTTGTCGCCTTCAACCTTGTATCTGTAGAGATATACCTCATCGTTGTCTTCAGCTTCTCCCTCAAGTGGAAGAAGAGCAATATAGTCGTTATCTCCAGCAGGGAATATGCGTATTATTGCACATTCACATTCTGTGTTATCGTCAAGCATCAGAGTTACTGTGTTATATTCCTGATTATTATTCTCCATAATGTCTCCGTTCTGCCAGTAATGGCTTTAGTATTTTCTCTACTCTAACAAAAATTATGTATAAAAGCAATGAAAATAAAGAAAAAACACTTGCTATTTTATTATTTAAGGTGTATAGTATGCGTAAGTTAATAATTTAAGTCAAAGGGGACAATTTTAGCAGCAGTGCTAGGATTGTCCCTTTTTTGGATAAATGATTAGCTTTATACAATGAATATTATAATCTGGAGGTTTACACCATGGATAAAATTGATAAGAAGATAATTACATTATTACAGCAGAATGCAAGAATGCCATTAAAGGCTCTTGCTGAAAATGTTTTCCTTTCATCACCGGCGGTTTCTGCGAGAATTGAAAGACTGGAAAAAGAAGAAATAATTGAAGGATATGAAGTTAAGGTTAATCAGTTAAAGCTGGGATATCACATTACTGCATTTATAAATCTTGAGGTTGCACCGGTGCAGAAACCTGATTTTTATCCATTTATCAAGTCATGCCCTAATGTGGTTGAATGTAACTGTGTAACAGGTAATTATTCTATGTTGTTAAAGGTTATGTTTCCTAGTACAATGGAACTTGATACATTTATAGGACAGCTTCAGAAGTTCGGCCGTACAAGCACACAGATTGTTTTCTCTACACCTGTTGCACCAAGGGGAATTGATGTTAATCAGGAACTTCCTTCTGATAATTAATTTATGAAAATTTACAAATATTTAAGCGTTTAACACTGTCAGGGACTTGCTGTACTGGCAGTGTTTTTGTTATACTTACAGGAGTTATTAATTAACGTGAATATTGGAGGAATCATAAAAATTATGAATAAAACTGCAGATATACTGGATAATGTAAGCAAGGTTATTGCCGGAAAGAGAGATGTATCAGAACTAGTACTTACAAGCATTATTGCCGGAGGGCATGTCCTTCTGGAAGATGTTCCGGGAACAGGAAAGACAATGATGGCTAAATCATTTGCAAAAAGCATAGATGGAGAATTTTCAAGAATTCAGTTTACACCAGATCTTCTGCCTTCGGATATAACAGGTGTACATGTGTTTAACCAGAAAGAAGGAGAGTTTGTTTTCAGAAGAGGACCAATATTTGCAAATGTTATTCTTGCGGATGAGATTAACAGAGCAACTCCAAGAACACAGTCAGCACTTCTTGAGTGTATGGAGGAACATCAGGTAACAGTTGATGGAGAATACTCAAGACTTACAGAACCATTTATAGTAATTGCTACACAGAATCCTATTGAGACAGCCGGAACATATCAGCTTCCAGAGGCACAGCTGGACAGATTTCTTATGAAAATCAATATGGGATATCCTGAAAAGGAAGACGAAGTTCTTATTCTTAACAGATTTTTAAATTCTAATCCGTCTGCGTCACTTGAAAAGGTGGCAACATGTGAAGATATCATTTCTATGAAAGAAGAAGCAAAGAAGGTGTTTATTCATCCTGTGCTTATTGATTACATTGTTGAACTTGCAAGAATGACAAGAGAAGAGGAAAATGTATCGATAGGAGTAAGCCCAAGAGGAACACTTGGTATGCTTAATGCGGTAAGGGCATTTGCATATGTGTCAGGAAGGGAATATGTTGTTCCTGAAGATATTAAAACTCTTGCACCATATGTATGGGCACACAGGCTTGTTTTACAAAATGGTTTTATTAACAGAGATAATAAAGAACAGATCATAGAGAATGTTGTTGCAAAGACAACAGTTCCTACTGAAGATTGGACTAAATAATGAATGTTTTGTTAATGCTTTTAGGTGTTGCAATAGTATATCTGACAGTTAAGCTGATATACAGATATAACTGGAACAAGGGACTTTCTGCAAAGCTTGATTTTGATAAAAAGCATGTGGTTAAGGATGATGTGGTTAATCTTACAGAAGTTGTAACCAATGAAAAGAAACTGCCGCTTCCATGTGTTAATCTTAAGTTTCAGGCAGCAAGGGAACTGAGGTTTCCAGACACGGATACTAATTCAAGTGTATCTGATAAAACATACCGTAATGATGTATTTTCATTTCTTGCTAACCAGAGAATTACGAGAAAAGTTCCTGTAAGGTGCACTAAAAGAGGAGTGTTCAGGATATCAGGACTTGAAATCACATTTGCAGGACTGTTTATGAATGAGATTAATGTCTTAAAGTCAGGAAATGAATGTGAGATAACTGTATATCCGAAGGCTGCGGACGCAAGAGAATTAAAGCCTGTTAACAGCAGAATTTCAGGAGAAGCACAGCGTAAAAAATATATGCTTGAAGATCCTTTTGTGTTCAGGGGAATAATGGATTACACAAGCAATGACAGCCTTAAGAATGTCAACTGGAAAGCCAGTGCGAGAACCGGAAATCTTATGGTGAATGAATATGATGAGTCAGTAAGCAGAAATGTATGTATCCTGCTTAATCTTGAGGAGAGCGGTGCTTTAAGATACGATGCGGTTGATGAAGAGGCTATAAGTATTGCATCTGGTATTGCTGAAATGCTTGTTTCACAGGGAATAAATGTTTCAATAATAAGTAACGGATGTGATGTGGATACTCATAATCATGTTTTTGTTCAGGGCGGTGCCGGGATGGGACATCTTAATAATATTAATACGGCACTTGCAAGAATTGATACCAGTATTGTTATGGAAGAGTATTCAGAATTGCTGGAAAGGGCTTTGCAATTGGATTCCGGCAGCAAAGAAAAAGAATATATTTATGTTATGATTTCTGCAAGCAGAAGAAAAAATTTACAGAAAACTGTTAATAAGATTCGCAGGTTTCAAGGTGATATGGTATGGATTGTGCCACATTTTCCGGGCGATGAATATGGACTGGAACTGTGTGATTTTGAACCTGTAAGCTGGGAGATTAAGTAAGGAGAAACAAAATGAGTGAGCCAATTAAGCGTTCAGAGAATAAAACTATACATAGTATAAGAACGGTTGTAGAACTGCTCAGTCAGTGCGTTGTTTTTATGGCTTTTTCTGCAGCGATAATTCTGGGTGTGGTAAAAAAGCCTGAAAGTTATCTTGCTTATGCAGTACTAATCGTAATACCTGTAGTTGCTGTTTATTTTGCAAGAAAATATATTAAATCATTATTTTTGTTTATTGTTGTTCATGCAGTGTTTCTTGTGATATCGGTTATACTGGGAAATACACAGGCAGAGAGTACTGCTTATTTTGTCAGTGTACTTGCTGTGTGTATACGTTCCATAAGCATAAGAATGGCTAATGTAAGAAAAACTGAATATATGAATGAATCAATGTTCAGCACTAATACCGAGGATGTCAGTGAAGATGAGAAAAAGGCTGTTATGCAGACTACAGAGCATATGTCTGTCCTGTATGGAATTGTTATGATTGTTGGAAGTACAATCGGGGGACAGAATGGAAGTACCCGGCTTGTCAGCTTTGAAGCAGTGATGTTTATTCTGTTTGTTATTCTTTTTCTTGCGGGCAACCAGCTTAAAGGGCTTAGTGATTTATTTATAAGTAATACAGGAAAATCGGAATTTCCGGCACATAGAATAACAGGCATTAACATGATTGTTATACTTGCAGTATCAGGGCTTATGTTAATAGGAATGTTATTATTCTATCGTGGTGAGAGCGGTAATATATTTACAGTGATAGGGACAGTTCTTGGATTTTTATTTAAGCCGCTTCTGAAACTGCTTCTGATAATTATGCATGAAAAGGACGAATCACTGCCTGAACAGGATACTACAACACCTACAACGGATGACGATGGCAGTTATGTTAATATGGATGCACAGCAGTTTGATGATAATCCTGTTATGCAGTCTGTTTTTATGGCTTTTGCAGTGGTAGTTATTGTGGTACTGGCTGCTGTTGTTGTATATCTGATTATTAAATATGCAAGAAAATTTAAGGAATCAAGAGATGAAAATGGTGATAAAGTTGAATTTATCGGAGAGAGCAGGCATGAAAGGAAAATAAAAAGACAGAAGAGTAAAAGTTATAGTACTGAAATACAGATTAATGAACAGTTCAGAAAAGCATTTAAGAAAGCTGCTGCCTCAAAAAAAAGCAGAAAGAATGAAGGCTTGAATGCAAAATTGAATTATATGCAGCCGGAGGATATCACAATAAAGCGGATTACTGATGACAGGGAAGCTGCCGGCAGGATTACGGAAAGTTATGAAAAAGCAAGATATTCTGATAAGAATATTTCCAAAGAAGAACTTGAATTTATGCTTGACTTTGTGAAAAATGACAAGTATAATAAGCGTACATAATAAGTAAATGCTGTGAAGAGGACTATTAGATAGGAACCAGGGTCAGAGAACTGCCGGAAGGTGCGAGGCAGCCGAAGGAACTTATTGAACTCGCCTTGGAGCTGCTACCTGAAATCCTTATTAAAGTGAGAAGTAGGAGTAGCCGGAAGCCAACCGTTATAGTGGACAGAATATAATACATTTATTGTACGTATTCAGTGAGTGCATAGCATAGCTATGAAGAAGAGTGGTATCGCGTGAGATTATATCTTTCGTCTCTTTGGGTAAGAACACCCATAGACGAAAGATTTTTTTATGCATATCTTTAAGAAAGCTTTTACTTATTAAGAATACATATTATTATTTTCAGGAGGTTTAGGAATGTTTGATTACAGACAGTATGAAAGAGGTTATTTTATGCCACCAGTTAAGTGCAATGACTGGGTAAACAAGGAGTACATTGATAAGGCACCAATCTGGTGTTCAGTTGATTTAAGAGATGGCAACCAGGCTCTTGTAGAACCTATGAGTCTTGATGAAAAGCTTGAATTCTTTAAGATGTTAGTAGAAGTAGGATTTAAGGAAATTGAGATTGGCTTCCCTGCAGCTTCTGAGACAGAATATGAATTCTGCCGTACACTTATTGAGAAAAACATGATTCCTGATGATGTTACAATCCAGGTACTTACACAGGCAAGACCACACATTATCAAGAAGACATTTGAAGCAGTAAAGGGCGCTCCAAGAGCTATTGTGCATGTATATAATTCTACATCTTTAGCACAGAGAGAGCAGGTTTTCAAAAAGTCTAAGGAAGAGGTTAAGCAGATTGCCATTGATGGAGCTAAGTTATTAAAGGAACTTGCAGAGGCTGATGGCGGAAACTTCCTTTTTGAGTACAGCCCTGAGAGCTTCACAGGAACAGAGCCAGAGTATGCGCTTGAGGTATGCAATGCTGTTGTTGATATCTGGCAGCCTACTCCTGATAAGAAATGTATTATCAATCTTCCAGCTACAGTTGAGATGTCACTTCCACATGTATTTGCAAGTCAGATTGAATATATGTCTAAGTACATGCACAACAGAGAGAATGTTATTATTTCTCTTCATCCACATAATGACCGTTCAACAGGTGTTGCTGATGCGGAGTTAGGAATTCTTGCGGGTGCAGACAGAATTGAGGGAACACTTTTCGGTAATGGCGAGAGAACAGGTAATGTTGATATTATTACACTTGCTATGAATATGTATATGCAGGGTGTTGATCCTGAACTTGATCTTTCTGATATGCCACATCTTGCTGAGGTATTTGAAAGACTTACACAGATGAAGATTGATGACCGTCATCCATGGTGTGGTAAGCTTGTATTTGCAGCTTTCTCAGGTTCACATCAGGATGCTATTTCAAAGGGAATGCATTACAGAATCGAAAATGATCCTAACAAGTGGACTGTTCCATATCTTCCTATTAATCCTGAAGATGTTGGCCGTACATATGATTCAGATGTTATCAGAATTAACAGCCAGTCAGGTAAGGGTGGCGTAGCATATGTTCTTGAACATAATTATGGAATGATTGTTCCTAAGGCTATGAGAGAAGATTTAGGATATGCGGTTAAGGATGTTTCTGATGTATATCATAAGGAACTTTCACCAGATGAAGTCCTTGAAATCTTTGAGAAGAGATATAAGAAGTACACCCCGGTATTTAAGATTACAGAAGTACATTTCAAACAGATTAACGGTATACAGACAGTTGTAACTATTGATGAGAATGGTAAGAAGAGTAATATTGAAAATGGCGGTAATGGTCGTCTTGATGCTGTAAGTAATGCACTTTCAGAACATTTTGGAAAGCCATGCGACATTTTCTGTTATGAGGAACATTCATTAAAGAAGGGTTCAGATTCAAGTGCTATTGCATATGTTGGAATTACAGGCGAAGATGGAAGGAATTACTTTGGTATTGGTATTGACCATGATATTATCAGAGCTTCCATTGATGCGTTAGAGTCAGCAATGAACAGAAGTATTGAGGCTTAATTAGAATATTTGTATTAAGTAAAATCCACAGAAGATATACATTTGATAATGGTATCTTTTGTGGATTCTTTTATTTAAACGATTAAAATACCCCACCCAAAGGGGGAAGCGGTACCATGGTACTAATGCTAATATACTTGGCGAGGGGAAGAAATATAGTCAGATAGGGGAATTGCTAAATTATTAATGGAGGGAATGTAATGTCTTTAAAAAAGCATTTTAGCAAGCTGGAACCAAAGGTTAAGAAGTTGTTGGCAGGTGTGCTTTCCGTAGCTATGATAGCGGGGGCTGTATTAGCTGGAATATCTATAAAAGCAGGGGCGCGCTCTAAGACACAGGATGTACTTAATGAACTTCTTGGGGCAGCAAAGCCATATGGGCTTGTTGCAGAGGAGTTTAGAAATACTAATCATAACCAGACAAGTTTTGCTGTTAATACTTTACACATTACAGACCAGTATTTAAGCTCATGGCATGATAAGAGTGTAGGAACTACATATGTAAGAGATTTTGATGCATCATCGTCTTCATACATGAGAGTAGATACAAATGCATTTAATAATCTGGTACTTGGCAGCGATTATGATTATGATGCCCAAGAAAATATGTACTATATTAAGGATTCTAATGGAGTAAGAACTGGAGCGGTGGTAGATGTGAGAAACTGCCGCGATATAATTAATGTCTTTTATGACAGAGATTATATGGATGTTACAGGTGCAAGACAGAGTGTAGGAAATACATTTGAAAAGTATGCACAGACATCGGATGATGACGCTGATATTGTTATTAAGGCTGATGACAGTAAGGTTATTGATCTTTCAGGACTTGAAAACAAGCAGATTGTAGTTGTTAATATGTATGCCAGAAATTATACTGACTGGCAGAAGAATGAGGTATCAGAGTTTTATTCGCTTAATGATAATTTTACAATTAAGAATAAAGCGAATGGCCAGTTTGTTATTATCAACATGCTTGGTGGCAATGCAGACACTTCATTTTACAGATTTAATGTGAATGGTAAGGGAACAGGCGGTCTTACAGATGTTGATATTTCTGATACTGTTATCCTGAATGCTGTAAATGTCAAGGGAAATATCCAGATTGGAGAGCTGTGTGGAATTGTTATTGCTCCATATGCTGATGTAAAACTTTATAATACCTGCAACGGCAGAGTTATTGCAAAGACATTTGAAAATGTAAGTGGTCAGTTACATTTTGTATCAGACGAGCAGGAAGAAGGCACAACAAGTAGGGAGACTGTTTCTGAGACATCAAATTCAGCAGAGAGTGAATCAACAGAAATAACAAAGTCGTCAGAAAATGCATCAACAGAGACAGTAAAGCCAACTGAGAAAGAATCTAAGACAACTGGTGGCATGAGTGAAACAAAGACTGGGGGAAAAGAAACTAAGCCATCACATACAATTTCAGGTTCAGATTATTCAGGTAATAATGTAACAACAGGTCAGGTTGCAGCAGACGAAGAACAGGTTACACGTGCTACAAAGAAAGGACAGGTAGCTGCTGATGAGGATTATGTTGCAGATGGAAGCAATATAAAGAAAACTTCGGACAATTCAGCAATGGATTCTGATTCAACTGTTAAGAATGGCAAAAAGGCAGAGGTTGGTGCTGATGAAGATTTAGTGCAGACTGGTGATAATAAGCATATTGGCATATATATTGGAATTCTTGTAGCAGCTGTAATTGTTTCTGGTATTGTTATTGCTGTAAACAGAAAGAAATCTGATAAGTAATATAACATAGTTTATGAAAGGGAATTCTCCATAAAATGTGGAGAATTCTTTTTTTATATGTTATAATGCCATATGTATGAGTCGGAGTAGGCTCTGACCACAAAATACAGTGAAGAACAAGGAGATGGAAGTTTTATGAAACATTTGATACTTGCATCGGGTTCACCAAGACGAAGAGAACTTATGAGTCAGGTAGGACTTGATTTTACTGTTGTTACAAGTGATGCAGATGAGAATATTAAAGAGATGGAGCCGGAAGATTATGTAAGAGAATTATCTTCTATCAAGGCACAGTCAGTATTGGAGCAATATGCAGATAAAGAGGATGCTGTAATTGTTATAGGTGCAGATACTATTGTTTACCATAAGGGAGAAATACTTACAAAGCCTAAGGACGAAGAAGACGCATTCAGAATCCTTAAGTCTTTAGAAGGTGAGATTCATCAGGTGTATACAGGTGTCACTATATGCAGCGCCCATAAAAATGTAAGTTTTTATGAAAAGACTGATGTGTGGGTATATGATATGACTGACGAAGAAATCAAGGAATATATAAGCACAGGAGAGCCTATGGACAAGGCTGGTGCATATGGTATTCAGGGGAGATTTGCAGCATATATTAAGGGAATAGAAGGCGATTATAATAATGTTGTCGGACTTCCTGTTGCAAGACTTATGCATGAGCTTAAAGCATTTTAAGGAGAGTACAGATGGTTAAATTCATAGCATGCGACCTTGATGGAACACTGCTTCTTAATGGAGCACAGAGTGTTGATGAATCAGCAATTCAATATATTGACAGACTTGTTGAAAGCGGTGTTATATTTGCACCGGCTAGCGGCAGGCAGATAACAAGCCTTAAGAGACTTTTTGAACCAATAAGCAATAAGCTTGCTTATATTGCAGAGAATGGCGCACTGGTAGAGTACAGGGGCGAAACTATTGGAAAGACTCCGATGGACAGAAAACTTGCGTTAGAGATAATAGAAGATGTGATAGCACAGCCCAATTGTGAAGTACTTGTTTCGGGTGAGCATACGGCATATATTAAGCCTAAGTCAGAGGAGTATCATTACAGAATGACTAAGGTTGTTAATTATCATACTACATTAGTGGATAAGTTCACTGATATTGATGAGGATATATTAAAGATTGCTGTGTGCGATATGTCGGGAATTAAGAATTCTAAAGACCACTTTATTAATAAATGGAGTGACAGGGCTTCAGTGCTTGTATCAGGTGAATTGTACTTAGACTTTATGGACTCTGCTGTCAATAAGGGAAGAGGAATTGAACAGATACAGAAATATTTCGGATTAAAACCGGAAGAATGTATGGCATTTGGTGATAATTATAATGATATTGCCATGCTGGACAAGGTATATTACTCATATGTTATGGAAAAGGCTGCCTCTGATGTAAAAAAACACGGACGATTCATTACAGGATGGGTAGAAGGAACATTAAGGGAACAATTTAAAGATATTGTATAAGGAGATTGATTTATGGATAAGCATATTGATGAGTGTGCAAAGGTATTTTTAAGAGATCAGAAACAGCTTTTTGATGAGCCTGTTGCATATGATCTGGAGGAAGCTAAGGAATTCTTAGAGGACTGTATGGCAGTATATTGTAAAGATATTAAAGAATTAAGAGAAGTAATGGATGATGAAGGAATGGATGTGGGTGATTTAAGCAATGAAGAGCTTCTTGAACAGTTAGAAGTATTTAAGCTTGATAATGGCGGATATTTCTTTGTGGAAGGATAATATAAATGCGTATTACTGTTGTATGTGTAGGTAAGATTAAAGAAAAGTTTTATACACAGGCGGTTGATGAATATTCCAAGAGGCTTTCAAGATATTGCAAGCTGGATATCGTAGAACTGCCTGATGAGAAAACACCAGATAATGCGAGTGATGTTGTTAATGAGCAGATTAAGAATAAGGAAGGGGAGAGAATCCTTTCTGCAATTAAAGATGATGCTTATGTATGTGCACTTGCAATAGAGGGGAAGATGCTTGATTCTGTTGAGCTGTCAGAGAAGATAGAAAAGCTTGGCATAGAGGGAACAAGTAACATAACATTTGTTATAGGAGGTTCTCTTGGACTGGCAGAAGCTGTACTTAAAAGAGCAGATTACAAGCTTAGTTTTTCTAAAATGACATTTCCACATCAGCTTATGAGAGTTATCCTGTTGGAACAGATATACAGGGCTTACAGAATTATGAAGAATGAGCCATATCACAAGTAAGTAAAGAGGATTGAATATGAAAAGAAGAAAGAAAACATTTATTATATTAGGAATTATTCTTATTGTTGTACTTCTCGTAGCGGGATATATTAAATTCTTTAATGGAAAAGGAATATATTTTACTATGGGAATGAAGAGCGGTGAACTGATAAAAACAGCAGGTCAGCAGACAACATATACATGTGAAGCTGAAATACTCATGTCGGATTTAAAGAAACAATATGAGGAAATGTTTGGCAGCGATATATGGAAAGAATCAATTGGAGATGCTGATTTTGAAAGTTATATTAAAGATCAGGTAAAAGTTAAACTTATGCGCGTTAAAGCTATGAATGTAAAAGCAAAAGAACGCGGGGTAGTGTTAGGAAGAGACGAAAAGGATGCGGTAAGCAAAGCAGTTGATGAGTATTATGCAGGATTATCAGACTCACAGATTAAGAGCACAGGCATAACTAAGGAAAAATTAAATGTAATGTTTACTGAATTTGCCATAGCTAAGAAATTATATTCAGATTTAACATCTGAAATGGATATAGAGGTAAGTGCTGATGAGGCAAGGGTTATTGATATCCAGTATATTGTTTCCGATTCTGAAGATGAGATTAATAAAGCATATAATCTTGTTAATTCAGGAAGTTCATTTTTTGCTGTTGCGAAAGAATATAATGCAGATGGCGAATATGAATATGAGTTAAAGCGTGATGAAATGGACAGCGCATTTGAAAAGGCAGCTTTTGATCTGGCAACAGGTGAAATGAGTAAGGTTGTTGAAGCAGAAGGCAGATATTATATTATCAGATGTACATCAGACAATGATAAGGCAAAGACAGAGGTTAATAAATCTGCAATTCTTGAAAAGAGGAAATTGGAAAAGTTTAATGAAGACTTTGAAAAATATGAATCTGATAT
>ERZ1034984.3335-NODE-3335-length-11726-cov-5.521378_pt1 | contig 11726 bp, 10 predicted proteins | sample MGYA00520589_ERZ1034984 | MGnify/ENA primary metagenome ERZ1034984 (study PRJEB33766, sample SAMN09781790) | gut metagenome | biome: gut microbiome | host: Homo sapiens | place: Madagascar | study: EMG produced TPA metagenomics assembly of the PRJNA485056 data... | reverse complement strand
GTAAAATCATTTGTTAATACCATCTCTCAGTTTGAATACGATTTTGATCTGATTTCCGGCAGATATGTCATTGACGCAAAATCCATCATGGGAATTTTCAGCCTGGATCTTTCCAAGCCGATTGATCTCGCCATCCATACCGAGGATAATCTGAATGAGATTCTGGAAGCTTTAAAGCCATACATTATTTCCCAGTAATTACTTACAAAATCCCCTGTCTGTATTGCAGACAGGGGATTTTTTGTTTCACGGAAATAATTTTCCAAAAACAGATTATTCTGCATCTACCAGAATCGTCTCTGTCGTATCGATTGCTGTCTGCATCAGTTCGTCTATTTTTTCTTCCAGCCGGCACTCTGATTTTTTAATATGTTTTAAGCTTGGCTTGGTAACCGGATGCTTTGCCACGAAAATCGTACAACAATCCTCATACGGAAGAATGGACGTCTCGTATGTGTCAATTTTTTCTGCGATTGATACAATATCCTGCTTGTCCATGGCAATGAGCGGACGGTATACCGGCATATGACACACTTCATTGGTCACAGCAAGGGACTGCATGGTCTGGCTTGCCACCTGCCCGATACTCTCTCCGGTAATCATACCCAGACATTTTCCCTCTTCGGCAAAATGCTCTGCAATTTTCATCATATAGCGGCGCATGATGATAGTCAGTTCCTCATGCGGACATTTCTCATAAATATAAAGCTGGATATCGGTAAAGTTCACCACATGAAGCTTGATCTGTCCGGAATATCTTGCAACTTTCTTTGCCAGGTCAATCACTTTCTGTTTTGCACGCTCACTGGTGTATGGCGGTGCATGAAAATAGGTCGCTTCAAGTGTTACCCCTCGTTTGGATACCATATATCCGGCAACCGGTGAATCGATTCCGCCGGATAAAAGAAGCATTGCACGGCCTGCTGTGCCAAGCGGCATGCCTCCCGGTCCCGGGATCTCTGTGGAATAAATATTGATCATCGGGCGGATCTCGATATGAATCATCACCTCCGGATGATGTACGTCAACGCTGGTTTCCGGAAATGTTTCAAGAATCTTTTCCCCCACTGCTGCATTAATCTCCATGGAAGTCATCGGATAATTCTTTCTGGCACGGCGTGCATCCACTTTGAATGTAAAGTTTTTATCCGGATAGGTCCGGTCCACATAGTCGCATACCACTTTTGCCAGGGCGTCAAATCCTTCATCCTCCACAAGTACCACTGGACAGATTCCGACAATACCAAAAATCCGCTGTAAGGTTTCTACGGTCTCCTCATAATCGTATTCCCCTTCGGTATCCACATAAATACGTCCGTTTTCCTTGCGCACCTGAAAGTTTCCCTCTACGCGTTCCAGATGATATCGGATATTTTGTACCAATGCATCTTCAAACAGATACCGGTTCTTACCCTTAATGGCAATTTCTGCATATTTAATCAAAAATGATTTATACATACTGCTCTCCTTTTTCTAATGTCTTGTATATTTCTGCAGCATCGGAACCAATGCCGCCATCTCTTTTACTGCATAATCAATCTCTTCTTCCGTTGTCTCCACGCAAAAGCTGAACCGGATGGTTGCATCCAAAAACTCTTGCTTTAAGCCAATACTTTTTAGCGTATGACTGACGGAAGGCTTGTTGGAAGAACATGCACTTCCTGCTGACACATAGATCTCTTTATCCTCTAATGCATGAAGCAATACTTCCGCGCGCACACCTTCCGTGCTGACACTGACAATATGCGGTGCATTGCTGCGATCGGTATGACCGTTGACGTGTACACCCGGAATTTTTGTCACTTCCTCAATAAAATGCTCTCGCAGGGTATACATCCGGTCGATTTTTTCCTCAAAACCAGTATAAATACGTTCCGCTGCTACGCCAAGTCCTGCGATTGCCGGAACATTTTCCGTGCCGGAACGCATTCCCCTCTGCTGTCCGCCTCCGTTTAACAGCGGATGAATTTTCGTCTTGTCTTTGATATATAAAAATCCGCTTCCTTTCGGTCCATGAATCTTATGTCCGCTGACCGAGAGAAGGTCTACATGCATTTTTGCCGGATAAATTCTCATTTTTCCATAGGACTGAATGGCATCCACATGAAAAAGCGTCTGTGGATTACACTGTTTGATCAGTGCCCCCGCTTCCGCGATCGGCTCCACCGCTCCGATTTCATTATTTACCTGCATGAGGGAAACCAGAATGGTATCCGGCCGGATTGCCGCTTTCAGATCGTCCAGAGAAATCACACCATAAGCATCTACCGGAAGATATGTGACTTCATATCCGTGTTCCTCCAGATATGCCATCGTTGCCGACACGGACGGATGTTCAATGGACGTCGTTATCACATGTTTTCCACTTCGCTTGTTTGCCTCTGCCACACCGATAATTGCAAGATTATTGGACTCTGTACCACCTGACGTAAAACAGATTTCTTTTTCCTGTACCTTTAATGTCTTTGCAATTTTTTTTCTTGCATCGTTCATATAATTTTCGGCGATCACGCCTTTGTTGTGCAGGGAAGATGGATTTCCATAATCCTCCGTCAGTAATTTTACCACCAGCTGTGCCGCTTCCTCACAACATCTTGTCGTTGCCGAATTATCCAAATATGCTTCCATTTTTCCCCTTCTTATATATCCAATTCGTATATCAGCATGGAAAGTGTTGCCATTCCTGCTGTTTCTGTGCGCAAAATACGTCTGCCAAGAGAGATCCGATGCATGTCTTTATCAAGCTGCGCAATCTCTTCCGTGGAAAATCCGCCCTCCGGACCGATCATTACTCCGATGGACGCCCCTTCCGGAATCGAGCGAAAGATCTCTCTTGTTGCTTCCATGCCTCTTTCATTCTCATACGGAACCAGGACAACGTCCAGCTCCTTTGCCTCTTCCAATGCCTGTTTCCAGGAAAGTGGCATCTGAATCTGCGGAATCACGGTCCGCTTCGACTGTTTTGCCGCACTCTCTGCAATTGCCTGCCACCGCTTACATTTGCTCTGTGCCTTCTTTTCATCCAGTTTTACCACACAGTTTTTCATGGCAACCGGTATGACGGTATAGACACCAAGTTCCACGGTCTTTTGTATAATCAGTTCCATCTTATCACTTTTAGGAAGACCCTGAAAAAGATACACCTTATGGGAAAACTCTGTTCCCATTTCATCGGTATCCTCTATCTGTGCCCAGACCTCTTCCTCTGTAATTTCCAGGATACGGCAAAAATACGATCTGCCGCTCTGATCGCTGATGCGGATTTTCTCCCCTGTCTTCATGCGCAGCACATGACCGATATGATTGACATCACTGCCCACAATGCAGATCCGATCCTGCTGCACCTGTTCATCTTCCACAAAAAACTGGTACATCCCTTGCTCCTACTGTTTCTGTGCGGTAATATTTACCCACTCACCCTGATGATTGATTTCCACTACAGTAAGTCCTGCTGCTTCCATCGCTTCTTTTACTTCGTTTTCCTTAAAATCAATGATGCCGGAAGTGATAAAATAACCACCCTGTTTTAATCTGGCCGGAATGACCGGTGCCATGGCAATGATAACTGGTGCTAAAATATTTGCCACAACAATCTCATATTCCTCTGTCCCAACCTTTTCCTGAAGTTCTTCATCATCAATCAGATTTCCCACATAAAAGGTTCCCAGAGACAAATCGAGATGGTTTACCTGCATATTATCCCTTGTAGAAGTCATGCAGTCTGCATCCAGATCCGTTCCCACGACTTCTCTTGCGCCGAGTTTTAATGCCACAATCGATAAAATTCCACTGCCACATCCCACATCCAGTACTTTCGGATGTTTTCCTTCCACATATTTCTGTAACTGCCGGATGCAAAGCTGTGTCGTTTCATGTTTTCCTGTTCCGAAAGAAATTCCCGGATCGATCTCAATCAGAAATTTATCTTTGTCTTCTTCCTTTAATTCTTCCCAGGTCGGTTTGATTAATATATCATCAATGGTAAAAGAAGTAAAATATTTTTTCCAGTTATTGATCCAGTCAAGATCTTCTGTTTCGGAAGATGTAATGACACCGCTTCCCACTTCCACCATGTCACGCAGTTTCTCGAGTCCGATCTTTACCTGCTTTAAAATCTCCGTCTGATCACTGCCGTCTTCTTCCACATAAAAGCTCACATGGCTGATGCCCTCATCCGGAGGAAGTTCCGGCAGAAAATCAATAAACATATCCGCCTGGTCTTCTTTGGTAAGCGGAATATTGTCTTCAATCTCTATTCCCTCAATGCCCAGATCCATCAGCATGGAACTCATAAAATCCTCTGCTGCGGTCGTTGTCTCAATTGTATATTTTTTCCACTTCATGTTACCATCCTCTCAATTCTACACTAAGGCATACTGTATATATCATACCTTATTTCCAATAAAATTTCAAGAAAACATTGTACATCAAAAAAACCCATGTTATAATATAGGGGTTAAGTTGATAGTTATACAGTTATAGGAGAAAACAATAAATGGATAAACGCAATCTTGTAGAAGGACTTCAGAAAGCATTCAACACCGATGACCGGCAGCGAAATACTTCTGATACCAGTGATGTAGAATATAAAGAGAACACCAATACTCTCTATATCAAAAAACAGAGAACCTACAATATGGAAGAAAACATGCAGTCCGCCACTGCCATGTCAGAGGAGGAGATTTTTAAGCGTCTTCATGAGGAACGACATTAAACATGTTAAACATGCATAAAACAGCCATACGGTCTGCGGACAGACCGTATGGCTGTTTTAATTTTTGTACACAGCACAAAGCTTATGATACTCACTGTTAATTTCCTGAACGGTATTCTTATCCCCATCCAGATTATCCGGATGATAAATTTTGATCAGGTCTTTATAACGTTTCTTAAGAGACTGTCTGCTCTCTACTCCGGAGAAGAACATTTCTCCTCTGATAACAGGCTGCTCTGCTGTCACGGAAAAATCGCTTACCCGCTGATAGAAAGCTTTCTGCTTCTTCACATGTTCTTTCTCTGTTGCAAGTTTCACCAGTTCTTCTTCGAGTATTTTAAATTTCATATTGAAAAGCTTCTGCTGCTGTTCCAGACGGCGGTCTTCAATCTCCACCCGCCGGGTAAATTCCCGCCGTTCACGCTCCAGCGTGCGGCGCTGCTCCTCCAAAGCTTTACGTTCTTCTTCCAGCGTCATCCCCCACATGCCTCCGTATCCGTACACACATGCTGCCAATAATACTAACAGACTCATCATACAATACTTTGTACCAGATTACTATAGGCGATTTGTACTAATGTTCATCGAAAGATTCTTTGATTTTGTCCATAAAACCCTTCTTTTTTTCTTTTCCGGTCTGTGCTCCGCCCTCTTTATTCAGGGAATTTCCCGTCAATTCATCAAATTTACGCAACGCCTCTTTTGCCTCTTTGTTTAAGCCCGTCGGCGTGTTGACAATCAGTGTTACATAATGGTCTCCACGTACTGCCTTGTTTCGGATCGATGGTACTCCTTTGCCTTTCAGACGGATTCTCGTTCCGCTCTGGGTACCCGGTGCAACGGTATAGATGATATCTCCGTCCACCGTCCTGATACGGATATCCCCGCCCAGTGCTGCAATACCAAAGGAAATCGAAGCATTGGAAAATATATTCATGTCCTGACGTTCAAACGCATTACTTCTGGAAACAAGAACTTCTACCAGAAGATCTCCTCTCGGACCTCCGTTTCGTCCCGGTTCTCCGTAACCTCTGACACGAACAGACTGTCCATTATCAATTCCGGCCGGAATCTCTACGGTCTTTCGTACTTTCTTTGAGATATATCCCGTTCCCCGGCAATCCGGACATTTTTCACGGATCACCTTACCGGTACCACCGCAATCCGGACAGGTCTGCACATTCTGCATCATGCCAAACAAAGACTGCTGGGAATATACCACTTTCCCTTTTCCCCCGCACTTGCTGCAGGTTTCCGGTGAAGTTCCCGGTTTTGCCCCGGTTCCGTGACAGGTCTTACATTCTTCTTTATACGGGAACTCAAGTTCCTTAGAACATCCAAACACAGCTTCTTCAAACGTAATACGGACGGTAAGACGTACACTTGCGCCCTGCGCCGGTCCGTTATTATTGCTGTTTCGTCTTCCGCCACCGAAAAAGTCTCCGAAAATATCGCCAAAGATATCTCCCATATCCATGCCGGAAAAATCGAATCCACCTGCACCGCCGGCGCCTCCATCAAACGCAGCATGACCAAACTGATCATACTGTCTGCGCTTTTCCGGATCGCTCAAAACGGCATATGCCTCCTGCGCTTCCTTAAATTTTTCCTCACACTCTTTATCTCCCGGATGCATATCCGGATGATACTTCTTGGCGGTTGTACGGAAAGCTTTTTTTATTTCTGCTTCCGTTGCGGTCTTTGGAATTCCAAGGACCTCGTAATAATCTCTTTTCTCTGCCATAATATTAATCCCTTATAGTACGCATAGGGTTTCCGGAAAACCGGAAACCCCACGCTTTGTCTATTTATTTTCTAAATTAAACCTCTTTGAAATCTGCATCGATGACATCATCATCTGCACCATTTGCTCCTGCTCCGGTGTTTGCTCCTGCTGCAGAACCCATATCAGGACCTGCTCCCGGATTCGGGCCTGCGCCTGCTGCACCCTGTGCTGCCTGTGCCTGCTCATACATCTTTGCAAATACCTTCTGTGCACTCTGTGTCAGTTTCTCCTGTGCTGCCTTTAATTCAGCAACATCTGCATCTGTCATCTGCTCTGCTTCCTTGTGTGCATCAAGGATTGCCTTTACTGCTGCGATGTCTGCCTCAACTGCTGACTTATCTGCCGCATCAATCTGCTCTCCAACCTGCTTTAATGCATCCTCTGTCTGGAATACAAAGCTCTCAGCTTCATTTCTGGCATCGATTGCTTCTTTTCTCTTCTTATCCTGTGCTTCAAACTCAGCAGCTTCCTTAACAGCCTTATCGATTTCTTCATCTGACATGTTAGATCCGGCTGTGATTGTGATATGCTGCTCTTTGCCTGTTCCAAGATCCTTGGCAGATACATTTACAATACCGTTTGCATCGATATCGAATGTAACCTCGATCTGTGGAACACCACGACGTGCTGGCGGGATACCATCCAGACGGAACTGTCCGAGAGATTTGTTATCTCTTGCGAACTGACGCTCACCCTGTACAACGTTGATATCTACAGCGGTCTGGTTATCTGCTGCGGTAGAGAAGATCTGGCTCTTCTTCGTAGGAATGGTAGTATTTCTCTCGATCAGACGGGTTGCAATACCACCCATGGTCTCGATAGAAAGTGACAGTGGTGTTACATCGAGAAGTAAGATCTCGCCGGCACCTGCATCACCTGCTAATTTACCACCCTGAATAGAAGCACCGATTGCTACACACTCATCCGGGTTTAAGGACTTGCTTGGCTCTTTGCCTGTCATCTGTCTTACCTTATCCTGTACAGCCGGGATACGTGTAGAACCACCAACCAGAAGAACCTGGCCTAAATCTGCATTTGTAAGACCTGCATCCTTCATAGCGTTCTGTACCGGTACTGCAGTTCTCTCTACGAGATCATGTGTTAATTCATCAAATTTTGCTCTGGTGAGGTTCATATCAAAGTGCTTTGGTCCCTCAGCAGTAGCTGTGATGAATGGTAAGTTAATATTTGTAGTAGTTGCGGAAGAAAGTTCCTTCTTTGCTTTCTCGGCAGCTTCTTTTAATCTCTGTAAAGCCATCTTGTCGGTAGAAAGATCAACACCCTCTGCCTTCTTAAACTCATCGATCATCCACTGTGTGATCTTGTTATCAAAATCATCACCACCAAGATGTGTATCACCGTTGGTAGATAATACTTCGATGACACCGTCACCGATCTCAATGATAGATACATCAAATGTACCACCACCAAGGTCATATACCATGATCTTTTGTTCTTTTTCGTTATCAAGGCCATATGCAAGTGCTGCTGCAGTAGGCTCGTTGATGATACGCTTTACATCCAGACCTGCAATCTTTCCGGCATCCTTGGTTGCCTGACGCTGTGCATCGTTGAAATATGCAGGAACTGTAATAACAGCTTCTGTAACCTTTTCTCCAAGGTATCCTTCTGCATCAGCCTTTAATTTCTGAAGTACCATAGCGGAAATCTGCTGTGGACTGTACTGTTTGTCATCAATGGCTACTTTATAATCCGTACCCATATGTCTCTTAATGGAAGAAATCGTCTTCTCAGCGTTTGTAACAGCCTGACGCTTTGCCGGCTCACCGATGAGACGCTCTCCTGTCTTTGTAAATGCTACAACGGATGGTGTTGTTCTTGCACCTTCCTGATTTGCGATAACGGTAGGTTTTCCACCTTCCATAACAGCTACACAGCTGTTGGTTGTTCCTAAGTCAATACCAATGATCTTGCCCATTTTCTTTTCCTCCTGCTAAAATTATGATCAAATAAAATTGTTTTGCTAATTTATGATTTACTACTCCATGCGGAATAGGAAATACCTTTATTCGCTGACTACAGCGACCATACTGTGGCGGACCACATTGTCCTTGTAGGTGTAACCTTTTTGTAATTCCTGGGCAACTGTTCCCGGTTCATACTCTTCGCTTTCCACCTGCATAACTGCATTATGGAGATCCGGATCAAATTCCTTTCCCAGTGCCTCAATCGGTTTCACCCCGATGGCATCTAATTCTGTCAGCATCTGCTTATATACTTTATCCATACCGATAACAAAAGCATCATCCTTTTGTTCCTCTGGTACAGCTGCAAGCCCACGCTCGAAATTGTCGATAACCGGGAGAATCTTTTCAATGATTGTTCTTGCTCCCATGTCAAACATCTGCGCTTTTTCTTTTTCCGTACGTTTACGGAAATTATCAAACTCTGCCATCTGACGTTTCAGACGGTCGTTTAAATCTTCGATCTGTTCGTCTTTTTTATCTTTCTTTTTCTTTCCAAAGGCACCCTTTTTTTCGGATTTCTCTTCTTTCTTTGTATCCTTTTCTTCGGCTGCAGTTTCTTTTGTTTCCTCTGCCGCCGTCTCCTTTGTGTCCTTTGTTTCTTCACATGTCTGTTCGGCCTTGGTTTCTTTTGTATCTACTGCCTCTTCTTCCATGACTTTTTTGTTTTCTGCCATGTTTACCACCTTTCTAGGATTGCCCTTTTTCTTTATCAAAAATACCGTCTAACTGGGACTTTAAGTTTTTGAGGTTGTCAACAACATTCTCGTAATCCATCCGTTTCGGACCAACAATTCCGATCGTTCCTTTGACGCCCTCCCCCAGATCATAAGTTGCGGTAACGACACTGCAATCTTTCATGGTCTGTACCGGAGCTTCATTTCCGATATAAACCTGTATTTCATTTCCTTTGCGCTCCCCCTCAGAAAGGGATTCCGTTACCAGATTTACCAGCTCATCTTTTTCCTCAAATGTGGAAAGAAGACCTGCCGCACTCTCTGAATCAGAAAGTTCCGGATATTTCAAAATATTGGTTGCACCGCTTGTGTAGATCTGCAGATCCTCGTTTTCACTCAGTGTCTGTCCCAGTGCATCCAGCACATGGGAAACAATCTCACTGTGCACGCCTGCCTGCTCTTTCAGTTTGGAAATCGTTCCCAGATTGATTTCCTGCAGTGACAGCCCATTCAATGCTGTATTCAGCAGAATGTTCAGTTTCAGTAACGTTTCGTTGTCGAGCGGTTCTTCCACGTCGATCATCTGATTCTTTACCATGTTGCTGTTCATTACGATAACTGCCAGTATATGTTTCTCATCTACATTGGACAGCTGCATAAACTTTACTTTGTTTCCACTGTAAGTCGGTGCGGAAACAATTGTCGCATAATTGGTGTTGTTTGCAAGCATCTTTGCAACCTTTTTTAATACCTCATCCATCTTCTGGGTTTTTTCTATTACGAAGTCCTTCATTTCTTTGACTTCCCGGTCTTTTTCCTGCATCAGATGATCCACATAAAACCGATAGCCTTTGTCTGAAGGAATTCTTCCTGCTGATGTATGTGGCTGCACGATATAACCAAGTTCTTCAAGATCTGCCATCTCATTGCGGATGGTTGCAGAACTTAAATTCAGATCCGTATATTTTGAAATGGTTCGTGATCCCACAGGTTCACCGGTTGCAAGATAATTACGGATAACTGCATCCAGAATTTTTACTTTTCTTTCATCCAATTCCATATTCTCGTCTGCCATTTTCCCGTCTCCTGTTCCTGAACCTTCACCGGTTATTTTTGGTTTGTTAGCACTCATTTACTTAGAGTGCTAATATCGTTCTGCTATTAAAATAGCACCAAGGTGTTTTTTTGTCAACACCCTGATGCTATTTTATTTTTATTTTATAATTATATTTTATAAAAGAAACTTCGCCATCACGTAGTTGGCCAGATCCATCCCCTTGTCGGTCAGTGCAATCCTGCCAGCAACCATCTGCAAAAGTCCCTGTTCTTTCAGCTTGCGAAGTGTTTCCAGATACACGGCCTCAATCGGTACCCCAAAGCTTTGCTCAAACGCTGCTCTGGTTACTCCCTCATTCATCCGCAGCCCCAGAAACATAAATTCCTCCATCTGCTCTTTTCTTGTCAGAATCTGTGCCTGTTCCTGTACACAGCTGCCAATCCAGAGATCCTCCGGTACGGCATGCTCCCCGTCTTTTAAAAACTCTGCCGGAGACTTCTCCTGCAGGTGGTCACAAAATTCTCCATACGCATACAGCTGCCGGGTGTTGGTATACCGGACATTTTCCACCAGGGAAGATGCCCCCAGCCCCAGCCCCAGATAATTTTCTCTGGTCCAGTAGCCAATGTTATGTCTGCAGGCATACCCCGGCTGGGCAAAATTGGAGATTTCATACTGCCGGTATCCCGCCTGTTTCAGTACATCCTGCGTGGCCTTATAAATGCGGTATACCTCATCCTCGTCCGGAAGAATCTCTGTATGAATCCCCGCTTCCTGCTTCACTGCGTCAAACTTATACCGTTCATAAAACGGTGTCCCCTTTTCTATGATCAGGGAATATGCCGAAATATGTTCCGGTTTCAGCCGGATCACCGTCTGCAGGGATTCCAAAAATTTGTCCAGCGTCTGGTAAGGCAGACCGCTCATCAGATCAATATTGATATTTTCAAACCCTGCATTTCTCGCCAGCTCATACGTTTTTAAAAACTGATCATACGTGTGAATTCTTCCAAGTGCTTTCAGCTCCTCATTGTTTGTTGACTGCAGTCCGATCGAGAGGCGGTTGATCCCCGCACTCTGATAAACATTCAGTTTCTTTGCCGTCACCGTTCCCGGATTGCACTCGATGCTGATCTCCGCATCCGCCTCCACATGAAAACTCGAAGCAACCTGCTGCAGCACGGTGTAAATCAGATTTTCCTCCAGCCAGCTCGGCGTGCCCCCTCCGATATAAATTGTCGGGACATGATAATCCCCAAGCAGATTTCCGTAATAACGGATTTCCTGCAGCAGGGCATGCACATATCTGATCTGTGTATTGCTGTCTGCCGGAAAGGACAGGAAATCACAGTAATCACACTTTTTCACGCAAAAAGGGATATGAATATATAATTCCAGTTTCTTTTCATTCATAGAATCAGTCTTCATCCAGTTTCAATACACTCATGAATGCCTCCTGCGGCACTTCTACGCTGCCGACCTGACGCATTCTCTTCTTTCCTTCCTT
>ERZ1034984.3334-NODE-3334-length-11727-cov-7.641107_pt1 | contig 11727 bp, 11 predicted proteins | sample MGYA00520589_ERZ1034984 | MGnify/ENA primary metagenome ERZ1034984 (study PRJEB33766, sample SAMN09781790) | gut metagenome | biome: gut microbiome | host: Homo sapiens | place: Madagascar | study: EMG produced TPA metagenomics assembly of the PRJNA485056 data... | reverse complement strand
TAAGGGAAAGCTCACCTGCGACAAACTTAGTGTTTTCAAGGGATTGAGAGATATTTGATAATAAAATATAACAATTATTAAATTTCTTGGAATATATGAAATCTCAATTCCAGTTTATTGAAACTTTATATACGAACACACATAGACAGCTTCGGCTGTCTTTTTTCATATAATCGCATAATTGCACTATCTTAAAAGTTCTCCTACAATAGAAAAAAATCCGAAGAAGGTTTTGATAATGAGAAATACAATGAAGCTTAAGCTAACATATGATTATAAATGCTAATCTAAAAGTGAGCCACTTTCATATTACTCTGAACTTAATCTTAGGTTCAGAGGTGATAAAGGTGGTAATTTCAGTGAACGATTACAAACAAATCCGGCAACGCTATCTAAATGGCGAAAGCCAGCACAGCATTGCCAAATCAATGGGTATTTTCCGCAATACCGTTAAAAAGAACTGCGAAGGCGAGAAAGTCCCCTGGGAGCGTAAAACTCCCGAACGTGAAACATCAGTACTTACCGAAGACGTTCTTGCCTTCATTACTTGTTGGTAAAAATCTGTTTTCCTATCATTTAGATCATTACATGCCTCTGCACAGTAGAATCAAAAGCTGTGCCGGTGGTAAGAGCGTTGTATTTAAGAACGCCGCCTCATTATCGATCGAATTATCAGAAGCTAAGGACAACTATGCTCTCGGCAAACTGGAGAAAAGGATCCAGAAAGTCGATCTGCTGATAATCGATGAAATGGGATATGCAAGTTTTGACCGTTTCCAGTCAGAACTGTTATTTAAAGTTATTGTTGACAGAAGTGAGCACAAGTGGTTCAAAATCAAACGAGCACGTGGCTCACTTTCTAGTTGATATTCATAGCTAAACTGATATGTTCAACAATGTTGCCTTAAGTGGTGCTCGTATATAAATAAAGTGTTTGTGGTATAAAAACATGTCAAAACAATCTTATTTTTCAAGGCGTGTTGACATGGTGTAATGATTTGAATAAAATATAGTTACTGATATATTCAGATTGCAATTGCTGAATTGTTATATGAAAGGAGACTAGCGATGAACGACCTTAAATTAAGACTTAAACCGCACTGGAATGAAGGAACAGTAGATTATATGTGGCTGTACTATGAGTACCCGGCTGAAGAACTGACAACATCGCCTGAGATTGATTATGGTGATAAGGGGTTCGGAGGACTTTGCCCGTTTCCAGAGTATGATCACTTCTCGCTGACTGATGATAAGGGTGAGATTGAGTATGAACTCAAGGATTCCCCATCTGATTATCAGGGAATCGAGAATAAGGGAATATACTTTTCCAGACCTGCAGAGGGGCAGGTGAAGTGGAGCTACAGACTCAAGACAAGGGTTCTTCCTGAGGGATACGTTGCAAGCCCATATTATGATTTCAGGAACGAACCGCTTGGAGTTAATGGAGCAGGATACTTTGCTTTCATGCTTCCGCCTGGAAGAAAAGAATTCGTATTGGATCTTATCTGGGATATGTCAGAAATGCCTGAAGGTTCCAGAGGGGTCTTCAACTATGCATGCGGAGATTTCAGAAAGAAATTTGACAGCCGTGAACTTAGAATGTCATATTTTGCAGCCGGACTGATGAAGGCGGTAGAGACAGAGAACTTCGGAGTATATTGGTTCAGTGATCCTGATACAGATATGCTTCCGCTCGCAGAGAAACTCAAAGACATGTACCTGTTTAACTCTAAATTCTTTAATGATGAAAATGGTATATACAGAATTTTCTTCCGTAGGGATCCTTTCGAGAAGAGCGATGGTGGATCAGCGGCGTATAGGTCTTTTATGGCGGGATACAGTGCTTATGGAACAACTAACTGGGACAGAATGTATACTTTGCTTTGCCATGAGATGATACATAACTGGCCAATGATGGATGATAGCGTTACAGGAACTGCGACTTGGTATAACGAGGGCTGTGCAGAGTACTATTGCACTATGCTGCCTCTTCGTGCGGGATTCGCTTCAGCGGAATATGAAGCGGTTCAGATCAATGAAAAGCTTGGAGAGAGATACTATGACAATCCGCTGCGTGAGCTTTCCAATATGGAGCTTGCAAGGGTCCAATGGCAGGATCGCCGTGGGCAGGTAGTTCCTTACGGACGAGGGATGATTTATCTTGCCAATACTGATGCTGAGTTAAAGCGTGCAGGAAAGCCAAGTATAGATACCATTATCACTTCATATAACTGGGACATCCAGATAACACTTGAGAACTGGGAAAACTTCATCCGGGAAAATCTTGGCGAAGAAGGAATCAGAAAATTCGAAGAGATGAAATCCGGAAAGCTTATCATACCTGACCCGGATGCATTTGACGGGAAGTTCGAATTCTATGAGCATGAAGTAGAGAAAGACGGAATCACAATGACAAGCTATCGCTGCAGAGCAAAATAGAAATAGTAGAACAGGTCGGAAATCCTGTAGCACCTGTTGTTAAAATCACGGGGAACCATGACACCGCTTGACGCTTCCCCTGGTCTCAGAAACATATACAATGAGGAATATCAAATAAGTGAGAAGCTCCTGCATCCATTTCGGAATGCAGGAGCTTCTCAGTGTATTGGTGTTATGTAAGGAGTCATATCTGATTATCTGGACTCAAACAGAGCCTTGGCCGCCAGATGAGTCATGTAGCAGTCAAGCTTGCCGGTTACTTCAAAGGTCGAATGCATACCAAGAACCGGGGTGCCGGCGTCTATTACGTCAATATTTCTTACTGCCATACAGAGAGCGACTGTTCCGCCTCCGCCAATATCGACTTTACCCAATTCTGATATGTGCCATATGACATTGTTACTGTCGAAAATCTTACGGATTCTGGCAACCGTTTCTGCGGATGCATCGCTGGAAACAATCTTGCCCCGGCTGCCGCTGTATTTCATTACTGAAATACCTCTGTTCATGTAACCCTCGTTCATTGGATCAAATACATCATAGAAATTAGGATCATATGAGCCTGTAACATCCATTGAGAGGCAGAGCGAGTTCTCATAGCAGTAATCTACAGGAATACCTTCAGCTGTGCAGAGATCAAGCATGAAAGTATCGAAGGCTTTAGTTTCCATGCTGGTGATTCCGGAGTTGCCTACTTCTTCTTTGTCTGCAAACAAGCATATAGCTGTTTTAGTAGGGGATTCTATTTTGAGAAGACCCATCAGGGCAGCATATGCACATACTCTGTCATCCTGACCGTATGAACCGATCATCGAGCGGTCGAGTCCAACGTCTCTGCTCTTGAAAGCAGGGATGACTGACAGTTCAGCAGATGCAAAATCATCTTCTGTTATTCCATACTTTTCATTGAGAATACTGAGTATCGTAGCCTTAAGGGCACCGTCTTTGATTGATGTATCAGGCTCGCTTCCTATGAGGACATTGATTTGTTCACCCTCATACGCATCCTCAAGCACCAGCTTTTTCTGTTTATCCGCGAGGTGAGGGAGCAGGTCAGGAATAGTGAAAACAGGGTCCGCAGGATCTTCTCCGATAACTACTGTAACACCGGTTCCATCAGCAAGATAAACAACTCCATGAAGAGAGAGCGGGATGGCAAACCAGTGATGCTTTCGGATACCTCCATAGTAATGGGTCTTGAAGTAAGCGTTCTGATCCTCATATAGAGGGTTTGTCTTGAGGTCAAGACGCGGATTGTCTATATGTGCTGCTGCTATATTGACACCCTCTGAAAGCGGGGAGCTGCCAACCACTGCGGCGTAAACCGACTTGAGTCTATGGATCCTGTAAACCCGGTCTCCCGGCTTGACTGATTGGCCATGTTTAAGCTCAGTGAAACCGTGGTCTTTCAGGATGTATACGATCCTTTCAGTGCATTCACGCTCTGTTTTGCAGTGGTTCAGAAAATCCTTATATCCCTTGCTGTACTCGTGTGCAGCAGACTTGATCTCTTCTGTAATGTGATAGTAAGCATTTTCCTTGTTATTGATTCTCATTGTTATCCTCCTTGATAAAAAAAGCAGCGGCGCACTGTGTGCCCGCTGCCTGACTGGTTAAGTACTATCAAAGAATGATCAATACTGAGAGATGTCTTTGAGAATTAGTTCTTTGGCGAGATCTACATTTCTCGCCTCCAGCGCATCAACTATTGCTACATGATAGTCTGTCCATGATGTGTTGCTTGACGCGATTGTGAATTCCATCCTGGACAAAGTCCCAAGCAGATCATCCATCATGGAGTAGAGAAACTTATTGCCGGTTATTTCTGCAATGGCAAGATGAAACTCTCTGTTGCTGGCAACCGCTTCCGCAGAGGACCTGTCAGATTCATTCGCCTGATGGAGGTGCTGCCTTAGAGAGCGGATGGCCTCACCCGATGCTTCAGTACATGCTATTTCTATCATGAAAGGCTCTACAACTTCTCTGAGTTTGATGATCTGGTTAATCTCCTCTGCTGACAGAACGGAAATCATGTATCCGCTCCTTGGGTAGCTGATGAGATGACCTTCTGCGCAAAGCCTGTGCAGTGCTTCTCTTGCAGTCAGTCTGCTGACATCGTACTTCTCAGCAATCTCTTTCTCTTTGATTAGAGTATTGGGCTTGTATTTTGCGTTGAAGACATCCTGCTTCAGCTCAGTGTATACCTTATCTGTAAGTTGCATTTTTCATCTAACTCCTTATCTGGATAATTACTTCCAACTGATAATAGGATATCTTATTATTTCCGCTAATGTCAATTGTTTTATTCGACAGCTGCGATATTAGCCGCAGCATCCTTTGCTTCGAGCTCTTTCTTGAGAGTCTTAAGCTTCTTCTCATACCTGTCAACTATGAAGAAGAATCCCAGGAAGAGGAAAATCGCAAGCACCATAGGGATAGTTACATTCTCTGCAAAGAACAGAGCTTTAACGCTTTCGGCCTGTTCCTCAGCCTGTGGGACATATGGAACAAGGGATATAAGAGCAGCAACAACAGCACCACCAATGGCCTGGCCGGCTTTCATACCAAATGTGAAGAATGACATCGTAACTGCCTGGTTGTTCACGCCCGTTGTAAGACGACCATATGTGCATGCGTCCATGATGCACTGTATTGAGAACGCTCCTATGTTAAGGGAAGCACCTGCAACAAAAAACACGAGGATACCGAATACGATCATGCTGCTGTCGTGAGTAAAAAACCTTACAAGCTGACCGATTGCAAATATCAGAGCACAGATACCGCATGATCTTGCGTTTCCGAACTTCTTGCTCATTGGAGCCATCACAGCTATACCAAGGAATCCACCAAGAGCGCCTGCTGTTGAGTAAACCGAAAGAAGCTGCATGTTCTTGATGGTGTACTGTGCGTAATAAACCATGGAAGCACCCATGGCTGAAGCAATCAGAAGATAGAAGATGTAGATAAGGCATATAGCAACAGCATATCTGTTTTTTAGAGCTTCTGTGAACAGCTTGAGTGCACTAGGCTGTTCTACTGATTCAAGAACCTGCTCACCATCACTCGAAACTGCCGGCAATGGATCGTTATCGAAGCCTGCTGACGTTGTGTAACTGAAAAGCTTGCATGCAGTATTGATGAAGGCGTAAATAGCTACAGTGACTGCAAATCCGAGTGCAAGATTGCCGTGACCAGTTACTTTTACGAGAGGAAGTGTAATTGCCGGAATAGCAGCATTGTTGATTGTTGAGAGTAACGATTCCATCTGCTGAATCTTGACTCTTTCCTGGCTGTTATCGGTAGCGCGGACGATAAGTGTATTACTTGAAACTCCGAGAACTGTCAGGAACATGCCCTGCAGGATATATGTGATCGCGACCCAGGCGATTTTGGCAGGCTGTGCCATCTCAGGGCACCAGTAGCTGAGTACAGTGATTACTGCAGCAGGTACTGAGAAATACTTGATCCAGAATCTGCATTTGCCTTCCTTGGACTTAGTCTTGTCAACGATAGCACCCATCATTGGATCGTTGACTGCATCCCATACCCTTGCAACCAGAAGTATAACTGATGCTGCCGCAGCGGGGATCTTGATTACATCTGTATAAACATATAGTAAGAAGTAAGAATTGAGCAGGATTATTATATTGTTGCCTCCGTTACTCAGCGCCTGCCCGATCTTGAATTTCAAAGGTGTCAATTGGTTGTTAACTGTCTGGTTCATTGTTATCCTCCTGACCAAAAACGAAAATTGAACTTAATACTGATATATTCAACTTGATTCAAATCATAAATTATGAACCTGATGATGTCAATATAAAAAATAGAAAAAGTGCAAAAAAATGGAATAAGCTCAGTAAAATAAAGAAACTTTTAATTCTGTGTTGACAAATAAAACGGATACAAGTACAATATGGTTACTGATATGTTCAGTTTGCAATCGGATTAAAAGGAGGCCTAAAATGATCCTAAACAACGTAAGACTTGTACCGGAACTCACTAACGGGGTAAACGCAGAATCAGGGGCTGTTGAAATCAGAGACGGAAAGATCATAAAAGTAGAAAATAAAGCATTGCATGTTTCAGACACATCAGAACATGTTATCGACTGCAATGGTAAAACCTTGCTTCCGGGCCTGATTGATCTTCATACACATATAACAGTGCTCGGGCGTGTCGGATTCGATCAGATCCATTCGCCTATGGGCCTTGTCGAGAGTGCAGCGATGCAGGCGACAAGATACCTGGATTATGGGTTTACAACTGTAAGGGATTGCGGAAGTATATATCGGGTTGCCAATCATATAAGGAATATGGTAAGAAAAGGGCTCATCACAGCACCTGACATCATATCCTGCGGACTTGGCATAATGACAACCGAGATCGAAGAGAATAATCCTATGAGTCATCATCTCTGCTTTGCGGATGGCCCTGAAGAATTGACCAAGGCTGTAAGGACGGAGGTTGCAAATGGTGCAGATTTCGTCAAGGTCTTTGCATCTGGCGCAGCAGCAAATCCAAGAGGAATCCCTAATCAGGCGATTATGGACCAATCTGAGATAGAGGCAATCATATCTGCGGCAAAACGCAAAGATATGTATGTCGCAGCACACTGCCATGCAGACGAAGCGATCAGGCTTTGTGCTGAAAGCGGTGCTTATACCATAGAACATGCAACGCTGATAAGCGATGAGACGCTTGACCTTATCTGTGAGCTTCCGGGTTGTTGTCTTATCCCGACTCTTGCGGTGATGTATCTCGGGGAAGACCCTGATCCTTACTGGCAGAAGAGGCTGGGGCCGATGTTCGAACATTGCACAGGAATGATGGAAAAGGCATATCTGAGAGGCGAAAAGCTTGGCTTTGGAACCGACTGTGCTGCCGGAAGCGAGGAATATGAAAAGGGAATTGAGTTTCGGTTCCGCAAAGAAAACTGTCACATGAAAGACATTGATATTCTTCTGCAGGCAACAAGGTACAGTGCTGAAATCGCCGGTATAGATGATGTAAAGGGCCAGATAGCAGAGGGCTTTGATGCAGATTTTATCTTAGTTGACGGAAGGCCTGATGAAGATATTTCCGCTATGTACAAGAGACCGGATAAGGTTTGGAAGCATGGCGTAATGGTAAGAGGTTGATATATGAAATACGATTTTGACACACTGGTGAAAAGGGAGGGACTGGATAGCGTCAAGGCGCTGCTGACACCGGATGAGATAACATCATCCGGCCATATCACAATGTGGGGTGCAGAGTTTGACTTCCGGACTGCGCCATTCGTAACAGAAGCGATCACTGAATGGGCTTCAAGAGGAATATACCCATACACCATTGATACCGACAGATTCAGAAGACTTGTTGCGAGATGGATGAAAACTCATAGAAAATGGGATGTTGAACCTGAATGGGTAGTCACAACTTACGGAATTTCTTCATCACTTGCAATCGCCGCCAGAGCATTTCTCGAACAGAGTGATAAGATTCTATGCTTTGAGCCGGGTTACGACAATTACTGGTGTGCTGTTGAGAGATGCGGCCGTAAACGTATCGGCAGTCGTATGAAATATACTGGCGAAGGATATGAAATAGACTGGCGGGATCTTGAGCACAAAATGGCGGATCCATCCTGCAAAATGATTGTACTCTGTAATCCGCAAAATCCAACGGGGAAAGTATTCAGCGATGAGGAAATTGCCGGAATTGCAACTGCAGCGGTCAGAAATGATGTGATTATCTTTTCTGATGAGATATTTGCTGAATGCCTTTACGAAGGCCACATTAGCGCAGTAGAACAGGTATGCCCTGAAGCAAAAGTGATAACAGGGACATCTATTGGCAAGTGGCTCTCTTTTACGGGTGCTAATCATGCAAATATAGTCATCAGTGATCCGGAGATACGAAGCAGATTCATTGAAGAGAGAAATGCGACATTCTATGGAAGTGTTAATCCGATGATGATCCCGGCATATGAGGCAGCATACACCTCTGATGGAGAAGACTGGATACATGAATTGATGACATATGTCAGGGGAAACTACAAACTGGTATGTGATTACTTCCGCAAGATCAAGGGATTCAAGGTTATACGCCCAGAAGGTACGTATATCCTGTGGGTGGATGCATCAGAGTTCTGTTGTAACGAGGATGAACTCAGAAGCTTTCTAATCGGGAAGGCACACTTTCATGTAGACATGGGCCCCCAATACTACGGAGATCCGGGTTTCTTCAGAATGAATCTGGCGATGCCTAGAGCTGAACTTGAGAAGAATCTTAAGTCACTGGTTGATGCAATATTGAAAAATGGTCAGAATAGATATGAATAGAGAAGAATTACAGGAATACATAGTTGATCTCAGAAGAGAATTCCATATGCACCCTGAACTCTCGGGACAGGAGGAATGGACTTCTGCAAGAATATGCGAGGAACTCAGCGCAGCAGGTGTTCCGTATGAAATATATGGACACAGAAATGTGATCGGCAGGATAGAGAACGGCGAAGGCAGAAGAATCGCATTCAGAGCTGATTTTGATGCTCTGCCGGTTGAAGAGCTGGTCGATGTTCCGTGGAAGAGCCGTAATCTAGAATGTATGCACGCGTGCGGACATGATGCTCATACAGCTTGCCTGCTCGGTACGGCGAGGCTGCTGATGGAGAATAAGGACAGATGGAAAGGGACTGTGTATCTGTGCTTCCAACATGGTGAAGAGACAGGCAAAGGCGCAGACGAATGTGTCCGCTATCTGAAGGATCACGGTGGTGTAGATGCGGTATTCGCTGCACACATGCTGTCTATACTTCCATCAGGAATGATAGTTCTTCAGCCAGGGGCCGTAGCTACAGGCGGGATCATTTTCAGAATTGAAATTGAAGGTACGAGCGGACACGGAGGAAGGCCTGACCTTGCCATAAGCGCAGCGGATATCATGTGCGATATATACCAGCATCTTGTGAGCATACCTTCTAACAGACACGAGGCAGCTAAGACTTGTGTGATAAGCCCATGCGTACTTAATTCAGGCAGTCGCTTTAACGTCATACCTGACAGTGCTGTCTTAGAGGGAACGATAAGGTTCCTTGGGGAGGACGATGGCGAGATACTAATGGAGAAAGTCAGAAGGACATCTGAAGCCATAGCATCTATGCATGGCGGAAGAGCTGAAGTTATCTATGATGAGGTCTCAAGATATCCTGTAATAAATGATGCAGATATGAGTGCAGTTGGACGCAAAGCTGCAGAACGTCTGGGTTTTTCGCTGTTTGACACAGAACCAACATCGGCTTCAGATAACTTTGCGGAGTTCCTTCACGAATATCCGGGATACTATTGCTTTGTAGGAAGCAAATCAGTTAGAGAGGGTACATCTGGTGTTCATCATGCACCTGATTTCGACCTCGATGAGAGTGTGCTGCATATGGTGCCGGAGCTGTTCTTCGAGACGACCTTATCTCTGATGAACTGAAAGGAGAAAAGAAATGATAGTAGAGAAAAGAATAGAAGAGATGGGAATAACACTTCCGCCAATGTCCAAGCCAGGCGCTATGTATATCCCGGTAAGACAGATTGGAAATGCTCTGTTCATTTCCGGTCAGGTGCCATTTGTGGATGGAGTTATGCAGTATCCGGGACACGTAGGTGAAGATGTCACTCTGGAAGAGGCGCAGGCTGCAGCACGCATTTGCATAATAAACATGCTTGCTGCAGTGAGGTATCATCTTGGTGATCTTGACAAAGTTAAGACTGTGATCAAACTTCAGGCTTTTGTGAACAGCAAGACAGGATTTGATCAGCAGCATATAGTGATCAACGCAGCATCGCAGCTTCTGTACGATGTGTTCGGAGAAGCAGGAAGACATGCAAGAACTGCCGTAGGAACTAATCAGCTTCCGATGAATGCTCCTGTAGAGATAGAGGCAATATTCGAAATATAAACAAAAAGAAACAGATCATAACCGATATTATTCAGATGACGGCAGGAAATGCTTTATGCGCTTTCCTGCCGCATGTTTTGCATTACCATATGGGATGGTTGTGTCCGCACCCCCCCTCTCAGTTAATCATCGATACCGTATTTGTTTTCCAGTGCGTCTTCTGCCAATTCCAGCTTATCTTCCAGTTTTTCAATCGCACGTTCTCTCGCTTTGTATGTCTCGAAGCTAATCTCTTTCATCTGGTACGCATACTCAAATTCATCGTCAAGCTTATCCAGTTCGTCATCGACTGCGTCTATCTGTTTTTTCAAAGTGTAGAAATGTTTGTGATTCTCAGATGAATTTGAAGATGTTTTTGCGTTGTTTACTTTCTTTGTAACTTTACGGATATCTTTTTCATAAGAAGAGAAATCATAATCCGCTGCGTTCGCATTCTTTGCTGTGTTTTCTTTGTTATTGACGTTGCCCTCATCGTCATCGGTGTTTGCTGTTGTAACTTCCTGTGTCTTCGTTTCTGTATTATCTGCAGATTCATTAGTGGATGAGGTGCATCCTGTAATAGCAAATATAAATGTGAGGGATAACAAAACTACTAATAATCTTTTCATAACATGTGCTCCTTTCGTCTTTCTTTGAGGTGCTTTTGTTGTTATATGCATTATATGATGGAAAGATTAAAGAATGATTAAAACAAAAAGTATTTTCAAAAAATGTAAAAAAAGTACTCTAGCACCTGAAAACGATTGGTATTATAATGATTGCATTATGAGATTACTGATTGTAGAAGACGAAAATGATTTAAGAAGTATTGTCAAAAAAAGGCTCGTCAAGGAACATTACAGTGTAGATGCCTGTAGGGATGGTCTAGAAGCGATGGATTATATCGATATGACTTCCTACGATGGGATTATTCTTGACATCATGTTGCCGGGAAAGGATGGATATGAAATCTTAAGGGAATTAAGGCAACGAGAAGATGACACACCGATTCTGTTACTGACAGCAAAAGACAGCATTGAAGACCGCGTCAAAGGACTGGATCTTGGTGCGGATGATTACCTGATCAAACCGTTTGCATTTGAAGAACTGCTTGCAAGAATCCGTGTCATGATGCGCAGAAAGCCACAATTTACATCCAATCAATTAAAAATAGCAGATCTTATTCTGGATCGTGACACAAGAAAGGTTACAAGAGCCGGAAATAAGATTGAACTTTCTGCGAAAGAATTTATGGTTTTGGAATGCCTTATGCGCAACAAAAATATCGTAATGACAAGACAGCAGATTGAACAGAATGCGTGGGACTTTGATTTTGAAGGTGGTTCCAATGTGATCGACGTATACATTCGCTATTTGCG